>Ga0209640_10004457_pt1 | contig 12254 bp, 13 predicted proteins | sample RifCSP10_1_FD_184018 | JGI IMG/M metagenome (GOLD analysis project Ga0209640, IMG submission 184018) | Soil microbial communities from Rifle, Colorado - Rifle CSP2_sed 10_1 (SPAdes) (version 2) | ecosystem: Environmental > Terrestrial > Deep subsurface > Rock core/Sediment | place: Rifle... | reverse complement strand
GGACGGCGCCCGACAAGGTGGAGTGGTCGGTGACGGTCGAGGATCCGTCCACGTGGACCAAGCCCTGGACGTTCTCGATGCCACTGACGCGCACCGACGCCGAGGCGATCGAGCCCTACGAGTGCCACGAAGGGAATCACGCAATCACCAACATCCTGAGCGCCGCGCGCGCGGCCGAGCGGGACGAGGCCGCCAAGCGGTCCCGATAGAGCCTCCGCTTCCCTCGTGCTACGATCCACCAACCACCAACCACCATGTCCGAGCACTTCGAGGAGACGACCGACGTCACGTTCGTGGGCTTCGTGCTGTCGCTCGCGCACACCGCGGCGGTGCACTTCGGCGACGTGGCCGACCCGGTCAGTGGCCAGGCGGGCGAGTCGAACCTGGCAGCCGCGCAGCAGCTCATCGCCATCCTGGCGCTCCTCGAGCAAAAGACCCGAGGCAACTTGACCGCCGAGGAGCGTCAGTTGCTGGAGCAGCTCCTCTATGAGCTCCGGATGCGCTACATCGAAGCCGGTGGCGGCGTGCCGCAGGAACCCTCGCGCATCATCATCCCTTGATTCATCGACCAGCTCAGGATCACCCCGAGCCCGGTCGAGGGGCGACCGTCCCTGCCCGAGTCGTGTTTCTCGGCACCGGCACGTCTCATGGCGTGCCGATGATTGGCTGCGCGTGTGCCGTCTGTCGCTCGACGGACCCTCGCGACAAGCGGCTCCGCCCCTCGATCCTCGTGGACGTGCCGTCGGGGCCGACGATTCTCGTTGATGCAGGCCCGGACCTGCGGCAGCAGGCACTCACCGTCGGGCTCTCGCGCATCGACGCCATCCTGCTGACCCACGGCCATGCCGACCACATTCTGGGCCTCGACGAGATTCGGCGCTTCAACATGATGAGCGGCGCCGCCATTCCCTGCTACGCGAGCGCCGCAACGTGGGACACCGTGCGCCGGACGTTTCACTACATCTTCGACGGGCTTCCGCGCGTCGGCGGCGGAATCCCGCAACTCGATCCGCGCGAGGTCAGCGGTCCGATCACGGTTGCGGGCGTGCGCGTGGTCCCGGTGCCAGTGTGGCACGGCCCGATGCCGATCCTGGGCTTCAGGTTCGGCGACTTCGCCTATTTGACCGACTGCAATCGCATCGACGAGGCCTCGATCGCGCTCGTGGCGGCCGTGGACACGCTCGTCATCGACGCGCTGCGGGACCGTCCGCACGCGACGCACTTCAGCGTGAGCGAGGCGCTCGAGGTCGTGGCGCGTGTGCAGCCGCGACGCGCGTTCATGACGCACATGACGCACGAGCTCGGCCACGAGGCCACGAGCGCGCGTCTGCCCGCGGGCGTCGAACTGTCATATGATGGGCTCGTGCTCGATGTGCGAGTCGACGTGGAGTGAATGGAGATCATCCACTTCCCGGACGACCCGAGACCACCGTGGCTGGTGCACCCGGTGCTCGCGCTTGGCAACTTCGACGGTCTGCACCGCGGCCATCTCAAGATCATCGAACGCGTCAGACGTGGTGCCGCCGAGCACGGCGGTACGCCGATGGCGATGACGTTCGATCCACATCCGTCGCGCGTGCTGCGGCCGGACAAGGCGCCGCCGCTGCTGATGACGAAGGCGCAACGGCTCGAGGCGCTCGACCGGGCGGGGATCGGTTGCGTGGCGGTCGTCCGGTTTACTCACGAACTCTCGGAATGGGACCCCGAGACCTTCGTGCGCAAAGTCCTCGTGGACTGGCTGCGGGTCTCAGAGGTGTGGGTGGGTGCGAATTTCCTGTTTGGTCATCACCGCAGCGGCAACTTCACGGTGCTGCGTACGCTGGGGCAACGCTTCGCCTTTCGGGCTGACAAGATCGACCCGGTTCGCTACAAGGATTTCGTGGTGAGCAGTACCCGGATTCGTCGGCTGATTGGCGAGGGACGCCCGGACGAGGCCGGCGCCCTCCTCGGGCATCCCTATTTCCTCGACGGCACGATTGTCGAGGGTCGGCGGCGGGGGCGGGAGATCGGGTTCCCCACGGCGAACCTGGCCACCGAGAACGAGCTGATTCCCCCCTACGGCGTCTACGCCACAACGACCACCGTCGATGGAGTCGTGCACGCCGGACTGACCAACATCGGCGTCAGACCCACGTTTGGCGAAACGGAGCCAACCGTCGAGACGCACCTGCTGCGCTACTCGGGAGACCTGTACGGCCGTCGCGTACGGCTGGGTTTCGTGCAACGCGTTCGGGATGAACGCTCCTTTGCCGACGTCGACGCCCTGCGGCAGCAGATCGAGGCGGACAGGCGCGCGGCCGATCGCCTCTTCAGCCGCTTCTCGGTGTAGCGTGGACCCGAGTCACTTCCAGTTCGTGCTGTCCGTGCCGCACGATGCGCAGTATCTGCCAATGGTACGACTGCTGGCGGCGCAGGCGGCGCGCTACGCGAGTTGCAGCGAGGCAGAGGCAGAGCGGTTCGGCGGCTCGGTCGAACAGGCCGTGCAGGCATGCCTCCACAAGCCCGCGCCTACCTCCGCCATCTCCATCGTCGTACGTCGTGAGGCGGGGCCGGTCGAGGTGGTAGTGGATGGCCACATCGTCAGTATTGAGCCCTGACAACTGGACCGCATGCTTCGCCTCTACAACACGCTGACCAGGCAGCAGGAGCCTTTCACCCCGGCGCGCGGCAACGACGTGCGGATGTACGCGTGCGGGCTCACCGTCTACGCCCGCGGCCACATCGGCAACTTCCGGACCTTCGTGTGTCTCGACGTGCTGCGGCGCACGCTGAAGTACCTCTGCGGCCATGAGATCACGGAGGTCATCAACTACACGGACGTGGACGACAAGACGATTGCCGGCGCCCAGGCCGCGGGCATGCCGCTGCGCGAGTACACCGAGCAGTGGATCGCGGCGTTCAGGGCGGACGCGGAGCTCCTCGGGATTGAGCCGCCTGAGGAGGCACCGCGCGCGACCGACGAGGCCAACATGGCCGCCATGTGCGAGATGATCCTCGCGCTCGAAGCCCACGGTCACACCTACCGGCGCGACGGATCCATCTACTTCAAGATCGGGTCGTTGCCCACCTACGGGCAGCTGGCGCGGCTCGATTCCCAGAGTCTCCACACGGGTGCGAGTGTGGACGTGGACGAGTACTCCAAGGATGACGCGCGGGATTTCGTGTTGTGGAAGGCGGCCAAGCCGGGGGAGCCCCACTGGGAGTGCGGCGGATTGGCGGGCCGGCCGGGCTGGCACATCGAGTGCTCCGCGATGGCGCTGCGGCTGCTTGGTGGCGCCCCGATCGACATTCACGCGGGCGGCGTGGACCTAATCTTTCCGCATCACGAGAACGAGATTGCGCAGGCCGAGGGGGCGACCAGGCAGACGTTCTCGCGGTTCTGGGTCCACGTGGACCATCTGTTCGTTGAGAACGAGAAGATGTCGAAGTCGGTCGGCAACGTCTACAGCGTTCCCGACATCGTGGCGAAAGGGTATCGCCCGTCCGCCTTGCGGTACCTGCTGCTCTCCTCGCACTACCGGAAGCAGCTGAACTTCACCTGGGCTGGCATGGAGCAGGCTGAGGAGTCGCTGCGGCGGATTGCGGACTGTCTTACACGCCTCGACGAGGTGACGGGCGACGGGCGGCACCCGGAGGTCGAGGCCCTCGTCGCGCGAGCGCGCGAGGCATTTCGTGCCGCGCTCGAAGACGACCTCAATACCGCCGCCGGCCTGGCCGCGGTGTTCGACCTTGTCAAGGGCGTCAACGCGGCGATTGATGAGGGACGCGTGAGCGCTGCCGATGCCGTGATGGTCCGGGAGGCGGTCGAGGCGTGCGACCGCGTGCTCGGCGTCGTGGCGCTGCGGCGGGCGGAGGATGCGAGGCCGCCGATTCCGGCGGGCGACATCGAGCGCCTGATCGGGGAACGGAAGGCGGCGCGGCAACGCCGCGATTTCGCCGAGGCTGACCGGATTCGCGCCTGGCTGGCCGAGCAAGGCGTGCTACTGGAGGACAATCCGTCAGGCACCAGATGGAAGAAGAAGTGAGATGACCGGCCCAACGCTCAAGACCGACCTGCCCGGTCCCCGCGCGCAAGCCATCATCGAGCGGGACGCCAGGGTCGTCTCGACGTCCTACACGCGCGACTACCCGTTCGTGATGGCGCGCGGCGAGGGCGCGCTGGTCGAGGACGTGGACGGCAACGTGTTCCTCGACTGCACGGCAGGCATCGCCGTGGTCGCGACCGGCCACGCCCATCCCGACGTTGTGCGGGCGATTGCCGAGCAGGCGGGCAAGTTCCTCCACATGTCCGGCACCGACTTCTACTACGAGCTGCAGGTGAAGCTTGCCGAGGAGCTGTCCGCGATCGCCCCGATGCCGGGGCCGCACCGGTCGTTTTTCGGCAACTCGGGCACCGAGGCCATGGAAGCCGCGCTCAAGCTGGCCCGGTACTCGACGAAGCGCCCGTACATCATCGCGTTTTTCGGCGCGTTCCACGGACGCTCGATGGGATCGCTCTCGATGACGGCGAGCAAGTTGGTCCAGCGGCGCCACTTCGGGCCGTTTGTGCCGGGTGTGTTCCACGCGCCGTACGCCAACTGCTACCGCTGCCCGGTGGGCGCGACGCCGGACGCGTGTGCCGCCGAATGCCTCGGCTTCATCGAGGACCAGTTGCTGGTGAACCTCGTCTCGCCAGACGAAGTCGCGGCGATCGTGGTCGAGCCGATTCAGGGTGAAGGTGGCTACATAGTCCCGCCGGACGTCTTTCATCAGCGGCTTCGGGAGATCACCGAGAGCCACGGCATGCTTCTCGTCGTGGACGAGATCCAGTCGGGCATGGGGAGGACTGGAAAGATGTTTGCCATCGAGCACACGGGCGTGGCACCCGATGTCGTGACGATGGCGAAGGGGATCGCGTCGGGGTTGCCACTGGGCGTGATGATGGCGCCGGCGCGGATCATGACGTGGCCGCCCGGCACCCATGCCAGCACGTTTGGCGGCAATCCCGTGGCGTGCGCCGCGTCGCTTGCCACGCTGACGCTTCTGCGCGACGGCCTCATGCGCAATGCCGAGCGAGTCGGCGCGCACATGCTGGCTGGTGTGAAGGCGTTGATGGATCGCCACGCGCTCATCGGGGACGTGCGCGGCCGTGGGCTGATGATTGGCGTGGAGCTCGTGCGCGATCGGCAGACGAAGGAGCGCGCCACGGCCGAGCGCGACCGTGTGATCCGGGAATGCTTCAACCGCGGGCTGCTCGTGCTCGGCGCCGGAAGGAACGTCATTCGCCTGTCGCCGCCGCTCGTGCTGACCACGACACAGGCCGACACGGCGGTCGGGATCCTCGATCAAGCGCTCGCCGCGGTGCGTGCGTAGACCTCGGCGACCCGAGTTACGCCACGCCAAGTAGCCGACGCGCGTCAGGAGGGCTGCTCCGGGAACAAGCCCGGCATCCATCTAGGCGCTAGCGCGGCGGGCGAGGAGGCCCCTCCTGGCGCCACCCGCTCGCGGCTGGCTTCGCCGTCAACACAACTGACTCCGGGTGCATACGCGAAAGTCTTCGTCGTAAATGCGTTCGTGTGGAACGTGGCGCGGATCGTGCGATCGCAGTCGGGCATGTCCACCGACAACCGGCAAACCTTGGGAAAACTGGGGGAGGATCTCGCCTGCGCCGAACTCGAGCGCCGAGGGTACGCAATTACTGATCGCCGCTACCGCACTCGCTTTGGCGAAATTGACATCGTTGCGCGATACGGCGAGGAGATCGCATTCATCGAGGTGAAGGCGCGGGTGGGGGGCGAGTTTGGTGGCGGTGCGGCCGCCGTGACGCCGTGGAAGCAGCGGCGAGTGGCGCAGATGGCCGTGGACTACCTGGCCCGCCACCGGCTGCACAACCGGCCGTGCCGCTTCGACGTCGTGACCGTGGATGTGGCGGCGGAGGGACTGGCCCCGCGTATCGAAGTCTACCCGCGAGCATTCGATTCGCCCGGCTAGCCCAACGCCCAACGCCCAAGACTCGGGATCCGGGACTCGGAATTCGGCGCTCGGGGCTTTGGGCCTTTTGGGAATTGGGTATTGGGAGTTGGGCGTTGAACTCTTCTACGGTCCCGGATCCCGAATCTCGAGTTCGCCAGAGCACTCTTTAGCGAAGGCAGGTGGTAATCTCTGTACATGGATTCTCGACAACTGCTGGACGCGGCGCTGCAGCTGTCGCCAGAGGAGCGAGCGGCTCTGGCTGGCGAGCTGATTCAGAGCCTCGATTCAGGGGTCGACGCCGATGCTGAAGCGGCTTGGGCGGCCGAGATCCACGCGCGGCTCGCGCGTGTCGATGCCGGCCTAGCGAAGACCGTCCCGTGGTCAGAAGCTCGTCGCCGCATCCACGCGGCCGCTGGATGTGACTCGCGAACTTGAGTACCTCGACGAGGCCATCGAGGACGCAGAAGCCGCAGCCCGTTGGTACGCCGCGAGGAGTGGTTCCGCCGCCACCGGGTTTGCTGACGAAGTAGACTCGGCCGTCGAGGCGATCGAACAGAATCCCGAGGCGTGGCCGCGCTTCGATCACGACACGCGCCCTTACTTGCTACGCAGGTATCCGTTCAGCGTTGTGTATCGCCTTGAGGCAACCAGGATTCTTATCGTGGCCGTGGCCCACGGACATCGTCGGCCGGGGTACTGGAGATCGCGGCTTCAGAACAAGCCTGCCTGATCCGCGAGCCCCAAGCCCCGAGCCTTGGGCGTTGAACTCTTCTACGGCAATCGGTCCTCTGCGATCCCGAGAGCCAGCGCCATGGCCCGAAGCGACGACTGCACGGCGCGCTGATTGTCCGGCCCGAAACGGATCAGCAGCTTCTGCGACGGGGTCAGGACCTCGAGCTTCGGATCCGCGAAAGCGTATGAATTGGCTCCGGCTGGCTGCAACCTCACGGGTCCAGTGGGGATGGGCGTGTTCAGCAGCAAGACGATGGCGCGTTCAAGCGTCTGGTCGAAGGGCGCGTCCGGGAAACCCAGCTCTTTGTACGCGTCCTCGATGCGGGGTTTGAGCATCGTGTAGAGCCGGGCGGCGTCGGCGGGAGCGACAGACGAAGCCGCCGTTGCAAGCTGTGTGTAGCGAGCGTGGCTGCGGGGGCTCATGTAGATGTCTTCACCGCGTTCGTCCACGGCGAATTGGGCTCTCGGCTTCAGGACAGGCACGTGTCCTGACGCCCGTTCTCTCGAGGCGATGTTCGACATCACGACCGTGAACGTGCGGATCAAATCGTCGGTGGCCAGCCATGCGACGACGCTGGGGTGGCTGGTGAGCTTGCTGACCAGCTGTCGTACGATCTCGTCCGTTTCATCGAGAGGAGGCAGGGCAATCGCGTCGGCTTCGGCGCCGAGCGGTGTCGGCGCCGCGGGCGGCGTGTCGGGAGTCTCTGCGGCGACGGGTGTGCTCGACGAGGCGCGATTGCGGTAGACGAGGTAGCCCGTCACCGCCACGACGAGGATGAGCAGCGCCGCGATCCACGTCCCACGCCGCGGCCGTTGTGGCGGGGGAGCAGGGGGCTGTGCATCGGAGACCGGCCGAAGGTCGATCTCTTCGTATTCCATCTCAGCCATCGTTGGGAGTTGGGCGTTTGGGAGTTGATGGTCCTACAGCTCCAGCTTCCCCTCGAACATCATCTCGACGAGTTTGAACTTGCGCTTGACCTCGAGGCGATCGAACTTCGCGACCAGCTCGACCTCATTGTCCTCTGGCGCGATCTCGCCGCGAGGGAAGCCAAGCAGGAGGATGACGCCTTCGGCGCTCGGCTGTGAACCGGCCTGCTGCACCGGGATGTCGTCCTTGTTCTTGCGGCGGAGGAACGCTTCGACCGTCGAGTTGCCGCCCGGGCGGACGTACTGCGGTGGAAGGCCGCTGATGCCAATGACGTAGAACTCGTCCGCCTGTGACAGGAAGGTGGTGTGATCCGCGGTCGGAGTCCCGCCCTGGCCCACCTGCGATCGGACGAGCACTTGTTTGAGCGGCAGCGCGCTGCGCCAGGAAATCGTGATCCGGATGCGTCGTGGTCCGGGGCCGAAGCCTTCTTGAGGGCCGCCCCCGCCGCGGCCTCCGACCGGCGCCTCACCCGTCGGGACCGGCGGGGGAGGCGGCAGGGCCACGCTGACGATCGTGGCCCACGGCGAACCGGTCATCATCTTGTCGACGTCTTTGTCGGACCACTCGAGGAACGGCTTCTCCGTCCAGAAGTCCGCGGCCCCGAGCGCCGAGGCCGCCAGGATCCAGATGCCGAGCAGTCCGAACAGGTGGCGGCGCATGTCAGAGGATTATAGGACGGCGAGCGGGTGAGCTGCCTTGATTGGGCCGGATCGGCTGTGGTACCCTCAGGTTTCGGCGCGGGCGGGAATAACTCAGTGGTAGAGTGCGACCTTGCCAAGGTCGAAGTCGCGGGTTCGAATCCCGTTTCCCGCTCCAACTTCCCGCCTGCCTGACCCGCGTGTGCGGGTGATCAACCATCGTGCAGCGAGTACGTAGCGTCCGGCTTCCCGCTTACGCCGAAAGGCTCCGGCGTGGCCAGCAGCCGGACCAACACCGATCGGCGCCGTCGCCAAGTGGTAAGGCAGAGGTCTGCAAAACCTCCATCCCCGGTTCAAATCCGGGCGGCGCCTCCAATCCTAAGTTTGTGACCGAGCGAGCGATCACGAGAACCTACGAAGATAGAAGGTGTGGTCTGGGGTCACGGCTAGCCGCAGCTGAGCAGGCTGTAGCCGTACTCCTGCGCGCGAGTCGCCGCGACGACGCCGGCCGGGACGAATCGGCCATTCGGGACGGGGTTTGCGGTGAGCTCCTTGAAGACCGCCTCTGGTGACGTCCCGGTCGAGCTGGCAATTCGGCCAGCCATGCCGCGCGTGGCGTTGGCGCAGATCGCGATCTGCGCGCCCTTCTCGACGAGTGAGGCGAGGGTCCTCCTGTTCCCGTCGACCGGACCGCCGACGTTCACCGGGTTGGCCGTCACGGGCTGCGCCAGCTCGAGGCGCTGCGAGAAGAACGAGCCGTACTTGGCCCACATGGCGTCGTTGTAGCCGTACGGCGTCGACGCGTGACGGAAGCACACGACGATCGCCAGGTCGGCCGGCGCGATGAGGTAGGCCGCCTCGTTCGTGTTGAACAGGTTGTTGGCGAACAGCACCGCATCCTGGCCGCCGGCGCGGCTGGCCGAATCGACGAACACGCGATGCTGACCTCGCAGCTCGTCCATCCAGCGATCCGCGTCGTGACGGACCGGACTGAATCCACCGGATGCCGACTGGGCGTGCATCGGCCTCGCGCCCGTGGTGAACGCGGCGACCGCAGCCGCGAGTCCAGCGACCAGGGTCCGGCGATTCTGAATCAGCTTCATCGTTCTCTCCCTTTCTTCCTCGTTCGAGCAGCGAGCGGACGGCCGCGTCGCGCTCACACCCTATGGTTAGCTCGTGGTATGCAGCGCGAGGGTACATCACAGGGCGCGGGATACCAACCGCCCGGTGCAGCCGGTGCACGTTGATTCGCTGACGGTTCAGGCCTACCATACGCGCTGACGTTCCCACTCAACTTCGTGGAGGCACGGCCATGAGTATGTCGCGACGCACAACGGCAGGAGGTGCCCCGTGAAGGTCCGCGAAGCCATGACCGCGCCGGCGCTCACCTGTACGCCCAAGACATCCCTGGCCGTTGCCGCCCGTCTCATGCAGGAGGCCGACTATGGGACGCTACCGGTCGTCGACTCACGGGGACACCTGGTGGGAATCATCACGGACCGTGACATCTGTCTGGCGGTGGCCGGCAGCAACCGGAACGCGATCAACATCGCGGTTCACGAGGCGATGACGCACAAGGTCTTCTCCGCCCTGCTCGATGACGATGTGCACGGCGCGCTCGCGACGATGAAGGGCGCGCGGGTCAGGCGCCTGCCCGTGTGTGACGAGTCCGGACACCTCGAAGGCATCGTGTCGATCGAGGACCTGGTCGTGCGCGGACTCCAGGGCGGGGGGATCAACACGGACGAGCTCGTCGCGGCCCTGCGTGCGATGTACGTGCGGGCGCCCGTGGTCGCCAACTCGACCCCGCCGGAGAGCGGGTTCACGCCCGGCTGATGCGCGCATGGCTTGCCAGGACATCATCGACCGAATCGTGAGGCCGACGCGTCTAGCCGCGCTCCAGCGGAAGCGAGGGATCGGCCGCCCATCGTTGTGCGCATACTCACGTTCAGTATGCCTGCACACCAACAGCGCGGCAATGCTCATACCACGGCCAGGACGCAAGAGGAGCCTCTGAGGGTCGGTGGGTGTCCGCGTGACGTGCGCCGGCTGGGCTACACCGCGCGGTCCACGACGACGAACCCGAGCCCGACCCAGCTGGTGGGAGGCGCCTGCCGGCGCTCCTCGCGTTGCGGACCGGTGTCTCCACCGTTGGCGGGTAGACGAGTGTTGCGCCGCCTGTCCCACACGACTGGTAGACGATCGCCAAAGGCGCGGTACAAACGGTCGTACTGGTCGAAGTCACCACGCCGCACGACGATGAACAGCATGCGTACTCCGCATCTCTCTCGGAGGCGACCGCGCGAGGCAGGATACAAGCAAACATTACCGAGATCCCGAGGTCGACGCAATCGTGTCAGCGCTTGTCTGACGTTTGACTGACCCCGTCGCGAACCCAAACACACGAGGCGCGGCGTTGACTGCGCCGCCCGTTGTCTGACGTTCGCTGCACCGGTGTCGCGTCTGCCTGGCGGCGTCGAGGACGAAAGTCGAGAAGCTTCAGAAGAGATCAGTCTGCCAAATCTCCACCTTTGAAGGCGTATGAGCCGGGAAGTCTGCACTCTTCTTGAGGGCGTGTGAGCGGCGCGTTGTGCATTTGTCTAACAGATCTGGTTGAGGCTCTGACCCGCTGCCGATCGACGCATCGGTGGCAGTCTGTTTGCTAGCCGCCGCGGCGGACCCCTCGTGCATCGTCTGTGATCGTCGTGAAACTCACGGAGCGAAGCTGAGGCCCTCGTGTCCGACGATTGTCGGACGGTCAGCATCACGGTGAGCCGAACAGCGGAGTCCCCCTGAGTTACTGGCGGCGAACGTCGGCATGATTGCCGTGGTGTGTTGCCTGGCCACATGGCTCGCCATCCGGCGGCTCGGGTACACCGAGTGCGTGTGCCAGAGACGCGACCGGTGGATGGGCCGGCTGGCGTGATGAGCACAGGCAATGCGCCCGATGTGCAGGCCCTCGACCTGGCGCTCCAGAACATCCAGTCGGCGCAGGGACAGGGCGTGTAGGCAAGGCATGTCCCTCCGAATAGCCTTCGACGTGGATGGCGTTTTCGCCGACATGGAAGGTGCGCTGCGCGGCTTGGCCGTGGCCTCCAGGGATGAGCCGCTCTCCATCACTCCTGAAAACCAGCGGTCGCGCGCGCCTGCCGAGCTGAGCGAGGTGGAGCGCCGGCAGGTCTGGCGATGTGTGCGCTGCACACATAATTTAAGGATTGGTTTGTCACCTTCGCAGACTGTGAATCCCTCTGAGTCGTGCAGTCGCGTGCACAGCGAATGCTGCGCTGCGTCGACATGACTCGCCGGCTGTGCCAGGATTGATAGCGCCGGTCTTTCAATGCTTCGCCTCAGTTGGCTCGTGCTGGTCGTCGTGCTGGTCGGGTGCCTCATTGGCGCGCCGTTCGCCGCGAGTGAGGCCGCTCACTATCTCGTGGTGAGCGACGTGATGAAGCCGGCTCGCGCGATCGTGGTGCTCGGCGGGGACCTGCCATTCCGCGCATTGGAAGCGGCGCGGGGCTACGAGCTGGACTGGGCCGAGCAGGTGTGGGTGACCCAGGGCGCCGAGTTTGGCAGCGACGCGGCGCTGAAGGCGCTCAAGATCACGCGGCCGGCCGAGCACGAATACAGCCAGATCGTGCTGCGCACCCGCGGCGTGCCGGCCTCCGCCATTCGGGTCCTCCCGGGACCGAACCTCAACACGGCCGACGAGCTCCGCACGGTCATCGAGCACTTGAAGACGGTCGGCGAAGGACCGGTCGTGCTGGTCACCTCGAAGCCCCAGGCCCGGCGCGTCCGCGTCATCTGGCAGAAACTGGGCGGCGACCCATACGACGCGATCGTGCGCTTCAAGGAAGACGATCCCTTCGACCCAAACGGCTGGTGGCGTAACATCGACGATGCGAAGAACGTTGCCTACGAATGGGCCGGCATCCTCAACGCCTGGGCCGGCTTCCCCGTGAGTTCAGTGCGGGACTGATCTCGGCCCTCAGCGACGGTCCGGCTGA
>Ga0209640_10004456_pt1 | contig 12255 bp, 12 predicted proteins | sample RifCSP10_1_FD_184018 | JGI IMG/M metagenome (GOLD analysis project Ga0209640, IMG submission 184018) | Soil microbial communities from Rifle, Colorado - Rifle CSP2_sed 10_1 (SPAdes) (version 2) | ecosystem: Environmental > Terrestrial > Deep subsurface > Rock core/Sediment | place: Rifle... | reverse complement strand
GACGGTGCTTGAAGAAAAGCTGACAGCGGCGCTGACGGCCGGGGCGAGCGAAGAGGTGCTGCTCGAAGCGCGTCGGGAGATGGACCGGCAACTGGTGCCGTACCGGCGGAAGATGACCGCGGAGCAGATTGCGCAGCTCGAGCGACAGTACCTGCAGAAGAGGCTGTTTGAGATGTATGAGGTGCCGAGGCTGAGTTTGTTTTACTTGAGCTAAGAGACGAAATGGACGTCAAGATTGAAAAGTTGGTGTATGGGGGCGATGGCCTGGGCCATGCGGACGGGGCGACGGTGTTTGTGCCCTACGTGCTGCCGGAGGAAGTGGTGCGGGTGCGGGAGCTCGAGCGGAAGAAGAAGTTTGTGCGCGGGCGAGTGGAAGAAGTGGTGACGGCGTCGGCGGAGCGCACTTCGCCGCCCTGCCGGCATTTTGGAGTGTGCGGCGGGTGCCACTACCAGCACATGCCGTATGAGGTGCAGTTGCGGTACAAGGCAGAGATCCTGCGGGAAAATGTCCGGCGAATCGGTCGGGTGAATTGGGAGAGGCCGATTGAAACAGTGGGCTCACCGCCACTGGGTTATCGCAACCGCGCGCAGTGGCACATCCGCAGCGAGGGAACAGGCTACCTGCAAGCGGGGACGAGCGTGCTGTGCGCGGTGGAGGAGTGTCCAATTCTGTCGCCGCGGCTGGCGAAGATATTGGAACGCGTGCGGGAGCTGGCGGCGCAGAAGAGGCTGCCGCCAACGGTGACCGAGATTGAAGCGTTTGCGGATGCGGCCGATGAAAAAGTGCTGCTGAGCGCGTCGCTTTCGCATTTCCACGGGCAGGAAAAGGCGGTGGCGGAAACGCTGCGCGGTGGAATCGAAGGCACGGAGAGCGTGCTGCTGCACGAAGCCAGCCGCGGAGTGATGGAGTTGAATGGGCCGGGGTTTTTGACATATGAAGTGGGGGGGGTGCGGTACCGCGTGGGGCACTTGTCGTTTTTCCAGGTGAACCGGTTTCTGATCGAAGAGATGGTGCAGCGAGTGGTGGGCGAGGAACGCGGAGGGCTGGCGGTGGATTTGTATGCCGGCGTGGGATTGTTCACGCTGCCGCTGGCGCGGCGGTACGAGCGCGCAATCGGCGTGGAGGCGAACCCGGCGACGGTGCGAGACTTGCGAGCGAATGCGAAAGAGAACAAGGTGGAGTGCGGGGCGGTGAATGAAGGCGTGGAGAAGTTTCTGTCGACCTGGAAGGATGCGCCGGACCTGGTGGTGCTGGACCCACCGCGCGCGGGCGTGCCGGGACCGGCGATTGAAAAACTGCGGCGGCTTGCGCCGACGCGGATCGTGTATTTGTCGTGCGACCCTTCGACGCTGGCGCGGGACCTGGCGGCTCTGCTCGCGGCGAGCGATGGGCCGGGCGCGAGTTATGAGATGCAGTCGGTGGAATTGCTGGACGTTTTCCCTCAGACTTACCACATCGAAGCGCTGGTGCGGCTCACGCGGCGCGAGTAGACCCTCTTTAGCTTTCAAGGCTATTGCAAAGACAGTACAACTAATGCCATAACTGCGGCAGCGCGGCCCGTTTGTGTCCAGGTGCGGGGTCGCCGTCAGAGGCGAACGGCATGAAGCTGCCGGCATTGTGGATTGTGAGTGCGTTTGCGGCAGGGATACTGCTGGGCAGTGCCCCTGTTGGAGCGGACACGTCGGTGCGGGTGTGGCTGGGAGTGGCGACCATCGGAGTATTCGCCGGGCTACTTCTAGTGTGGCGCGGGTGGCTGCGGGCGGCGTGGACCATTGGGCTGGTGGTGTGGGTTGCGCTAGGGGCGCTGGCGATTCGGTGCGAACGAGCGGACGTGCCGGCGAAGCATGTCACGCGTTTGGTGGCGCAGGGCAAGTTCGAGAGCCGCGATCCGTTGCGGTGGCGAGGGCGGCTGCGCAGCGATCCAGTGCGGCTGCCGTGGGGCTATCGGATCGAGGTGGAGTTGGAGGAGGTGGAGATCGAGGGGCGCGCGGTGCCAGCGGAGGGGGGATTGCGGGTCAGCTACTTCCGTAACGAGAAGCATCCGGAAGAGATGCCGGCGCTCAGGGCCGGCGACCGCGTGGAGGCACTGGTGCGGGCGCGGCCGCCGCGAAATTTCCAGAATCCCGGGATGTTTGACTATCGAGGATTTCTGGCCCGGCAAGGGATTCACCTGACGGGCTCGCTGCGGAGCGTCGAACTGCTGAGGCGGGTCGAAGAGACACCCGCGGACGTGGCGCATGCTGGGGCGCGTGCGCGGGGATGGCTGCTTGGGCGGCTGGATGCGCTCTACGCGGGCAAGCCCGACCAGGCGGCAGTGCTGCGGGCCATGCTGCTGGGCGACTACAACTTTATTGACCGGGACCTGGCGGTGCCGTTCCAGAAGACGGCGGCATATCACGTGCTGGTGATCTCGGGGTTTCAGGTGGCGGTGCTGGCAGCGATGGTGTTCTGGGTAGGACGGCGAATACGGCTGGGGCTGGCGGGGTCAACCGTGCTGACGCTGGCGACGCTGGCGGCGTTTGTGGCCATCGTGGAAGACCAGCCGCCGATTGAACGGGCGGCGCTGATGGTGACGGTCTATCTCGCGGCGCGGCTGATGTACCGGCGGGTGGAGCTGCTGAACACTGTGGCGGTGGCGGCGTTGATGATCCTGGCGGCGCGGCCGTCGGCGCTCGAGGATGCGAGTTTTCAACTTTCGTTCGCGGCCGTGGCGATGATCGGAGCGCTGGGGCAGCCGTGGGTTGCGCAGACCAGCGGGGCGTACCGGAAGGCGCTCGACCACCTGGAGGACGTGACGCGCGATGCCGTGCACTCGCCGCAAGCGACGCAATGGCGGCTGGACCTGCGGGCCATTGCGGGCTGGCTTGAGGGGCGACTGCCAGGGCGGCTGCGGGCGCGGGCTGCGTTGTGCGTGACGACGCCGCTGCGCGGTGTGTTTGCGCTATGGGAGGTGCTGCTGATTTCGGCGACGATCCAACTGGGGATGCTGCCGCTGCTGGCGCACTACTTCCACCGCGTGAGCCCGGTGGGGCCGCTGGCCAACGTGCCGGCGACGTTGCTCTCCGGCGTGATGGTGCCGCTGGGCTACGCGACGATGGGGGCGAGCGCAGCGTGGGAGTCACTGGGGCGGTGGATGGGGGCGGCGCTGGGTGGTATGGCGGTGGCGCTGGTGGCGACGGTGAAGTGGTTCAGCACGTGGAGCTGGGGGGCGTACCGCGTGCCGCGGCCGCCGGAGTGGGCGATCGCGGCGTTTATTGCGGTCGTGGTGGCGATGGCGTTGGCGGCGAGGACGAAGTCGAGACGCGTGTTGTGGCAAATGGTCGCGGTGGTGCCGCTGGTGCTGCTGACGGTGGTCGTGGCGATGCATCCGTTTGGGCCGCAGCTTGCGCGGGGAAAGCTCGAAGTGACGGTGCTGGACGTGGGGCAGGGCGATGCGATTTTTGTGGCGTTCCCGGATGGAAGGACGCTGCTGGTGGACGGCGGGGGCAGCTACGCAGCGCCGCGGGTGGGAGGCGTGCGAACGGGGATGGATATCGGCGAGCAGGTGGTGTCGCCGTATCTGTGGGAGCGGGGAGTGAAGCGTCTGGATGCGGTGGCGCTGACGCACGCGCATATGGACCACCTCGACGGGTTGAATGCTGTGCTCGAGAACTTCCGCGTGAGGGAGCTGTGGGTGAGCCGCGATGCGGACTCGGCGGCGTACCGTGAGCTGGTCGAGCGGGCACGCGCGCGGGGAGTGAGCGTGATGCACTGGAGCCGAGGCGAGAGTTTCCAGTGGGACGCCGTGAACGGGCGCGTGCTGTGGCCGGAAGAGACGAACCAAGCAGGGCCGGCCAACAACAACGACTCACTCGTGCTGCGGCTGGAACACGGCGGCGTGGCGCTGCTGTTGCCGGGAGACATCGAGCGGCAGGTGGAAAGCGCGCTGGCGACGAGCGGGGAGAACGTGCGCGCGGAGTTTTTGAAAGTGCCGCACCACGGGAGCCGGACTTCGACAACGGGGGAGTTGCTCGGAGCGACAAAGCCACGGGTGGCGGTGGTTTCGGTGGGAGAGACCAATCCGTTCGGGCATCCGCACCCGGACGTGGTGGGGCGGCTGCGGGCAGCGGGCGTAGAAGTGTTGAGGACAGACCGCAACGGAGCGGTGACGGCGGTGAGCGACGGGCAGAGGCTCGAGGTGCGGAGCTTTGTGAGCAACCCGCCGGCGGATGCGGCAGACAGCGCGGCTAGCAGTGGGCCCGAGGCCGCGACAGATGTGGATGAAGCACGCGTCGGCGCGAAATCTCCAGCGGAGATGGAGGCAAATCGCTCGAGTGGGTCGCGGGCGAAGGCCGGAGGAAAAGACAAGAAGCAGCGAGCCAAGCGCGACAGCCGCAAGAAGAAAGAGCAGCGTGTGCGTTAGAGGGGCGGGGCGGAGGAGAGGTAGGCGGCGATGATGAGGCGGGCGTCTTCGGCCTCTGATTCGAGGACCTGGATTTCGACGCCGTGCGTGCCTTTGGGCGGCTCGCGGAGGGGAAAAGGGTCGGTGGAGGTGGAAGCAGGCGAGGCGATGCCGGCGCTTTCAAGCAGACCGCGAAGGACGAGGGCTTCGGTGGCGGTGCCGGCGTAGTGAACGACAATAACTTTTTCGCGCGTGGGTTCGGGATGGGGTTGCTGCATATTGGTGCAGTCGCTATACTGGAAATCCAACGGGCCCATGACCGAACTGCAGAGACGCGCGCCGAGCAAGGAAGAGATTGACGAAGAATCCAGACGCGTGCGCCGACTGCGGATCGTGGTTCATCTCTCGCTCAGCCTGATCGCCCAGGGCAACCTGCCGTTTGAAGAAGCGCAAGAAATCGCTGCGGCAACGCGCCGGATGGCGCTAACCCTCTTCCCCGGGAAAGATGAGGTGTACGACCTGATCTTCCGGCCGAAGTTCCAGCAACTGATGGCGGAAGTCTACCGGCTGAACTAGGCCGGGCGATCAGCTCCAGGGCCACTGCCAGTATATCCGAAGACCGAGCAAGGCAATCCCCACAAGAAAACCGAAAGCGGCCTGGTATTCGCGGTTGCGGCGATAGCGATCCCAGGAGAATCGCGCTGCGGAAGCGACGGAACGGCCGGGAAGCGGGAAGAAGAGCGGGACGCGGCGGGCGTAGCCATCAAACGCAGCGCCGTAGCGGGCGCGGAGTTCCGATTCTTCGCGGCGCATGACGGCGGGATAGAAGAGCAGGAAATAGAGGGCGAAGAGAGCGGCGGCGAGCCAGGAGCGTCCGGCGAGGAGGCAGCCGGCGGCGAGGAGGAGACTGCCCAAGTACAGCGGGTTGCGCGTGAATTCGTAGGGTCCCGACATTGAGAGCTGCTCGTGCTTACGGAGATGGCCGGCAGCCCAGCCGCGAAGCAAAATACCAAGTAGAGAAATGCCGCCGCCAATGGCCAGCGAACGAGGCGAAGGAAGCGCGAGGAAGTAGGCCGCGAGGGCAACGGGGTAGCTCAGGCGGACGCGCCAGCGCATCCAGAATTGACCGGGGGCGGTCATCGGGCGCGCTCCAGACGAGTGGCAACGGCGGCAAGAACCTGTTCGACGGTGATCGAGAGCATGGAGGCGGCGAAGTCGCGGCCACGGTGGTGCGTGTTCTCAGAGAGAGCGGCGTTCTGAACGACGACATCGGCGACGGAGTAAGGGCCATTGCGGCGAGGGTTGGTCGGGCCAAACAGAGCGATAACGGCAGTGCCGAGCGCGACGGCGAGATGGAGCGGGCCGGTATCGGCGGCAACGACCAGGCGCGCGCGGGAGAGAAGAGCCATCAATTGAGGCAAGTCGGTTTCAAGGCGAACAGGGGAGGCCGGAGCGGCGGCTCGGCAGACGGCTTCGGCGAGAGCTTCTTCATCGGGGCCGAAGTTAATGATGGCGCGAAGTCCGCGGTCGCGCTCAAGCGTGCGGCAGAGCTCGCCGTAGCGCTCGGGCGGCCAGCACTTCGAGCGCCAGCCGCCGCCGGGGCTGACGACGAGGTACTCAGTGATTCCCTGCCCGGCGAGGCGGCGGGCGATTTCGAGCTGTGCAGGCTCGGGGATGACAAGCGGAAAACGAGCGGGGCCGCTGCGCGCGCCGGCGGCGGCGGCCACGGAGAGGAACTGGTCAACGATGTGCGGGGCGGAAGGCGAGACGTGCTGGGTATAGAACAGAGCGGCGCCGCCTTCGCGGGCGGAGGCGCGGTCGAAACCGATGCGGCGAGGCGCGCCGGAGAGAAAAGCGAAGAGCGCCGATTTATAGAGGCCCTGAAAGTCAATGACGCAGGTGTAGGCGTTGCGGCGCAGAGTGCGAACGGCGGAAAGGGTGCCGGAAAGGCCGCGATCGAGGGGGATGGGCGTGGCCAGGGCAGGGTTGGAGGCGAGCAAGGGGAGCCATTTGCGTTCGATGAGCCAGTCGATGCGAGCCGAGGGAAAGGTGTCGCGCAGAGCGGCGACGGCGGGAAGCGTGTGGACGACGTCGCCCAAGGAGCCGAGGCGCACGACGAGGAAGCGGGGAGCGTGAGAGGCGTCAGCCATGATTCGGGTCGCGGACGCGGGCGAGGAGGTCGCGCGTGGAGTGGCGCTTAGGGTCGCCGACAATGGCAACGCGGATGCCGAGACGCGCGGCGACGTCACGCTCGGGGACAGTGTCCAGAGTGTAGTCGGTGCCCTTGGCGTGGACGGAGGGACGGAGTGTTTCGAGGAGGGGCTCGACGGTGAGGTCGTCGAAGAGGACGACGAAGTCCACGGCAGCGAGAGCGGCGACGAGCTCGGCGCGTGCAGTAGCCGGAAGGATGGGGCGGCCAGGGCCTTTGAGGGCGCGAACGCCTGAATCGGAGTTGATGGCCACGACGAGGAGATCACCTTCGCGGCGCGCGCCTTCGAGATAGCGGACGTGGCCGACGTGGAGGACGTCGAAGCAGCCGTTGGCGAGCACGATGCGGCGACCGCGGCGGCGCTCGTCGTCGAGGCGACGGCGAAGCTCGTCGAGCGGGAGAATTTTCTGGCGCGTGGCGAACATCAGCGCGGAGGATTTCCAGGCGGGCTGGTGGCTTCGCCGCGGATGGCCCCCAAAAGCTCGTCGCGCGTGACGGTGGCGGTGCCGCGCTTCATGACCACGATGCCGCCGGCGTAGTTGGCCAGATGCGCGGCTTCAAGGAAGGTGGCACCGGAGGCGAGGGCCAGGGTGAAGACGGCGATGACGGTGTCGCCGGCGCCGGTGACGTCCACGGCCTGGTCGGAACCGTAGACGGGGATGGAGACGGGCTGGCGGCCGCGTTCGAAGACGACCATACCGTCTTTGCCGCGAGTGACGATGAGGGCCTGGAGTTTCATTTGCTTGAGTGTGCGGTTGCCGAGCTCGAAGAGTTTCGCGGTGTCAGTGGCGACGCGGGTGTGGTGCAGGGCTTCCAGCTCGGGCTCGTTGGGCGTGGCGGCGGTAATGCGGGAAGAGCGGTAGTCGAGGAGTGCGAAGCGTGAGTCGAGGGTGATGAGGCGACCCTTGAGGCCGCGGACGAGCGAAGGAGTGGCGACGCCGCAACCGTAGTCGGAGACGAGGACGGCAGCGGCGCGACGGGCACGGGCGCGAGCCTTCTTCTCAAGCGCGCGGACAGCGCGAGTGGGTAGCGGCGGCGAGGGCTGGCGGTCCACGCGAAGAACCTGCTGGCTGGTGGTGTGAGTCCAGCCGGCGAGGAAGCGAGTTTTCGTGGGCGTGGTCCAGCCGGGAACGCTGAGGATGCCGGAGGTTTCGACGCGCTTCTGGCGGAAGTAGTCGAGGAGGGCGCGGCCGGGCGGGTCGTCGCCGACGACGGTGACGGGCAGGACTCGCGCGCCCAGGTCGGCGAGATTATTGGCGGCATTGGCGGCGCCGCCGGGGAGAATCTGCGTCTGGCGATGGCCGAGGATGAGGACCGGGGCTTCGCGAGAGACACGGGAGATTTCGCCGAACACAAACTCGTCGGCGACAAAATCGCCGAGCAGAGCGATGGACTGCTTCGGGAAGGACTCAACCACGTCCACCAGGCGGGTGAGATCGGCGCTCACCGGGCCTCCTTGAGGATGAAGTCCACAGCAGAGCTCAGATCTTCGGCGACGCAATCAGGCTGGCGGGGCCACTCGTTGCGGTAGAGCTCGAAGTCGCCGCGGCCATAGCCGGTGAGGACCAGAATGCCGCGTCCGCCGACGCGATGGGCCATTTCGACGTCGAGGAAACGATCGCCGACGACCCAAGAGCGTTGCAGGTCGAGATTGTGCTCGCGAGCGGCGCGCTCGAGCATGCCGGGATGCGGCTTGCGGCAGGCGCAGGCCTCTTCGGTGCGATGGGGACAGAAGTAAATGCCGTCCAGGCGCGCTCCGGCGGCGGCGAGCTCCTGCGTCATGCGCTCGTGAATCTGGTGGACCAGCCATTCGGGAAAAATGCCGTGGGCGATGCCGGACTGATTGGTGACCACGACGACGGGGAAGCCGCCATCGTTGAGGCGACGGATGGCCCCGGCGGCGAAGGGAAACATGCGGAAGCGGCTCATGTGGTTCAAATAACCCATCTCCTCACAAATGGCGCCGTCGCGGTCGAGAAAAACCGCCGGACGCGCGGCGGAGTCAGGCATCCCCAGCGCTCCTAGGAGCGGCGGCCGGGCCGGAGGCGGTGAATCGGCACGCGGCGCGGTAAACGTCGTCGACGGTGATGCGCGTCATGCAGCGATGGTCCACCGGGCAGTGGCGGAGGAAGCAGGGGCTGCAGGAAACGGGCCGACGGACGAGCGCGGCTGTGGGCGTCACCGGGGCGGTGCCAAACGGATCGGTAGGGCCGAAGATGCCGACCACGGGCAGGCCAACGGCGGCGGCCACGTGCAGGGCGCCGGAGTCGTTGCCGATGAACAGGCGGCAGGAGGCCAGCAGGGCCGGCAAGTCACGGATGGGAGTTTGACCGACGAGCATCACGGGAGGCCGCCGCATACCGGCAGCGATTTTCTCTGCGACCACGCGTTCGGAAGACGTGCCGAAAAGTATCACATCGGCGTCGAAATCAGCAATCAGGCGGGAGGCGAGCGCGGCAAAGCGCTCGGGCGGCCAGCACTTGGCCGAGCCGTAGGCCGCGCCCGGGGCAAGTGCGATGCGGTATGCGCCGGAGCGGCAGCCGGCGCGGCGGAGTGTGTCTTCGGCGCGGTCGAGGGCGGCGGGGTCCACGCGGAGGCCGATGCGGTCAATGGGGTGAAGGCGGGCGATGAAGCCGGAGCGCCGGAGGAGCTCGAGGTAGTAGTAAGGCTCGAGGACGGGGATTTCGTCGGGACGAGGCAATGGCACCGGCTGAGTGAGGAGCCAGGAGCGGGCGTCGCGGGCATAGCCGATGCGCTGCGGAATGGCGGCGCGCCAGGCGATCCAGGCGGACTGGAAGGAGTTCGGGAGGAGCAGGGCAAGGTCGAAGCGGTCGCGGCGGAGGTCGCGAGCGAGGCGCTCGATTCCAAGAAGACCGCGATGGCGGCCAGTGTGGTCGAAGACGATGAGGCGATCGAGGAAGCCTTGATCGCGGTAAAGGTCCGCGACCCAGGAGCGGGCCAGGACGGCGATCTGCGCCTGCGGCCAGCGGCCGCGAATGACCGCCAGTGCGGGGATGGACATAACGGCGTCGCCCACCCAATTGGTTGCGCGGACGAGGATTTTCATGGGCGGCCTCGTTCGCGGTTGCGGGCAATGGTGAGAAAGAGCGTTTGCCAGAACAATTCGGGAAGCGAAGGCTCAAGCGAGATGCGGCAAAGGAAGAGCGGGAGTGCGGGGGGCTGGACGTCGGCGAGATTGAAGATGTCTTTTTCGGTGCAGAGCAGGGCATCGGCGCCGGAGGAGGAGGCGCGGCGGGCAAGGTCGTCAATGTCTTGTTGCGAGTAGCGATGGTGGTCGGGGAAAGAGACTTCTCCGACGATATCGAAGCCCCAGCGGCGGAGGTCGTTTGAGAAGGCAGCGGGGTTGCCGATGCCGCTGAAGGCGAAAAACTTCTTCCCTTTCCAGTCGAGGGGAGCGGGAGCCGCGGCGGGGGGATGGACGAAGACGCCGTCGAGGGCCGTCTGGGCGTAGAAAATGGGTGCAGAGCTGTGGTGACGTACAACGGTCTCCAGAGCCGGGGCGTGATCGGTGCGAGTAATGACGATGATGTCAGCGCGGGCAAGCGCTGAGCGAGGCTCGCGGAGCGGGCCGGCGGGAAGCAGCCAACCGCCGCCGAAGGGATCGGTGGAGTCGAGGAGAAGAACGTCGGCGTCGCGGGCGAGGCGGAGATGCTGGAAGCCGTCGTCGAGGACAAACCATTCGATGCCGTGGCGCTCGAGCATGCGGCCGCGCTGGAAGCGGTCGGGGCCAACGCCGAAATGGGCGCGACGGCCGAGGCGCGACTGGAGCAGGGCGACCTCGTCGCTGATCGAGCCGACGCCCTTGTAGCCGCGGGTGAGGATGCCGACGCGCTTGCCTTCGTCGAGGAGGCGACCGGCGATCCACTGCACCATGGGCGTCTTGCCGGTGCCGCCGACGGTGAGATTACCCACACTGATAACCACGCCGCGGAGGCGATGCTGTTTGAGAATGCCGCGACGGTAGAAAACGGCGCGAAGGCGCGCGGCGAGACCGTAAAGAATCGAGAGAGGCCAGAGAGGCCACCGAAGAATGGGATGGAGCTTCATAGCGCGCGCTCCTCCTGGTCAAGCAGGACGGCGATGCGGTCGAGCGCGCGGGAGGCGGCGCCGCGGTTGCGCCCCATCAGCTCAGAAGAGGCGCGACCCATGGCGGACCGGCGCGCGGGGTCGCGGAGCAAATCGAGGCAGGCGCGGCCCAAGTGTTGGGCATTGTTGATTTGGAGGCCGGCGTCGGCGTCGAGCACGAGGCGAGCAATCTCGGCGAAGTTTTCCATCGAGGGGCCGAAGAGGACGGGTACGCCCGCCGCGGCGGGCTCGAGGATGTTGTGACCGCCGGCCGAGACGAGCGAGCCGCCAACAAAGGCGAGGTCGGCCAGACGATATAGACCGGCGAGTTCGCCGATGGTATCGAGAATGAAAACGGCAGCGGAATCATCGAAGGGCGTCGAGAGATCGAGGCGGCTGCGACGGAGGATGCGAAAGCCAGAGTCGGCAGCAAGCTGCGCGGCAAAGTCAAAACGCTCCGGGCGTCTCGGGGCAAAAATCAGCAGGGCGCACGGGTGCTCAGCACGCACGGCGGCAAAGGCTTCGAGGACGGCGGCTTCTTCGCCGGCAACGACGCTGCCGGCGACGAGAACAGGGCGACGCGGCGTGCGGGCGAGAGAGTTTTCGAGCCAGGCGGCCAAAGGAGAGATGTCTGGCAGGGGGACATCATACTTGAGGTTGCCGCAGACGGAGACGTGGGCCGACTCGCCGCCAATGGCGACGATGCGGCGGGCATCTTCTTCGGTCTGCATCAAGAAGAGGTCCACGTGGGCCAGGATGGATCGCATCGAGCGTCGCCAGAAATGATAGCGCCCAAAGGAGCGGTCGGAGATGCGGCCGTTGACGACAACCACAGCGGCGCCGGCGCGACGAGCTTCGCGGAGGAAGCGCGGCCAGAACTCGGTCTCGACGATGACGACCAGTGCGGGCTGGATGGCGCGGAGAGCGCGACGGCAGGCGAAAGCGAAGTCGAGCGGGAAATAGAACGTGCCGTCGGCGGCCAGCTTCTGCGCGGCAAGGGCCTGGCCGGTCTCGGTGGTGGTGCTGACGAAGATGCGGCGTTCGGGATAGCGGCAGCGCAGGAGCGGAAGAAGCGGGGCGACGGCCTGGGCCTCGCCCACCGAGACGGCATGAATCCAGATGGCGCCGGGGGCGGGCTGGTGGAACACTGGCGGAAGGGTGCCGAGACGCTGGGCGAGGCCACGCACGCCGGTTCCGCTGCTCCATGCTCGGATCAGGTAGTAAGGACCGAGAATGGGCACAGCTAGCGCCAGCACGAGACTGCGGAAGGCGAAATCGAGCCGAGCGCGGAACGACAGCCGGGGAGCGCGCGATCGCGTCGAGTGGGTCATCCGGGGACGGCGTTACGGTAACACGGGCGGGGCGAAAATGGACTCCCTACAGACGCAGCGAAGGGCGGGCTAAAGGAAGGGATAGCTCTGCCGGTAGAGCTTGGGGACCTTGAGGCCAAGGGCAAGAATCTGGGGCTGAGCATCGCGGATGTAGGCCTGGCGGCGATCTTCGTTGGTGCGGAACTTGAGGCCGAGGCGGATGTAGAGGTCGGTATTCTTGGTGCGCGGAGGGCCGAACATGTTCAGG
>Ga0209640_10004454_pt1 | contig 12258 bp, 6 predicted proteins | sample RifCSP10_1_FD_184018 | JGI IMG/M metagenome (GOLD analysis project Ga0209640, IMG submission 184018) | Soil microbial communities from Rifle, Colorado - Rifle CSP2_sed 10_1 (SPAdes) (version 2) | ecosystem: Environmental > Terrestrial > Deep subsurface > Rock core/Sediment | place: Rifle... | reverse complement strand
GACCCCGCAGGCGTCATGCAATACATCCACGACGACGCCCTGATGATCGAGGGGGGAAACATCGAGACCCGCATGCAGTACGAAGCGGCGCATCTGCCTGCCGATATCGCATTCAGCAAGGAGGTCACCGCGAAGCGGATGCCGATTCGCCTGACCGTCCGCGGCGACACGGCGTGGGTCCTCACCTCCACCGACTTCACCGGGACGTTCGAAGGGCGGCCGATCGACTTCCTGGGGCTCGAATCGATGACGCTCAGCCGCGAGCCGGCCGGCTGGCGGATCCGGCTGATCCACTGGTCGTCCCAGAACCGGCTCTGACATACTTCTTTCGTGTTCGCCGTCGCATTCGTCCTCACGGCGACGATGGCCGCGGCCCAGACCAACACCGGTGAGGTGGCCGGTGTGGTGATGGACGCCTCCGGCGGCGTGCTGCCGGGGGCCACCATCACGGCCACGCACGCGGCCAGCGGCACGCTCGTCACGCGGGTCACCGACGCCGAAGGCCGGTTCTTTTTGCCGGCGCTCCGTGTGGGGACGTGGGACCTCATGGTGTCCCTCGCCGGCTTCGCACCGCAGACCCGCAAAGGCCTCCTCCTCGAAATCGGTGTAGCGCTGGCGCTCGAGTTCAGGCTCGACGTTGAAGGGCTCTCCGAGGAGCTGACGGTTGCCGCTAACGCGGCGCTGCTGCAGACGGCGACCGCGGAAATCAGCGACGTCATCGAGAACCGCGAGGTCGTCCAGCTCCCGCTGAATGGGCGGAACTTCCTCGCCCTCGCGCAACTGAGCGACGCCGTCGTGATACCGCCAGGCGGCACGCGCGGCGAGGCGCTGCAGCAGGCGGGACCGCTGCCGAACGTCGGCGGCCAGCGCTCGGGGCACAACATCTACCTGCTCGACGGCGCCAAGGTCACCGACGAGCTATTCAACAACCTCGCCATCAACCCCTCGGTCGACTCGATCCAGGAATTCAGGATTCAGAAGTCGATGTACCCCGCGGAGTTCGGCGGCAAGGCCTCGGCGCTGATCAACGTCGCGACGAAAGCCGGCGGCAACGCCTTCAGCGGCAGCCTCTTCGAGTTCCACCGCAACGACGCGTTCGATTCGCCCAACTATTTCCATCCGGCGAACCAGCCCCTTCCGCCGCTGCGGCAGAACCAGTACGGCGGCTCGCTCGGCGGACCGATTGCCCCGAACCGGTCGTTTTTCTTCGCAAGCTACGAAGGCACGCGGATGCGCCGATCGCTGACGCGCGCGTTCTCGGTGCCGACCGCCGCGGTACGCGCAGGACACTTCGCGGGCGTTGCCGCGATCTGCGATCCAGTCACCATCGCCGGCGTGTGCACGCCGTTTCCGGGCAACCAGATTCCAGCGAGCCGCCTGGATCCAATCGCCGTGGCGTTCCTGCAGCACGTGCCGCTTCCGACGAACAGCGCCGCGTTTCAGAACCTGACGTCAATCGAGGAGTCGACCCGCGACCTGGATCAGCTCAGCGTGCGCCTCGATCATCGCCTCGGGGTTGACGACCAGCTGTTCGGGCGGTTCAGCACGTTCGACGCCGAGGACCTGCAGCCGTTCGGCACGAGCGCGTTGCAGGAATCGATCGTCCCCGGGTTCGGACGCTCGCTGACGACGACCACCCGGAACGCGGTCGTCAGCCACATGCGGGTGTTCGGCGATTCGATGCTGAACGAGGTTCGCGTCGGCTGGATCACGGTTGGAGGCGGGCAGATCAGCCTCAACCGCGGCAACGCATTCGCGAGCCGCGCAGGCCTGCTTGGCGTCACCGGCGATCCACGTGACGCCGGCTTCCCGCAGATCTCGACCGGCGGTTTTTACAGCACGATGGGCGACCCGACGGTCTTCACCACCCGTGACAACCAGCACGTCGAGCTCTACGACAACTTCACGATCGATCGGGGGACGCATCGCTGGAAGTTCGGCGGCTACTACTACCGTCTACGGCTCCGGCCCGAACAGCCGGACAACGCGCGCGGGGCCTTCACGTACACCGGCCAGTTCACAGGCAACGCCTTCGCGGACTTCCTGCTCGGGTACCCCACATCGGCTGCGGTGGGAATCGGGCGCGGCGATGAAGACGGCCGCACCAACTGGCTGCACGCCTACGTGCAGGACGACTGGCGCGCCCGCCAGAACCTGACGCTCAACCTCGGCCTGCGGTATGAGTTCAACCAGCACATGTACGACGCCGGCAACCGGCTGTCCTCCATCGACCTTTCCACGCCGGGCGGGCGGTTCGTTGTCGCGAGCGACGACTCGGACTCGATTCATCCGAGCGCCTCTGCCCTGCTCCCTCTCATCCCACTCCCGTATGTGACGTCGAACCAGGCCGGATGGGGACGCGGGCTGCTGGACCCGAGCGCCGTCCGGCTGGCGCCCCGCGCCGGGTTCGCCCTCACACTGGACGATTCCCGCGCGGTCGTGCGCGGCGGCTACGGCGTGTTCCTCAATCAGTGGGCGTACAGCGTGCAGACGGCGTTCGCGCGGAACCTGCCGTTCTTCTTCACGAAACAGGTCGACGTGCCAATCGAGCAGCGGGTGCCTGCGCAGACGACGCGCGACATCCTGACGGGCCCTGCTACCGGCACGATTGGCGGCAGCATCATGGACTTCGCCTACAACGTCGAATACAGCCAGACGTGGAGCGGCGGCCTGCAATATGAACTCTGGCCAGCGACCTTGCTTGAAGTCTCTTACATGGGGACGTGGACCCTCGGTGCCGACAACGCCACGGTCCGCAATGTGCCCGAGCCCGGGCCGGGAGCGATCCAGCCGCGCAGGCCCGTGCCGGCGCTGAGCCGCATCAACGCGATCCGCTTCGACGGCAGGTCGATCTACCACGGCGCGACGCTCAAGGTGGAGCGCCGCCTGCGGAACAACTACGCGTACAACGTCAGCTACACGCTGTCGCGATCGAAGGACGATGCCTCCAGCCCCGGACCCACCGAGTCGGAGGCGAATGTCCCGCAAAACGTGCGCAACATCTTCGACGAGACCGGTGAATGGGCGCTCTCGAGCTTCGACCATCGCCACCAGTTGATCGCGAGCGGGGTCGTCGCGCTTCCGTTCTTCGCCGGAGCCGGGGGCCTGGCCGAGGCCATCCTCGGCGGCTGGCGCGCCAACGCGATCCTCGTCGCACAAAGCGGCGCGCCGTTCACCGTGAACCTCGGCGTCGATCGCGCCAACATCGGCGCCGGACCCGCGCAGCGGCCCGACCAGCTCCGCGACCCGAACCTTCCGGGCGGCGAGCGAACGGCGGATCGCTGGTTCGATCCCGGCGCGTTCGCGCTGCAGGCGCCGTTCACGTTTGGCAGCGCGCCGCGCAACAGCGTGATTGGCCCCGGCTACGCCAACATCGACCTCGCGCTGGCGAAGACGTGGCGGCTGCGTGGCGCATCAACGCTCGAGCTGCGCTGGGAGATCTTCAACGTCTTCAATCGCGCGAACTTCGACCTGCCGAATCGGATTTTCGGAAGCCCGGACTTCGGCCGCATCTTCAGCGCGAAGAACCCCCGCGAAATGCAGTTCGGCGTCCGCGTCGCGTTCTAATAGACAGGCAACCGCGCTCAGAAACGGAAGCGCATCCCTGCGTTGATCGTGCGCCCTTCGAGCGGGGCCCAGGCGTCGGTCGACCAGCGGCCGTCACGTGCGCGCTGCGGCAGCAGCAGCCGTTCCGTCTTCGTCTGCCGCACATCGCTCAGGTTCTCGCTGTTCACATAGATCTGCGCGCGGCCGAATCGGTGCATGAACAGGCCGCCCCACAGCAGGTATGGAGAGCCGCGATCGCGATACGGGTTGACGTCGAGTGCCTGCCCACCGGTATAGAACGCCTCGATTCCTACCTGCGATTGACCGAACCTCCACAGCAGGTCGAAGGAGGCGCTGTGGCGCGGATTCAGGGGCACCTCCCGTGTTCCGGCCGCCTCATCGGCCTCCGTCGACCACAGGTACATGTGGGTGAGGATCAGGTCGAGATTCTCCGCATGGCGCCGGGCGATGAATTCGGTTCCCCGTGTGCGAGTCGGCTCCGCCGCATTCACGATCCGGCCCGCATAGGCGCCTGATTCCTCCCTGACCATCAGGGCGTTCTCAACCTGTGAGTAGAACAACGTGGCCGTGATTTCCAGCGGCGTCCGCGCCCACGTGACGTCCGCGGAGAACGTGTTCGCATGTTCGGGCTCGAGGACGCCGAGGGGCGCGATGGGCGTCAGTCCCGTGGCTTCCGTGTCTTCCGTGGACGGCAGCGGCGCAAAGTGTCCGCGGCCTCCAGACACACGAACGGCGATCGACGCGGCGGGGCGCAACAGCGCGGATATCCGGGGACTGAAAAACGCGCCGAACTCGCTGTGAACATCCGCCCGCCCGCTGGCGGACACGGTGACGCGCGGCGTGACGGCGTATTCGTCCTGGGCGAACAGCCCAGGCGTGGTGTACACGAAGTTGAACCGCGGCACGCTCGCGGAATCAAACGTGTCGCGCTGGATGGCGGCGCCGCCCACCCACGCATGGCGCCCCGACGTTCCGGTCAGCGACGTTTCGCCAAACCAGGTGCCCGAGCGATCTTCCTCGACGACCGGGTCGAACGTGCGGTCCCGCTGCTGGGTCATGCCGCTCGCGCGAACGGCCAGTACGCGGGTGCCAGCCAGCACGAAGCGGCCGACAATGCCGCCATCCGCCCGCGTGGTGTCGAGGTTTTCCGCGTACGGGCGGGCATCCGGCGCGACCGCCCCCGGCATGGTGCCGCCGCGCCGCTGCTCGGTCATGCCTCCGGCGGTCATCAGCAGAGACCGCCCGGCCGTGTTGTCCCACATGACGCGGGCGCGCGCCTGGCCGCGCCGGTATTGCGGCAGATCCGTCCACCCATCCTTGTCGAGGTCGGATCGGTTCTGCGTGTGCAGGCCGGCCAGCACGCTCATCCCCCACCGATCGTTGAGCGCCTGGGCCAGCCAGAGCGCAGTGTCCGTGCCGCGGTGACTCGTCGCGTTCACCAGCACTTCGCGCTCCGGCGCCTCGGGGCGCGGCCGTCGAGACACGAGATTCACGACGCCGCCGATGGCCGACATGCCGTACAGCGCCGAGGCGACGCCCTTGATGACTTCGACCTGCGCCAGGTCCAGCGGCGGGATCTGCAGGATGCCGACCGCGCCCGACTGGCCGCCGTAGAGCGGCAGGCCGTCGGCCAGCACCTGCGTGTACCGGCCGCTCAGGCCCTGGATCCGCACGCTCGCCCCGCCAATCGACGGCGACGTCGTCTGCACCCTGAGCCCGTTCGTCTCGGCGAGCAGCATCGACACGTCGCCCGGCGTCATCGCGATCTTCTCCTGCACCTCCTCCTCGGGCACGACTTCGACGCGAAGCGGCTCGTCCTCGATGCGGCGCTCCGAGCGGGTTGCGGAGACGATGATGGTCTCTTCGATCTCGGACCGCGGCTGCATTTCGATCTCGACGCGCGTATCCTGCCCGGCCCGCACATCCACCGTCGTCGCGGCGGCGTCGTAACCCGAACGGGTCACCACGACGTCGACGCGGCCGGCGGGCACGGAAAGCGAAGCGGTGCCGTTCACGGCCGTCGTCGTCTTCGCGGCCCCGGCGAGCACCTCGGCGTTTCCAACCGGGCCTTCGGCGCTCGTCACCACCACGACAATCGTTCCCATGCCCTGTGCGTGGATCAGGCTGGACACACACACGGACACGACGAAGCAGACCAGGAGCCGTTTTAGCGCGTCCAAGGTTCGAGGGAGGATATCTGTGCCCAAGCCTGTTTTGCCACTGCTCATATTGCTGACGTTCGGCGCCGGCACCGCGGCCGCGCAGACGTGCCTGCACGGGGCCAATGAGGCGCCCGCCCAGAAGGCGCGCCGCGACGCCGCCATTCAGCTCGCAACCCGCATCAATCTCGCGGAGATGGTGACGATCGGTCCCGGCCCGCGAAGCCGCTACCGGCCGCTCAACGAGCTGATGAACATCCCGCCCACGCCGCAGGGATTCGAGGTCCAGTTTCACACCGACGGCAACACGTACAGCTTTTCGATCAAGGACCGGCTCGATCCCTGCCGCTATGCCGTGTTTTCCGATCAGGACAAGTTTTTGTACGAGGCGATTGCCCGGAGGGACGAGCCGGTCGTCGTGCCCCTGGATACGCGATAACTCACTTCCAGGTCACTTCCATCCCGAAGAAGTGCATGAACACTTCGCGGTTGGGACGGTTGCGGGCGTCCTGCTTGGGGCTGCGGATGTAGAAATCGATCTGCTGGGTGGCGGGATTGACCTCGCCCGCAGGTGATCGTTTGTTCGCCATCGGATAGTTGACGCGGAGCGTCTTCCGGTCGCGGATTCCCTGCGTCACCATGAAGTGCATCTCGTAGTTCTCGTAGAGTGGCTTCCCGTTCAGCGTCGCGTGGCCGAACCCCCACCCGGCAAGATAGACGAACGTCTTCGGCCAGTTGTTGTCGCCGCAGCCCGAATCGGTCCCGTGCTCGTGGAGGTAGGCGACGATGCCGCCGTTCTGGCAGGGCGCGAACTCGTTGAAGCGATCGATTGCCAGGACCAGATCGCCTTCCGGGATCTTCAACCGTGCCTCGAAGGTCCCGCTGTTCTGAATCTCGTTGACGTTCAGTTCGACAGCGCCGGCGGCGGGCCTCACAGTGGCCGCGGCATTATCCAGGTGATCCCAGCCCGGAGGATCGTTCACGGCGCCCACCATGTAGATACGGCCGGCGGAAATCGTGAAGATCCCGTCGTAGAGGTCGTGCTGCTCCGGGGCGTAGATCGTGACGGGCGCGCCCGGCTGCTGGCGTGGGTCAGGTTGTTGGGCGTAGATCGCTACGCCCAACAGAAGAATCGCGATGACGTACCACCGAGGCACAGAGAGAGTGTATCTCAGTGCCTCGGTGTCTCGGTGGCCCCGTGATCGGTAACAGGCCTTCCCTACGGATCAACCCTCACGATCGTCGGATTCGGCAGGCCCGGCGAACCGCCGTAGACGACCGACCCGAGATACTTCGTTCCCGGCGCAAGGCCGCTGAACGTCAGCCCGATCGTCCCGCTCGCGCCCGTCGTCGCCGTCGCAGGCGCCGTGACGGCCATATTGCCGGCATCCGCCAACCCGAGCAGCCAGTGGAACAACGTGAAGTTGGCAGTGCCCGGCACGCCCCACCCATGGACAAACACGGTGTAGTCGCCCGCGGACGGGTTGAGCAGGTTCACTTCTTCCTGCGACGTGCCGGTGGTGCTGGCCCCCACGAGCGGCCCGAGCGCCGCCGGCGTTCCCCGGTAGACGTAGAGGTCGATGTCGCTTGCCGGCGAGACGTGCGCGTCGAAGAGCGAGAACCGCGCATACGTGGTGTCCGCCGCAATGGTGACGGGAATCGCAATGACGTCCGGTCCTGCTTCCGGAGCGAATGAATCATCCGGATCGTCGGCAACCGTGCCCGGCGTCATCGTCGCGGCGATCAGGCCGCGCGCCGTGGCCGTAAACGCGCCGTCATATCCGAAGGTGACGTTGTAGTTGATGGGACCGCCGGTTCCCGACACCTGTGCCGGTGCCGCCAACGCGACCGGACGAACCACCATCGGACTGCGCACGGTGTGGACGCCGTCCGACCAGGTGAGCTGTCCGCCGGTGTACGCATTCAGCGTGGCAGTCGTTCGCGTGATCTTCACCGTGTACGACTTGGTCTCCCCGGGGCCGACGGCCAGCGTTGACGGCGAAACGACGACGCCGAAGCCGGCCATGCCGGCGACCGTGGCGTTATAGGTCGCCGTGCCCTGGCCGACGTTCGTCACTCTTCGCTTGATCGTCTGCAAGCCTGCCAGATCGCCGATGGCGATCGACGCGACGTTCGTGTCGCTCGCGTCGAGCGAGTAGCCGGCGGCCACAAGGGCGCCGCACGTAGCCGGGTTAACGCCGGTCGTCTTCCCGCACAGCATCGCCAGCCAGTCGAGGATGTTCGAGTCGTACACGAGACCGGGGTCCGCGGCGGTGTTCGGCGCAACGTGGCCCGCACCCTGCCGGAAGATCAGCACAGGGTTGGTGTTCGGAGCGGGCGTGCCGCCATCGAGCACGTCCGTGCCCGTTGTCATGAGCGCCGACTTGATCATCATCGGCGACCAGTCCGCGTGCAGGTCCTTCAGCAGCGCCGCCAGCCCGGCCACGTGCGGGGCCGACATGGACGTGCCACTGTAGACGTTGAACGACTGGCCGAAGCTGCTCGGCGGCGCCGTCGCGGCGAGGATGTCGTTCCCCGGCGCCATGACGTCCGGCTTCAACAGGTCGCCTCCGCCCGCGGCCAGCGGTCCTCGCGACGAGAACCCGGCGGTAAACGGCGCCGGGGCGTTGTACACCAGCGTCGACTGATTGATTCTGGCGGTCGCGCCTTCCAGAGCCGCGTACGCCTTGATAGCCGCGCGATCGGTATTCTGGACGTGGACCGTCGGCACGAAGTGCAGGTCGGCGTTGATCGAGTTGGGGCTGGTGTTGGCCAGGATCATCCCGACGCCGCCCGCTTCCTTCACCGCGATGCCCTTGTTGACGCGCGCAGTGACGCCACGATCGCACACCACGATCTTGCCTGCGACTTTCGCCGGGTCGAGGACCGGGGTCCCGGCGTTGTCGTTGGCCGAGTAGCACAGTTTCACCAGGGTCGCGTCCGCACCAGGCAAGCCCGCCGCCTCCGCATCAATCAGCGGCGCGGGGCCGAACGCGTCCGCCACGGACGCGCCGTTGTACGTCGCGCCGTTGCCCAGGGTCACCGAGCCCTGGCCGTCGCGGTTGTGCGTCCCCGCGGCCACCGTAGTGAGCCACGGGCCGGGATGCGCAACCGTACCGGTCGCCGGTCCGCTGTTGCCCGCTGATGCCGACACGAAGACACCGGCGTCAGCCGCGAACAGGAACGACACCTGCGCTGGGTCGAGGAAATTGGTGGTCGTGCCCGAGATGGAATAGTTGATCACGTCCACGCCGTCAGCCACGGCCTGATCGATGGCGGCGACGAGATCCGCGCTGAAGCCGCTCGCCGTCGAGCCATCCTGCGTCGACCAGAGCGCCTTGTACATCGCGATGCGTGCGCGCGGCGCCATGCCCGAGATGCTGCCGAAAATCGCGGCGGGGCCGGTCGCGACAACGCCGTTGTTGCCGCCAGCCGTCGACGAGGTGTGCGTTCCGTGGCCGTTGTAATCGCGGACCGAGGTGAACTCCCACGGACGCTCGGCCTCGACCCCCTCGTCACCGCCCCACGCCTCGTTGAAATGCTGGGCGCCAATCAGCTTCTGATTGCACAGGGAGGCGTTGAACGCCTCGCCGGGCGTACATTTACCGTGCCACCCGGGGATCTGCTGGTAACCGAGCTTGCCGGCCTTCGTGGCGTTCCCGTTGGTGCCAACCCGGTCCGAAAAGCTCAGGCTCTCCGGCCAGATGCCGGAATCGACGACGCCGATGATGATGTCTTCGCCGGCTTTGTTGGCGCCGCCAAGCGCGGCCCACAGGCCGTTCGCCGCGTCGAGACCGAGGAACGCCGGCGTGCTCGAAGTATCCATCGTCTGCAGCTCGTCTTTCGTGACGGCGACGACGCCTTCGACGCTCTTCAGCGCCTCCGCCTGCCCTTCCGTGAGCTCCGCGGCGAAGCCGTTGAACGAATAGCGATAGTCGTACACCTTGCGGCCGCCGACGCGGGCAAGGGCCGCCGTGTGCCGGCCGTCCAGGTATCCCGCGTAGCCGATCACGTTCGGATTGTTCGGGTTGATCTTCTGGCCGCGGTTCGGCTTCGTCGCCTGGAACCCGGGCACGCCGCCCGTGTACGACGCCACCGGATAGTCGATCATCTGGACGATGTAGAGCTTGTTGGTCCTGCTGCCGTTGTCGGCGCGTCCGCGCAGCGAATCCTGCGCCGGATCCTGGGCGGCCTGCATGTGCGCAGGAATCTGAATCGCGGCAGCCAGAACGGCCAAGGCCGCGGCAAAGCGAGTGAAACGAAGCATAGTTCTCCTTCTACTGCCGGGGGCGAATCGCGTGAAATGTGGGACGGAAGACTTTCGACCGGATTCAGGGCGTTGTCAAGGTGGGATCGCAAAAAAGGGCGGGAACCCCGCCCCATGACCGGATTACAGAGCTGTGATCGCCGAGCTCGACTGTTATTCCCCGCCGCGGCCCATCATAAATCACCAATCACGAATTCAAAGTGACTGCGAGCGGCGCAAGGTCGATCCCTTCGGCAACGACGTCCCAGCGTTCCCCCGGCGCCACCGGCTGGGGGACCGTGAGCGTTCCGGTGCTGATCAGCTCGTCCGCCGCGAGCGGCTCGGCACCCGGCTGGGCCGCAATCGCGGAAGCCAGCTCGCCCAGGCAGGCTGCCGGATTGCGCAGGGCATTTTTTCCGAAGCCCTCTTCAGCCAGCTCGCCGTTCTTCGACAACCTGACCTTCATCGCGCCGAGCTGTTCGACGAGTAATTGAATCTCGTCCTGCCGGATTGGGCGCGGCTCACCGACGACCAGCGCGGCGTGAAGCCCGAAGCAGGCCACGAAATCGACCGGCTGGAACTTCCACTCGGGAAACGGGCAGTCGACGAACTCGAATCCGAGCGCCACCCATTGCACCGACTCGAGCACGCCCGCGGCAGCGCCGGAGGCCGGCGCCTGCCGCAGCTTGAAGACGACTTCGGGCTCGATGCGCGGCGCGACCATGGGCGCCGTCGAGAGCGACGCCCTTCCGTCGCGCGCGTGGACGACGGTGTCGTCGTACATATGGGCCCAGACCAGCGTCGGCAGCCTGAGCGCGCGCCACAGGGCCTTGTTCGCGTACCCGACCTTGCGGCCGACCGTGCTGCGCCCCTCGGCCCGGCGCATCCGGGTGAGCTCCGCTTCGACAAGGTAGGCGGTCTGGAGATCGAGCCCGCCCTCCCGGGATGACGGAGCGGTCGACACCGCGCTGCGGCGTGCGCGCGCGTCGAAGAGCTCGCGCGCCAGCGTCGCGACGCCGGTATCCACCATGCTCATGAGCGGCTCACGACAGGGACCGCCCCGACGGCCGTCCGGGGCGCGGGCGCGCCGGACGCCTTCAGTCCGGCCGCGAGTGCCGCCGCAATCAGCGCGAGCGCCGCGCTTCCGTAGAAGCCGGCCGACCAGGTACCGAACCGCTCGAAGAGGAGCGCGGCCAGCCCGCCGCCCACGATCGACGCGGCGCCCTTGGCGGTGTAGAGCACGGCGTAGTTGGATGTTGCGCACTTCGACCCGAAGTAGTCGCCAACCATCGAGGGGAAGAGCGAATAGATCTCGCCCCACGTGAAGTAGACCAGCACGAGCGTCGTGGCGAACCAGGCCGCCGACAGGTGGCCGACGCCCAGCACGAGCAGCAGTGCGACGGCCTGCAGCCCGAAGGCAATGATCATCGAGCGCTCGCGGCCGATCCGGTCGGAGGCCCAGCCCCAGAAGATCCGGCTCGCGGCGTTGGCCAGCGGGCTCACCGACGCGGCCAGGGTCAGGGCGGCCGCGGTGAGGCCCCACGACTGCGCCATCGGGCCGGCCTGCGCCGTCACCATCAGCCCGCCGATCGCCATCATCACGAACATCGCGTACATCACATAGAAATGCGGCGTGCGCATCATCTCGGCGGTCGTGAACTGATGCTTGCCGATCTTCGCGCCGGCCCTGGCCGGGGCCGCCGCCGCGTCCCGCGGAGGATGGCGCAGGAACTGCGCGACGACGAGGATCACGAGCCCTTGCGCGAGCCCGGTCCAGAGGAACGCCGTCCGATAGCCGTCGTTCTCGATGATCGCCGCGATGATGGGAATGAAGAGCGCCGTCCCGCCGCCGAAGCCGGCGGCAATGATGCCCGACGCAAACCCGCGGCGGTCCTGGAACCACTTGAGCGCCGAACCGATGCAGCCGCTGTAGACGAACGCCGCGCCGGTGCCGGCCAGCGCGTACAGGACGTACAGCATGGGGATTGAGGTTGCGTAGCCCATTCCCGCCCACCCGAGGCCGCAGAGGACGCCGGCCGCGGTGATGAACCCGCGCGGCCCGAGTCGATCGATGAGCCAGCCGTCGAGCGGCTGCACCCAGGTCTGGCAGAGGATGAACAGCGTGAACGCCCACTGGACGTCGGCGAGCGACCAGCCGTTGGCCTCGCGCATCGGGTTGACGAACAGCGTCCAGGCGTACTGCAGGTTGGCGATCATCACCATCGCGACGAGCGAGGCGACGAGCTGGAACCACCGGTTGTTGACGTTCATCATTCCCCCAAGCCG
>Ga0209640_10004453_pt1 | contig 12258 bp, 9 predicted proteins | sample RifCSP10_1_FD_184018 | JGI IMG/M metagenome (GOLD analysis project Ga0209640, IMG submission 184018) | Soil microbial communities from Rifle, Colorado - Rifle CSP2_sed 10_1 (SPAdes) (version 2) | ecosystem: Environmental > Terrestrial > Deep subsurface > Rock core/Sediment | place: Rifle... | reverse complement strand
CGAAGTGGCCCCGCTGAAGAAGCTGATCGTCGTTGTCTGGGTCTGGGTATTCCAGAACGCGGAGGCGAATACCCCTCCTAAGAATGCCCGCGCCTGCCATGGGGAGAAGAACGTGCCTTCAGGGGTCAAGCTATATCCGAAGGCGAGATACCGGGAAGCAATCCCAGCCTTGAGCGCGGTGCGAAAATCATCACGCTGCGTGCCCACCCAATCCTGCTCGCGTTGAGCAGTCGCCTCCACGACGGCTTGGGGTGTGGTCAGGGCGCCCGTGGCGTCCTCGATCGTCCAATCCTGAGGCGAGACAAAGAAATCCTGCAGCAACGCTCCTTGGGCGGTGCCTCGTAGCGTCAGTAGGAGATCGTTGCCCTCGCCCGCCGCGTGCAAGTCGTTAAATCCCAGCCCGGGCTGAAGCTTGATGCGGCCCCCATCGTCAACGAAATAGTCTCGCCCCATCCCGAGGTTGAAGGCGTACGTGTCCAGTCCCTCACCCCCTGCGAGAACGTCGTCCCCGCCCTTGCCATCCAGCGTGTCATCTCCGGCGAGCCCAACCAATGTTTCGGCGAACTGCGTTCCGACCAAGGTATCCGCGCCATCGGTGCCGGTGATGGGCGGAAGTGTCACAGCATCGAGCTCCGCGGCGGTCACGATGGTTCCGTCGCCAAACTGGATTTCCTCGATGCGGTTGGCCGTGTCGGAGTAGTGTCCCGTGACGGTCAGGCGGTCTTCCGGAGAAAGAGATAGCGTCAGATCCCCCTGGATGTTTCGTTCCAACGTAACATCCTGCGGGAGCACATCCGGGGAGAGGACTATTCGATCGATCCCATCGCCCCCGGCGTCGTTTAGTTCGTCCAGCCCCGAGCTGCGCCCGAAAAGGTAGGTATCGCCGCCCGCGCCGCCACTCAGGACATCATTGCCGGCGCTGCCTTCCAGCGTGTCATCTCCTTCGGCTCCGTACACGAAGTCGTCGCCGGCGCCGCCATTCAGGGAATCGTTACCCGCGAATCCGCTGAGGACATCCGAGCCGCCGAACCCTCTGAGCACGTCATCGCCGTCGGTGCCGGAGAGATCGAGGCTGCCCGTGAACGCAATATCGAAAAACGCGTCGCTGGTCAGTTCGCCGCTTGCGAAAGCAAAACGCAGATTACGCGTGGTCACATCGCCAAACACCGTCAGGCCCCGTGTGGGATCGCCATCCGCGCTGCGCGAAATGACGAGCGTCGGCTGCCCGTTAAACTCGAAGCGGGCAACGGTAAGGTCTTCCGGGGTCGCTACCCCGAGGTTAATGAGATCCCCGCCCGAGTCGTCATTGATGATGTCCTCGAAATCGGCGAAATAGGTATCTTCGCCCGCCTCGCCTTGGAGTACATCAACGCCCGGCCCCCCGATTAGGACATCATTACCGTCCTCACCTTGAAGATGATCATCACCTGCGCCACCGTCCAGGACGTCGTCGCCCGCCGCGCCCAGCAGAATGTCGTTGCCGCCAAAGCCGCGGATGCGGTCGGTAACCGCGGTGCCAACGAGCATCGGATGCGCGGCGTCGTGGCCGTCGTCATCCTCCTCGGTGCCGTCGATATCAAATCCTTGGGCAAGGATCTCCTCAAAAGTCATGCTCTCGCCGTCAGCAAAGCGGATTTCGCCGAGAACCGGCGTCGTGAGCGGATCGAATTGATCAAAGCCCTCAAAATGAATCTGGTCGCGCGCTGAGTTCGGATCGGACGGATCCACCGCACCCAGATCGACCAGCAAGCTGCCAAGACGGAACTTGATGTCCGCTTTGGAAAATCCGTCCCCCAGCACCAATACACCGGCTTCCGGGTGGTCGATGCCGAACAGCGTGTCGACCACGGTGTCCTTGCCATCCCCCTTGTTGAAAACATAGATATCCTTGCCCGGACCCCCCTTGAGCGTGTCATTGCCGGGCCCACCGATCAGGATGTCGTCCCCCTCCTCGCCTAAGAGCTCGTCTTCACCCGCCCCGCCGTCGAGATAGTCGCCGCCCGGCGCCTGAACCGGCAGCCCGTCTCCATGCAATCTCCCGGCGCTCTCGCCCGCCAGCCGGTCGTTGCCATCACCACCGATGAGAATGTCGCTGCCGTCATCTCCCCGCATCACATCGTCACCCGCTTCGCCGAAGAGCACGTCGTCGCCTTGGAGCCCCGCCACGAAATCGTTGCCCGCGCCCGCATAGATCACGTCCCCGGCTCCAACATCTCGCGCCGTGGAGAAGATATTGATCTGGGAGAAGCTGGGCGAAAATGGATCCGTCTGGTCAACAACCCAGTCGAACTTGGGCGCCGTGTAGAAGCGCTCGGGAATCTCCCCGCCATTAATCGGCACGGGATTCGTGGACGGCAGAAAATTATCGTCGCCGTCGATAACGTCGTCGCCCCCGCCCCCCACCAGCAGGTCTACCCCACCCCCACCCATCAGCACATCGTTGCCATGAGACCCGACAACGAGATCATCTCCCAGGCCGCCGCTCGCCCAGTCCCCACGGCTCCCCGTACCCGTAGCCGTGCGCGACTCGGTGATGAAAGTGGCCAGATTTACCGCGTCACCACCAAAGACCTCATCCGCTCCATTGCTGCCCTCCAGAATGTCGCTGCCGACGTTGCCTTCGATCAAGTCACTCCCAAAGCTGATCGGATTGACGACATCGTTGCCGGCAAGCCCCTTCCACTGAAACCCGACATTGACATCGGGTGCCCCTGAGAGGAAATCGTCCGGAGCGTTCGGATCCTGGTCACCCGCTATGACCTGGGTTGGCGAGGCGATCGGCTCCCGCAACCGGATGCCGAAGTCGCCGTCACGGAAGTTCTTGAGGGTGATGGTGCCACCGGCCGCATTATTCGCCGTGACGAGCAAATCCTCCCCGCTGCGCGTAAAACTGAACTGCCCATCGGCGCTTTGCCACTGGATGCCTGAGACGCGCCTACTCGCCTCAGCGATCACGGTGCTCTGTACCGTGTTGGAAAAGAGCCCGCTTTGCGTATAGGTGTAGCGCAGAACCCCCTTGCCGTCGGTGTCGCGAATCACGTCTGCGCCGTCATTACCGGAAATCCCAAAGAGGCCGCTTAATGCGTTGTAGTTGTAGATGTCGAGCCCCAGGCCGCCTTCGAGATAGTCGCTATTTGCTTTGCCTTCCAGCCAATCGGTGCCGGCATCGCCATACAAGCGGTCTGAGAGAATCCCGCCGGTAATCACGTCCGTCCCCTTGTTGCCGAATATGAGCTTGGCGGGATTGGCCGCCGCGCCACTATTACCTCCAGCTGCAAGATTCCCCACAACCGTCAGACTCAAGTCCGTCTTGCCCGCACTGTCCCGGTTCTCGAAGAGGTAGTTCTCATCGCGGGTGCCGCGGAGCGTCGCGCCATCGCTTGTGAAGTACTGGTTCTTCCAAGCGAGAAAAGCCGCGCGGTCGGTGATCCAGTCCGCGGTACGCGTACCGGTGCGGTTAGCAGGGTCGTAGAGATCGAGTTCGCCGTTCTGATTGTGCGGGGCATAGAGATCATTGTTACCCACGACGGCAAAGGGATTGAGTTCCCGCAATGCGTACCGGAATGCAACAGCAGTCGAGCCCTGTGCGAGGCTCGATAGTTCGGTGGCAGCGATGTCGGTCAACTGCGAAATCGAGAGTTGGCCAGCATAGGATGCGATGCGCTGCTGGAAGCCGGTGTCGAGAAGGTTCTGATAGAGCTGCTCGCGGTTGTCCACTCCGGTCGGCGCAGGATTCGGGGCAGCGGGGTCTTTGAAGAGCTTTCTCAGCGAATCAAGCGCCGCTTCCAAGGAAAGGGCCGGCGTGTTTGACGCCGCGTTCAGGATATCGGTGATCTTGCCAATGCCAACCGCTGGATCGGTCGTGTTAAGCGCTGGATCGAGCTTGGCGAAGAGGTCGTAAAGGGCGAGGGAGTCATTTATCGCCTTGATGTCATGCGCGTCCACAACTCCCTGATTGGCGTTCTCGGAAAAGATGATGCCTTGGCTGCCGGGCGTATCGCCGATGTCATGCACGACATCGCCCTGCACATTCCAATGCGACATGATGCTGCCATCCCAAGCCGTACCGATTGCGCCGGTGATGGGGCCTGTCTGCGCATTCTGTAGCGCGTTGAAAAATCCTTCGCCCGTGAGCGGAAAAAGATTAGTTCTCAGGGTCGTATCGAATCCAGGCGCGTTATAGGTATACACGGCATTCACCATGTCTGGCGCGAGACGGCTCATCATCATCGCCAACTGCCCACCCAAGGAATGGCCGGTGACGCTCACTTGTTGTCCGGACAGAAAGCCGTTTGCCGTTCCCGTGGTGGTTCCGATCGTGCGGGTCAGGGGGTCGTAGAAGTATTGCACCACCGGGTTGCCGGCCGGGCCTTCGAGTCGCTGGAGATAGTTGAACAGCGTAAGCCCCTGATGGATCGCAATGCCCTCCGCGCTCACGTCCGCGACGTTGGTCAGCCAGTCTTGCGCTCCTGAAAATGAAAATAGGCCCTCTGTTCCACGGATCGCGAAATACATTACGCCGGCCTTGTCAAAGACGGTTGCGGAAAAGCCGGTAAAGGGGTCGGTGAATTGGTCGACGACGGAGTAATTTCTGGCAAACTCCGTTGCTTGTGCATCGGACATGCCAGCTTGCTTCAGTGCATTCTTATAATTTGTGTCATCAGCACCAAACATGCCGCGCTGTAAGTCCAGGGCATAGGCCGCTAAGGACAGTTGCGCTTGCTCAAAATCATTTGCAATAGTTGTCATGGCCGCCCTCTATTTTGAAGATGCTGGTGAAGTAAATATTTTCAGAAGAAAATCTCTTTCTTCTGAATTTTCTTTCTGAAAGAAAGCGTCTCGGCCGAATCTCTTGGCCCATATATTTCGGCAACTCTCACCCACATTTGGTGCAGGCGAGAACTGATTTAACCAGCCGTAATAGCGAACAAAAGTAATCTTTTCTCCCAGGTCTTGTTTAGATTGGATGTCCTGCAGAAACGAGTGTTCCTTATCTATTCTTATAAACCAGTTTATGTAACGCTCGCTAACACTCCGCCATGTAAATCGATCTCCTAGTGCCGCTTTAACGATAACGCCCCTAGGATTTAGAAACTTTGGCTTCCCGTGCTCATCCCAATACTCCGCCGGCAGCTCGACCGTCTGGTGTACCTTCACGCCAGCTTCCGTGGCGCAGAGATGACCAAGGTAAATTCTCCCGGCGATTTCATCGCCGAAGGGCACGAAGAAGACGAGCAGGAATACGAGCACTCCAACGGCGATTTGGACACCGCGTCCCTCGAAACGCTTGGCTGCCTTTACCGCAATCCAGGTGGCGATGGCCAGCAGGATCAAAATCAACCACAGTGGGCCGGTGAGCACCGCGAACCCCAGCAATTCGTTCAGAAACTTCATATCGCTTTCCCCTTGCCTTGCGGATCGGAAAAAGGGTCAGGCTTGGCTAATTGCATAATGACCTCCCTGTGGCTATGCTCTCTCTATGGCCCGCAAACCTCGGCTGCACGTCCCCGGCGGGCTCTACCACGTCATGGGTCAGAAAAGGGGTCAGGCTTGGCTAATTGCATAATGCTTTCCCTTTGACTATGCTGGCCCGATGGCCCGCAAACCGCGCCTGCATGTGCCCGGCGGCCTCTACCACGTCATCCTGCGCGGCAATGCCCGGCAGGAAATTTTCTTCACCCCAGATGATCGGCGCTGCTTCTATGAATTGATGGCGCAAGGCGTGGCGCGCTTCGGCTACCGCGTGCACGCCTTCTGCCTGATGACCAATCACTTGCACTTGGCGCTTCAGGCCGGTGATCAGCCGCTGTCCACCGGCATGCAGAACCTCGCCTTCCGCTACACCCGCTACCTGAACGCGCGGCTGAAACGCGTCGGACACCTGTTCGAGGGCCGCTTCAAGGCCTACCTCGTCGATCGGGATCGCTACGGGCTCGCGCTGGTGCGCTATATCCACCTCAACCCGGTGCGCGCCCGGATCGTGAGGGAGCCCGCCGCTTATTCCTACAGCAGTCACCGTGCCTATCTCGGGCGCGAAGATCTGTCCTGGCTCACGACCGACTGGGTGCTCGGGCAGTTCGCCTCCCGCATCGGTGTTGCCCGCACGCGTCTCGCGCGTTTCATCCACGAGGGCAAGGCCGAGGGGCACAACGAAGCCTTCTATGGTGGGCAAGCCGACTCCCGCATCGTGGGCGAGGAAGATTTTGTCAATACAATCCTTAATCCCGAACCTAAGCAGCGCAGGGCACCCCCGGTCAAGGAGCTGTTGAGCCATGTCTGTCGCCACTACAGGCTCACTGAGAAGGCGCTCCACGCTGTCGGCCGGGCGCGACTGCCCGCCGAGGCGCGCACGCTGGTCGCCTGGCTGGCACTGAAGACCCACGCCGCTTCGCTCACCGCGTTGTCTCAAACCTTCGGACGCGATATCTCTACTCTCAGCCACGCTCTCTCCCGTCTCGAGGAACGTTCGCGAAAGTCGCATGCTTTCGCCAAGGCTCTTCGCCGTCACCTTTATGCAATTAGCCAAGCCTGACCCCCTTTTCCTGCTGCGGTATTAACTTTGCCGTGCCTTGTTCTTCCGTCCAAAGTAAGAATTCGTAGCGTTTGTTTTCGTACTCTGTGCGATCGGTGATCGTCGTCCAGTTAATCATTTTCGTCCCCCTATTCTCAGATTGAGAATCAACGGATTGCTAAATTACCGCGTATATATGTTTCCACATGTCTTCTTAATTCCCGATGCTAGCCGATCAAGGCTGCCAGACAAGTAGCAAATCCAAAGTAATTCGCGTGTCCTAGTGACACCCGCCGGTGGTGGACCTGTAACGGTTTCTGTTTCTACCAAGAAAGCGAGGGCTTTGAGGCCTGGGAAAGCGTTAGCCGGTTTGCGCCCCGTTACACGGACAATGACGCCTTCGTCGGTTTGCTTTACGAGCTCGTATGTCAGAGATGAACCAGTTTCAATCGAAAGTCCGTCAACCGAAATGGTCAGCGATCCAATGTTCAATCCTTCCTGATAAGACGTTGGCCGCCACTTGCCAAGATATGGTTGCAAAGCAGCTTTAGTATCGATACCGGTGCTTGAGGCCGCCGGCGTCGTCGGTCTCTGAGCACAGGCGCTTGTCATTAACAGAATCGCCGCAACGATAGCTGTCATCAAGTGAGAGTACTTAATTACAGGGCACAATGAACGTATTGACTTTAGGCTAACGACGAAGCTCATCGTGCCTCCCTGCGTAATCTGCGGTACGAGGTTACGCTTGGCTAATTTCATAGTGGTCTCCGGTGGGCAACTGTGTCCGCATGACGCAAACTCGCCTGCACGTCCCGGATGGCTTCTACCATTTCATCCCGCGCGGCAACGGGTACAAGATTGAGGAAGAACTTATCCATCGTGTCCCTTCTCACCCGTAACTACGCTCATCCTCGTCTGATGCCCACCCAGCTTGATCACCTCGTCCACCTGCAGTCCGCCTGGTAACTGGTGCGCGATGAAGAGCATCGTCACACGCCCCTTGAGTTGATTGACGGTCTTCGCAAACTGCTCTGCCGTCGGCTGATCGAGGCTGCTGGTCGGCTTGGAAAAGGGGTCGGAAAAGGGGTCAGGCTTGGCTAATTGCATAATGCTCTCCTTGTCCACGTATGGGGTCAGGCTTGGCTAATTGCATAATTCTCTCCCTTCGCAGAAATAGGGTCAGGTTATTTCCGATGAATTGGCTCCGAGCCGCCCAGATTTGCGGGGTCTCCCGCGCTGGGGCGGCCGCGCTGCAAACGGGGTCAGCAAACGGGGTCAGGCTTGGCTAATTGCATAATGGTCTCCCTGTGACTATGCTGGCCCAATGGCCCGCAAACCTCGGCTGCACGTCCCCGGCGGCGGCTCCAGCCTCGGGGTCGGACCACGCTATGCGTCGGTACTTTCAAGACATTCCTCCCAATAAAGGGTGTTCTCCGGCCTTAGCGCCTCATTTTTGCCATTGAAAAGGGCCACATAAGGCCGCGCGGGTTCCCGCAGGTCAAAGGTTTCGCCCGCCACGCCGATTTCCCGGCGTCTCGCCTTGATTCCAAGTTCGAGCTTCACTTTTTCGACGTAAATGGGGTCAGGCTTGGCTAATTGCATAACGGCTTCCTTGCTGCCGCCATAAACATGAAAACGCCACCCCTTTCTCAAAGGACACAGCGGTTTCTCGATATCCATCAGCGCTTCCCTGCCTTGTTCTTTCAAGCCGTCATCGCTGAATGCTGGAAGGTTCTCGTGTCATGCAGCTCTAGCCCATAGCTTTACTGTAAGCGATCCCACGCCCGGTGTCTGTCAGGGTTTTCCTGACAACACCGATGCGAATTCCGAGCATCGCCTGCCAAGAGCCGCACTGCGTCAAACCTCACATGCGCGATGTCTCTACCATCACCCAAGCTCTTATCCGCCTCGAAGAGCGTTCGCGAAAGTCGCCCCCTTTCGCCAAAGCCCTCCGCCGGCACCTTTATGCAATAAGCCAAGCCTGACCCCCTTTCCCTTCGCAATTGCAATCCCCGCGAGGGTCGTGCCGCTCAAGATCAGATGATAGATATTCGACGCTTGCTCGGTGGTGACGCGAAATTCGCTTACCCCATATTGCTGGGCGAGGGCATTTAAGCGGCAAGAAAGGGGTCAGGCTTGGCTAATTGCATAATGGTCTCCGCGTAAGTACGCTGCCCGATGGCCCGCAAACCTCGGCTGCACGTCCCCGGCGGGCTCTACCACGTCATTCTGCGCGGCAACGCGCGGCTGAGGGTTTGCTACACCGAGTTGAGAGGGTCGAAGTAACATCTCTCTCTCACCCCTTCGATTCCGCGCCGCCCGGCCGAGCCGTCCTCGGCGCGACCAGTTGATCGAGTTGCCGTTTCAAATTTTGCACCGAGTCGTACGCCAACGCCACCCGCACGGCGAGCCTCCCGTTGATTGTGTCGGGGAGCTTCCCGCCTTGCCGTGCCACCCGCGGCAGCGCGGCAAGCACCCCGGGCTCAAGGAATCCGAAATCAATGAACACCACGCCGGGGGCGACGTTGAGCGCCGTGTAGTTGGCGAACACCGGCTGATCGGAAGTGCCGACCGGCGTCAATCGGATGCCCAAGCGCGCCGATATGGCCGGGGGCGTGCCGCCAGCCGGAGCGCCCTCGCCAGCGCCCCCGTCACCGTTTCCGCTCTTCTTGCCTTTTGCCTCTGCCATGGTTTTCCTTTTTGCTCTAGCCTTTGGTCGTGTCATGAATCACACTCATCCGTGTTTGATGCCCGCCGAGCTTGATCACCTCGTCCACCTGCAAGCCGCCCGGCAGTTGATGCGCGATGAAGAGCATGGTGACTCTGCCTTTGAGCTGGTTGACGGTCCTCGCAAACTGCTCCGCCGTCGGCTGATCGAGGCTGCTGGTGGCCTCGTCGAAGATGAGGATCTTCGGGCGCTTCAGTAGGGCCCGCGCGATGGCAATGCGCTGCTTCTGCCCGCCCGAGAGCCCGGCGCCGTGCTCACCGATCGGGGTCTGATAGCCCTCGGGCAATTGCTCGATGGTGTCGTGGATCTCTGCCATCTTGCAGGCCTCGATCACGTGCTCGAAGGTGGCATGAGGATGGGCGAGGATCAGGTTCTCGTAGATGGTGCCGGAGAAGAGCGTCGTCTCCTGCGGCACCACCCCGAAATGGCTCCTTAACTCGTTCGCCGGGAGGCTGCGAGCGTCCCGGTTATCGAGCTTGATCTGGCCATGGGTGGGAGAATAGAAGCCCTGCAAGAGCTTCGCGAGCGTGCTCTTGCCGCTGCCCGAGGGACCCATCAGCGCCAAGCAGGCGCCGGGCATGAGCTCCAGGTTCAGGTGCTCGAATAGGTACGGCAGGCTTTCCCCGTAGCGAAAGCTCAGATCCGCGATCTCGACCCGGCCCTGGCTCGCGGCCGAGCGGGTGGGGGTTACGGAATAGGGCTCGGCCGGGGCGTTCATGATGTCGCCCAGGCGCTTCACCGCGATCGCAGTCTGCTGGAACTCCTGCCATAGCCCCGCCAGGCGCAGCATGGGCTGCGAGAGCCGGCTCGCGAACATCTGGTAGGCCACCAGCATGCCGATGGTGAAGCCCTCGTTCCCCATCACCAGCCACGCCCCGGCGCACAGGATGGAAAGCGTGAGCAGTTGCTCCAGGGTGTTGGCCGCGACGTTATAGGTATTGGCGAGCTGGCGGGTGTTGAAGCCGGCCGCGAGATAACTCGCGAGGTAGTCGCCAAAGCGGCTCTTCAACTGCGGCTCCATCTGCAGCGACTTCACCGTTTCCATGCCCGAGATGTACTCGGTGAGAAAGGCGGTATTGCGCGCGCCCAGCAGGAATTGCTGATTCACGCGGGCGCGAAGGGAGGGCACGATCGCGAAACTGATGGCGACGATCGCGGCCAGGATCGCCAACGTGATGAGCGACAGCAGCCAGCTGTAATAAAACATGATCGCTAGGAAGATGAACAGAAACGGGGCATCGAGAATGAGCGTCACCGCCGCGCCGCTGACGAACTCCCGGATGGTCTCCACCGCGTGCACGCGCGCGACCACCACCCCCGTCGGCCGGTGCTCGAAGTAACGCATCGGGAGTCTCAGCACGTGCTCGAATACCTGCGTCCCCAACACGGCATCCACGCGGTTACCCGTGTGCAGCACCAGGTATTGCCGCACCCAGCTCATGGCCGCGCTAAAGATCATGACCACCGCGAGCGCGATCCCGATGACGATCAACGTATTCATCGTCTGGTGCACGACGACCTTGTCGATCACGACCTGGGTAAAGAGCGGGGTCGCAAGCGCCATGAGCTGGATCGCAAGGGAAGCAAGCAGTACGTCGCGCCAGATCTTCTTGTGCTTCAGGAGCTCGGGCACGAACCACTTGAAGCCAAACTCGCGGGGACGAATCAGGGCTTCGTCGGCTTCGCTAAGACGCGGCACCTCGGGCACGCAGAGCACGACCATCCCGGCGTACTCGCGGTCGAAGTCTTTGAGCGTGGCGGTAACCGGCGCGGAACTTTTTTCCGTGGCGTACAGGATCCGCTCCGCGTCGCATTTGAGCACGACCGCGAGGCGATTCGGGAGCGGTCCGGATGGCGCCGAGTCTGCGCCGGTCGGCGACTCCGTGGACACGCCGCGTGCGCCAGGCTTGAGTATCGCGAGGAAAGGCTGGGGAAAGGAGTGCAGCTCCGACGACGCTACAGAGCGAACGCCGCTCTTGAGCTTCAGCGATTGCGCCGCTTGCTGAAGGGAAACCAGACTATAAGGCGGGGCGAACTGCTGTAGCAGGAGGTTCGGGGCAAACGGTATGCGGTGGAGCTGGCAAATCGCGCCCAACCCCCACAAGAAGGCATCGGTCGTGAACAGCGGGTTGCTATTCAACCCTCTCCCCTGTTATCCCGCAGAACGTGCCCGCTGAATGTTTCAGCCGCGTAACACCGTTCGCGCTGGCTGGGCGCCCGCTGTTATTTGGGTTTGTCCGCTCGCCCAAGCAGTACCGCGACCACTATATAGAAGGGGGGGGGCGCGTTGTCAAATCTATCAAGACGGGAGATGTTTCGTTGCCGGTCCAGTGATGCTTTAACTACAGCATCCAACCGCGCTAAGCGATTCAGCTTTCCGTTGCGCGCAACATGGCGAACAGGCCCATGTTCCAATCCTCCCCATCAATAGCCAAGATTTCTGCGTTCATCGGCGTCCATCGGCGGCTTAATGGCGGTGAACAGTAAACGGTGAACGGTACGCTACGTTTATCTGCGGCTTGGTTCTGGTCTTGTTTTTCTTGGCGCCCTTGGCGGTTCAATTATTGTTGGTTCTTGTTTTTCCTCCGCGTCCTCGGCGTCCTCCGCGGTGAGAGCTTGTCTTCAGTCGCGCCGCAATGCGGCGCTCCAGCGATCGTATAGACGGTCCGCGATCGCGTTGAGGGTCCGCGTCTTTTCCTCGAGCGACTCCATCATCTGGGCCGGCGTCTGCACTGAGGGCACGCGGCGCGCCACGGATTCCACTTCCTTTCCCCAGTCCGTGCACCATGCGCGTATAAGCTCGGGCGTCATCTCGACGTGGCACTGCATGCCGAGGTGCGGGCCGAGCACGAACGCCTGGTTCGGGCAATACCGGCTCGACAGGATGCAAGTTGCCCCGGGCGGAACGGAGAACGTTTCCCCGTGCCAGTGAAACGCATCGAATGACTTGAGCTGCGCGCCAAACCACCCAGCCGCGGCATCGTTCTGCAGCACGTCCACCCAACCCCAGCCGATCTCC
>Ga0209640_10004452_pt1 | contig 12262 bp, 8 predicted proteins | sample RifCSP10_1_FD_184018 | JGI IMG/M metagenome (GOLD analysis project Ga0209640, IMG submission 184018) | Soil microbial communities from Rifle, Colorado - Rifle CSP2_sed 10_1 (SPAdes) (version 2) | ecosystem: Environmental > Terrestrial > Deep subsurface > Rock core/Sediment | place: Rifle... | reverse complement strand
GCCTGCGGCATGAACGGCTTCTGGATGAAATTGACCTGCGACTGCGACGGTCCGTTCCGGAACACCGCGTGATCGGAATAGCCCGACATGAAGAGCACCTTCGCCTGGGGACGACGCTGGCGGATCCGCTCGACCGTGTCGGGCCCGCTCAATCCCGGCATCACCATGTCGCTGAGCACCAGATCGATTCCGCCGGCGTATCGTTCGCAGACTTCCAGGGCCTGGGTGCTGCCACTCGCTTCGAGAACCGTGTAACCGCGACCTGACAACACGCGCTGGATTGTCCTCCGCAGCTGCTGGTCATCCTCGATGAGCAGGACCGTCTCCGTGCCGGTCGCGTCCGCCTTCTGCGCGGCGTCGTCATGAATCTCGGTCTTTCCTGGCTGAAGCGGGAGATACACCTTGAAGACCGTGCCGACGCCCAGCTCGCTGTAGAGCGAGATGTGGCCGTGGCACCCCCGTACGATGCCGTAACAGGTGGCGAGCCCCAGCCCGGTGCCCTGCGTCTTTTCCTTTGTCGTAAAGAACGGCTCGAATGCACGCCGCCTGGTTTCTGCGTCCATGCCGCACCCGGTATCGGTGACGGAGATCACGATGTAGCGCCCGGCCGTCACGTCCGGATGAAGAGCGGCATAGTCGGCATCGAGGTCCACATTCGACGTTTCGATCGTCAGGCGGCCGCCCTGCGGCATGGCATCGCGGGCATTGACCACGAGGTTCATGATGACCTGCTCGATTTCGCCGGCATCGACGAGCACCGGTCCGGCCGGTTCCGACAGATGCAGCAGGAGCTCCACATCCTCCCCGATAATCCGGCGCAGCATCTTCTCGACGCCCATTACGATGGCGTTCAGGTTGAGCCGCTCGGGCTTGACCACCTGGTGCCGGCTGAACATCAGCAGCTGCCGCGTGAGCGTCGCCGCCCGGTTGGCGGCTTCGAGAATGGCGGCGGCGTCGTCGCGCCGCGGATCCGCGTCTGGCAGATCGTCGAGCAGCATGCGGCCATTGCCCAGGATGATTGCAAGCAGGTTGTTGAAGTCGTGCGCCACGCCGCCGGTCAGGCGCCCGATCGCCTCCATCTTCTGTGACTGGCGGACCTGATCTTCAAGGTGCTTGCGCGCGGTCACGTCGGCAAAGGTGCCTTCGGCAAGCACAGTGCCGTCGGTTTCGAGAGTAACCACGGCCTGCGCACCGATCCAGGTCCACGCGCCGTCCTTTCGCTGCCATCGATACTCCGCCTCGTACTTCCCGTGGCTGGCGAGCCGTGCGAATTCCCGACGGACGTCCGCCACATCCGACGGATGGATGCGGTCGAACCAGAACGATGCGGGGGCGGCCATGAGCTCAGTCGCCGTGAAGCCGCACACCTCTTCAACCTTCGGGCTCATGAACAGGATCTTTCCTTCGAGGGTCGCAAGCCAGACGACGTCGGGAATGTTTTCGACGAGCAGCCGGTACTTGCGTTCGCTCGCTTCCATGTGCTGCCGGGCCAGCACCGTTTCGGTGACATCCCGGCCGATCGACAGCACGACATTCTCGCCGCTCGCAGGGATCATCGCGGTCGAGAACTCCATGTATATGAGAGACCCGTCGGCCGCGGCGATGGGGACAATCGGAGATCGGACTGATCCCTCGAGCGCCCGTTGATAGCTCTCAGTATTGGCGTCCTCGGCCCCGGCGGGAGCAAACTCACGTATGTGCTGGCCTATCTGCTGCTGACGCGGGATTCCGCGGATCTCTTCCCAGCGACGGTTGATGTCGAGGATGATGCCGCCCGGCGTCGACAGCGAGATCGCCTCGCTGGTGTGATTGAAGAGGGCGTTATTGAGCGCCACGTCGTCCAGACCCGCCACGGGGTACCGTCCGCGTACGGTGGCAAGAGCGTCAACCACGTCGGGCGCGGTCAGGATCTCGAAGCCGGCGTGCTTGAGGCACGACGAGCCCTGTTCAATTCGCTCCGAATCGCCGCCGACAAGAAGTCCGAACGGTTTCATGAACCTGCAGCCTCGAGGGGGTTAGTCAGGCTCTTAGACAAGCCGCATGCCGCATTCGCGGGCCGGCTGTTGCGCAGTTCGCCCGCATATCGCGCCGGGTGTGCATACCGGCGCGGGAGATATTCACCGGCGGGGGGAAATTTCACCATTCACGCGGGGACCCGAGGCGTGCAATCGTGCGCATCGATCGTCCTTGGACCGCCAAAGGGTTCCAGTGGCCCCCTGGATCGGCATCTGCTCAGGTATCAGTGGGGATTCGAGACCTCGTGGAGGAGGCAGAGAGATGAGCGATGTATTGGTCGTGGACGATGAAGCGGGCTTCCGGCGGATGGTTCGTCGATGGATTGCGCGCGAAGGCGTTGAGGTGAGCGAGGCCGAAAGCGCCGAGCAGGCGCTCCTGATTGCGTCACAGGACCCACCCAAGGTGGCGTTCTGCGACGTGAACCTGCCCCGGGGCCAGAATGGCTTCTGGCTTGCGGGTGAGTTGCGCCGGCTGTATCCAGCCACGGTGGTCATCATGACGACGGGCAATCATCAGTTCGAAGCGGCGGTTGCAGGGCTGCGCGCCGGCGTCAGCGAGTACCTGGTCAAGCCATTTCCCCCCGAGCGGCTGCGCCAGGCGCTCGAGATGGCCCTGGCGGAGCATCGCGCGCGCCTGTCGTCCGAAGCGCCATGGCGGCCGGCGGAGTCCGTGCGTGAAGCCAGGAAGACCTCCACCCGCTTCGCGGCGCTGGACGCCGTCGTCGCCTCGGAGAGCCCCGCGAAGGCGGACCACGCGCGCAGAGTGGCGCGGGTTGCGGCGGGCATTGCCTCGGCGCTCGGCGTGCCGGAGCCCGACCGATCGACTATCGAAAAGGCGGCGCTCCTGCGCGAGGTGGAGCGGCTCGATGTGCACGGCATCACGTCGAGGGTGCCGTTCCTTGCCCCCGCTGAAGAGATCGCAATCGCGGTGGGCGAGAAGTTCGATGGCACCGGGTTCCCCCGGGGCCTCAAGGGCGACGCCATCCCTGCCGGCGCGCGCATTCTCGCGGTCGCGGAGGCCTACGAGGAGATCGTCACCGGCGATGGCAAGGGGCAGCTTCCTCCGGCGTTTGCCGTAAACGTCCTGTGCACGAGCCGGGCACACGAGTTCGACCCTGCGGTGCTTGGCGCACTGCGGGCCGCGCAGCGCATCCCCGAAGCCTAAAGGCTTCCGGCTACCACCGATCACTTACTCCCACCGATCACTTACGGCCGGTAGCCGAAGACCTTCAGGTCTCCGGTCCCATGCACAAACGGCGTACGCCATAGGATCAATTGCTCGTTCTTCGTCCCTTCGTTAGCGTTCAGGGAGTTCAGACATGAACGAACTCATCGATCGTCAGACCCGCACGTGGGCCGTGCTGGCCGTCGTCAGCGGCGTGGTCCTGTTCATCGGGCTCGAGATGTGGGAGACGCCCGGGATGTCAGCCTTCGAGGTCGGACTGGAGCTCCTCAGCACGGTTCCGGTCGTGATGACCAGCGTCGGGCTGGCGCTGCTATTCCGGGTAACGCAGCGCCAGCACCACGAGCAGCGCACCCTCATCCGCGAGCTCGAGGTGGCGCGGGTGCAGGGGCAGCGGTGGCGAACCGAGGCGCGCACCCTGCTGAACGGCCTGGGCGAAGCGATCGACGTCCAGTTCTCTCGCTGGAACCTCACCGAGGCCGAGCGGGAGGTCGCGCTGCTGCTGCTGAAAGGGCTCAGCCTGAAGGAAATCGCCTCAATCCGCGTCACCACGGAGCGCACCGTGCGCGCACAGGCGCGTTCGCTCTACGGCAAGGCGGGGCTCACCGGCCGCGCCTCGCTGTCGGCGTTCTTTCTCGAGGATCTGCTGGCGCCGATTGCCGATGGCAGGGAGGAGGACACATGAAGAGGTGGACCGGCGCATTCCTGATGTTCACGATGTTTTCGGCCGCGGCGGCGGCGCAGACCCCCGCGCCGGCTCCTCGACCCAGCTCGGGGCAGGCCGACCCGAATGCGGCGCTGCCGGCGTATCTCCGCGATCGCGGCACCGGCGTCCCGACGTCGATGTTCGGCACTTACGTCCGCAAAGGCGAGCTGCTCGTGTATCCCTTCTTCGAGGGGTACCACGATTCTGATCTCGAGTACACGCCGGCGGAGCTCGGATTCAACGGCGACACGGAGTACCGCGGCCGGTACCGGGCGGCGGAAGGGCTCATATTTCTCGGCTACGGAATCACGAACAACCTGGCGATGGAGTTTGAGGCGGCTGTCATCAGCGCGTCACTGCGAAAGGCCGCAACCGATACGTCAGCAGCGCCGTCGACCGTGCGGGAGTCCGGGCTTGGCGATGTGGAGATGCAAGTCCGGTGGCGGTTCGTCGAGGAGACCGACGCGCATCCCGAAGCGTTCACGTTCGTCGAGACGGTGTTTCCATTTCAGCGGGATCGCCGCCTGATTGGCACGCAGGACTGGGAATACACGGTCGGCGTGGGCTTCACCCGCGGGTTTGCGTGGGGAACCGGCACGTTCCGGCTGTCGGGGGAATACTCCGGCGAGGAAGGGAAGGTCGATGCCGGCGAGTACGCGTTCGAATACCTGAAGCGTCTCTCTCCGAAATGGCGCGTCTTTGCGGCGATCGAAGGGACGCAGGTCGACGAGGTGGAGCTCATCACCGAGGTGCAATGGCACTTCCACCCGCGCGCGTTTCTCAAGTTGAACAACGGTCTCGGGCTGACGACGAATGCCACTGGCTTTGCCCCCGAGATAGGCGTGATGATTTCGTTCTAATCGCTCCCCCGGCTACCAGCTACCGGCCACCGTCGAGCACCTCGCGCACTTTCAGCGCCAGCGCCTGCGGCATGAACGGCTTCTGGATGAAGTTGACGCGCGCCTGCGCGAGTCCGTCCCGGAAGACCGCGTGATCGGAATAGCCCGACATGAACAGGACCTTCGCCTGCGGCCGGTGCTCGCGGATCCGGTCGACCGTCTCGGGTCCGCTCAACCCCGGCATCACCATATCGCTGAGGACCAGATCGATGTCGTCGTCGTGCGTCGCGCAGTACTCCAGGGCCTGCACGCTCCCATTCGCTTCCAGCACCCGATAGCCGCGCCTCGTCAGCACGCGCCGCATGGTCTTCCGCAGCTGATCGTCGTCCTCGATGAGCAGCACGGCCTCGGTGCCCATGGCATCCGATTTCGACGCGCCATCCGTGTGCGACTCGGCTGCGCCGGACTGGAGCGGCAGATACACCTTGAAGACGGTGCCGACGCCGACTTCGCTGTAGAGCGAGATGTGGCCGTGGCAGCCGCGCACGATGCCGTAGCAGGTGGCGAGGCCGAGCCCGGTGCCGTTTGCCTTTTCCTTCGTCGTGAAGAACGGTTCGAACGCGTGCCGCCTGATGTCTGCGTCCATGCCGCAGCCCGTGTCGGTGACAGAGAGCACCACGTAGCGTCCCGCCACCACGTCCGGATGGCCGGCGGCATAATCGGCATCGAGCTCGACGTTCGCCGTCTCGATCGTCAGACGTCCGCCGTGCGGCATCGCGTCGCGCGCGTTGACGACGAGGTTCATGATGACCTGCTCGAGTTCGCCGGCGTCCGCGAGCACGGGCCCCGCGGCCTCTGCACGATGCAGGAGCAACTCGACGTCCTCGCCGATGATGCGACGCAGCATCTTTTCGAGGCCGTTCACGATGGTGTTCAGGTCGAGACGCTCGGGCCTGACGACCTGGTGCCGGCTGAACATCAGCAGCTGTCGCGTGAGCGCCGCGGCCCGGTTGCCCGCCTCGAGCACGGCAATCGCGTCGTCGCGCCGTGAGTCGGGCTCCGGCAGTTCGTCCAGGAGCAGCCGGCCGTTGCCCAGGATGATCGCCAGGAGGTTGTTGAAGTCGTGGGCGACGCCGCCCGTCAGGCGGCCGATCGCCTCCATCTTCTGCGACTGCCGGACCTGATCTTCGAGATGTTTGCGCGCCGTCACGTCGGCGAATGTGCCCTCGGCCAGCACCGTGCCGTCAGTCTCAAGGGCCACAACAGCCTGCGCCCGGATCCAGGTCCAAGTGCCGTCCTTCCGTTGCCATCGATACTCCGCCTCGAACTTCCCGTCGCTGGCGAGCTCCCCGAACTGCCGCCGCACGTTCTCGACATCGGCCTGATGGATGCGATCGAACCAGAAGGACGGGGGCGCGGCCATCAGTTCCGCGGCCGTGAAGCCGCAGACGTCTTCGACCTTCGGGCTGATGAAGATGACTTTTCCTTCAAGGGTCGCCAGCCAGACGACATCGGGAATGTTCTCGACGAGCAGCCGGTACTTCCGCTCGCTCGCCTCCATCTGCTGCCGTGCCAGCACCATCTCGGTGATGTCGCGGCCAATCGCGAGAACGATATTCCCGTCGCGAGAGGGAATCATCGAGGTCGAGAACTCCATGTAGATGCGCGACCCGTCCGCGGACGCGATCACGCCGAGCGGAGAGCGAATCGATCCCTGAAGCGAGCGCTGGTAACTCTCGGTATTCGCATCTTCGGCCCCGGCGGCGGCGTACTCTCGCATGTGGCGGCCGATCAGCTGCTGACGGGGGATCCCGCGGATCTCTTCCCAGCGGTGGTTCACGTCGAGCACGATGCCTTCCGGCGTAAGCAGTGCGATGGCGTCGCTCGTGTGGTCGAACACGGCCGTGTTGAGCGCCACGTCCGTGATTCCCGCCGCCGCTTCGAGACGGCGTACGGCCTCGGCAGCCGCGATGACGTCGGGCGCGATGATGGCCTCGAACCCGGCCTCGGCGAGGCATCCGCAGCCCTGCTCGACGTGCATCGTGTCGCCGCCCACGAGAAGTCCGAACGGCCGCTCCGCGGTCGTCGTGTCGATGTCTGCGCTTTTCATCAATCCCCCTGCTTTGAATCGGTTCAATGCCCTTAGACAACGCCCGTGCCACATATGGGACGGACATCAGGTATTTGGAACGGACACGAGTACATGTCATGCAAACGGACGCGGGGAATTTTTTCGGACGGCGCGGAATTTCTTCTGGGCGGTTATCTGCGCACGCTGTGCAAACGTGCGCAGATCGGTACGGAACTACTGTGCGGCCAGGGCGTACAGGTACTTGTATCCGCGCATGAACATTTCGCTGTCCACGAGCGCGGGCGACGCGTCGAAGCCGTCATCCAGATGGTTCCTGGCCAGCACCTCGAAGACCGGCCCCGCCGTGATCACCAGGGTCGTCCCTTCGCGCCCGGTCAGGTAGACACGATCACGGGCTGAGACGGGCGATGAGAACACGTTCGGCAGCCCGTCGAGCCGCTGGTTCTGGTAGACCGGCTTGCCCGTCTTCGCCTCGAACGCGGAGAGGATTCCCGAGTTGGACTTGAGGAAGTAGAGGATGCCGTTCGCCACGATGGGCGACGGCACGTAGGGCGTGTCGCGATTGAAGGACCAGGCCACCGCGCTGGTCCCATCGATGTTGCCCTTCGCCTCGGCGATCCGCACCGCGCGCAGGTCGTTTCCCTGGAAGCCGCTCATGAGGATGACCAGGCCGTCGTAGTACACAGGCGACGGGATGGCGTTCATCGTCAGCCCCTCGCCTTCCCACACCACGCTGCCGCTCTCGACGTCGTAGGCGCGGATGCGGTTCAGCGCCGGCACGACGGCCTGCGCGCGGCCATCCACTTCAACGATGAGCGGCGTCGCCCACGTGTCGATCTCCATACGCGGGACACGCCACAGTTCCTTGCCGTCGCGTTTGTCGAGCGCGCTGACGAACGACTGGCCGTTGAGGTGGTCCCAGACGACGACGAGCGTGTTGCCGTGAAGCGCCGGCGTGGACCCTTCGCCGAACTGGTTGCGCATCCGCTTGTCGCCGAGGTCCTTCTCCCAGAGCAGCGTGCCGTTCAGGTCGAACGCATACAGGCCAAACGACTCGAAATACGCGAACACCGACTGGCCGTCGGTGATAGGCGACCCCGAGGCCCAGGTGGAGTTGTCGAAGTGGCCCGCCTCGTGCGGCTCCTGTTCCCGCGCCACGCGCTCCCAGACGGTCTTGCCCGTCTTCCGATCGATCGCCATGACGACGAACCGGTGGGCGCCGCGCTGCGGCAGCCCGCCGCGCGGGCCGTGCTGCGCGTCGCCGGTGAGTCCAACCGGCACGGCGGTGGTCAGGAAGATGCGGTCGCCCCACACGATCGGCGACGAGGAACCGCGGCCGGGAATCTCCACCTTCCAGCGCACGTTCCTGGTCTCGCTCCACTCGAGCGGGGGATTGGCGTTTGGCGAGACGGCGTTCGCGTGCGGCCCGCGCCACTGGGCCCAGTAGCGTGTGTCGCCCACCTGCGCGGCCGGCCGGGGGCTCAGCCACAACGCCGCAATAAGCGTGAGAAGAAGTGCGGTTCCAATGCTGATCCCTCGCATAGCTCTCCCTTGTTGAGGGCTATTACGAGCGCAAGGGCAAGTTCGTTTCAATGCAGCTGGCGCGGTCGCTTTGTACGAACGCGCGTATTGACAGCGAAAATCGTTGAACCACGAAGGTCGCGAAGACCACGAATTCCTAAAACGTTTTCGTGTTCGTCGTGGCCTTCGTGGTTCTCGTAACCAACAACGCTGCGAACCCTGGGAAGTACGCCACCATCCACGCTGCAAAGTGGACAGCGTAATCCCATCCTTGTGGGTCAAAGGGTCGCCAGATCCCGGAGATCGCATAGAAGCCAAGGCCTGAAGCAATCGCGGCAATGACGCCTCGGCTTGCGACGGCTCCGAGGTTGTCCATACGAGCACTCAGGCGTCCATACACGAAGGCGAGCCCGAGCCACACCGCCATCCACGCGGCGATCATCGCCGGGAAGCCGAGCATCGGCGCGAGCAGGTAGTAGAGGCCGGCCGCAAGCGCGCCCACGCACGCGCCCGCGATCGCGCCCGCCGCGGCGCGGCCGGCGAGGCTGCCGAGGAAGAGTCCGATCGCGAGGAAGAGCAGTGCGCCGTGGATGAATCCGTACACGGCGCGGTGCTGGGAGATCCAGGTCGCCCAGATGAAATCGCCTGCCGTGCTGGCGGCAGCGATCGTGAGGGTCCCGGTGATGGTCTCGGCGAGGCCCATGGCGGCGGTAGTATATACGGCGAACGCATGAAGATGCTCCAGATCACTGCAGGTGCCGCGGGGATGTTCTGCGGCAGCTGTACGCGCGACAACGCGCTCGCCAGGGAACTCCTCGCGCGCGGCCACGACGTGACGCTTGTCCCCGTCTACACGCCGACGACGCCCGACGAGCCGAACATCAGCCGCGATCGCGTGCTGTTCGGCGGGATCAGCGTCTACCTGCAGCAGCACTCCGTGTTCTTCAGAAGGACGCCCCGGATTCTCGACCGCCTGCTGGATTCGCCGCGCCTGATCGGCGCGCTCGCCGGGCGCGCCATTTCAACCGACGCGCGCATGCTCGGCGACTTGACGATCTCGATGCTCGAGGGGGAGCGCGGGGTGCTTCGGAAGGAGTTCGAGAAGCTGGAGGAGTGGATCCGCGAGGAGCCGCTGCCCGATCTCATCACGCTGCCCAACTCGCTGCTGATCGCGCTCGCCGCGCCCCTGAAACGCGCCTTCAACCGTCCCGTGGGCTGCCAGCTGCAAGGGGAGGAGCTCTTTATCGACGCGCTCGTGCCGCCGTACCGGGAGCAGGCGCTGGCGATGATCCGTCAGCAGGTCCGGCACGTCGATCGGTTCGTGGCCGTCAGCGACTACTGCGCCGACTTCATGACGACGTATCTGGAGATTCCGAAATCGCAAATCAGCGTCGTGCCGCTGGGCATCACGCTCGACGGCTACGAGCGCCGGCAGCCGGACCCCGCCTCGTTCACCGTCGGCTACTTCGCCCGCGTCGCTCCGGAGAAGGGGCTGCACGTCCTGACCGATGCGTACGTGCGGTTCCGGCGTCGCACCGGCCATGCCCGGATCCGGCTGGAGGCCGCGGGCACCATGGCCTCGTCCGCGCGCTCCTACCTCGAGGACGCGACAAAGGTGATCACCAGGGCCGGCCTGGGCGCGGAATTCGCGTACCGCGGCTCAGTGGACCGCGAGGGGAAGCTCGCATTTCTGCGCGGCATCGACGTGTTCTCTGTGCCGGCCACGTACGACGAGCCGAAGGGGATGTCGCTGCTCGAAGCGATGGCGAGCGGCGTGCCGGTGGTGCAGCCGCGCCGCGGTGCCTTCACCGAGATCGTCGAGCGCACCGGCGGAGGATTGCTGGTCGAGCCCGACGATCCCGACAAGCTCGCCGAGGGCCTGTACACGCTGTGGAGCAACCGCGCCCTCCGCGAGACCCTGGCGCAGCGGGCGTTTGACCAGGTGCGCGCCCGCTATTCCATCGCACAGGCCGCGGATCGGCTGATCGAGGTCTGCAACGCGGTGCTGAAGACGGGGCGGTCCCTCAACGAGTCGGTCGCCTGATCCGTGCCCGTCGACTCCGCTCAGGGCAGGCTCGAAGTTTCGAACGTCGGCAAGCAGTACGCCACGCCGCGCGGTCCGCTGACGGTCCTCTCGGAGGCCACCTTCTCGCTGAAACCCGGCGAGGCGGCCGCCATCACGGGGCCGTCGGGCAGCGGCAAGAGCTCGCTGCTGTACATCCTCGGCGCGCTGGAGCCGCCGTCATCCGGGACCGTGACGCTCGCGGGCCGCAATCCCTTCCAGCTGGCGCCGGCGGCGCTCGCCGACTTCCGCAACACGGAAATCGGCTTCGTGTTCCAGGATCACTGCCTGCTGCCGCAGTGTTCGGTGCTCGAGAACGTCCTGGTGCCGACGCTCGTCGCGCGCGGCGATGGCGGCGGGGCGGGAGCGGAGATGGAGCTCGCGCGCTCGCTCATCGAGCAGGTCGGCCTCGCCGATCGCATCGAGCATCGCCCGGGCGAATTGTCGGGGGGAGAGAAGCAGCGCGTGGCGATCGCCCGCGCGTTGATCCGGCAGCCGCGCCTGCTGCTGTGCGACGAGCCCACAGGCAATCTCGACCAGGCTTCGGCCTCTACTGTGGCATCGCTGCTGCTCGACCTTCACCGGCGGCAGCAGAACATCCTGATCGTCGTGACGCACAGTTCAAAGCTGGCATCCGAGTTTCCCACCCGGTTCGAGATCGTCGCGCAGCGGCTTACACTCGTGAGCCGTTGACCTCAACGGAAGATCTTGGAACCGGGAAGAGTTGACCACGACGAACACGACGGACACGAATACTATCGGCACCTCGTGGCCGTCGTGCCCGTCGTAGTTGATGGATTGTAGGGATGTGATGGTTCACAGGATTTTTGCCCTCGGCCTCCTCTTTCTTTGGCAGCCGGTTGCCCTTGCCGCCCAGACCGAACGCTGGCCCGAGTTCCGGGGGCCCACCGGCCAGGGACACTCGACCGAGCGCGACGTGCCGCTCGAGTGGAGCGAGTCGCGCAACGTCCTCTGGAAGACGCCAGTCCAGGGTCGAGGATGGTCCTCACCCGTTGTCGAGCGCGACCGCGTGTGGCTGACGACGGCAGTCAGTGGACGGGGCGGGACCTCTCTTCGCGCTCTGGCGTTCGACGTCGAGACCGGCCGGGAAGTGGTGAATGTCGAAGTCTTCCACGTGCGGGAGTCGGACCTCCTGAATCCCAAGAACAGCCACGCGTCTCCGACGCCGATTGTCGAAGGCGATCGTGTGTACGTGCATTTTGGTTCCGCCGGCACCGCGGCGCTGACGACGTCGGGCGAGATTGTCTGGAAGACGCGGTTGTCCTACCAGTCCCAGCACGGGAACGGTGGTTCTCCAGTGCTGTACAAGGATGTGCTGATCGTCAGTTGCGATGGGAGCGACGAGGCGTTTGTCGTCGCCCTCGACAAGGCGACCGGCAAGACTCGATGGAAGAGGAACCGGCGGTATCCGTTCGACCAGGCGTACTCCAGCCCGCTCGTCATCCGGGTGGGAGAGCGTGACCAGGTTGTCAGCGTGGGGGCCTACCGCGCCGCTGCGTACGATCCCGATTCCGGGGCAGAGATCTGGAGAGTGAATTACGACGATGGGTTTTCCAATGTGCCTCGTCCGGTCTACGGGCACGGCCTCGTCTACATTGCGACTGGGTTTCAGCAGCCTTCGCTGCTTGCGGTGCGCGCTGATGGAAAAGGTGATGTGACCAGGACCCATGTCGCATGGAGGCTGAGCCGCGGAGCGCCCTACACGCCGTCGCCTTTGCTCGTCGGTGACGAGCTCTACGTCGTCAACGACCTGGGGATCGTGTCCTGCCTCGATGCCGTGACCGGAACGCTGCACTGGCAGCAGCGGATTGGAGGCAACCACT
>Ga0209640_10004451_pt1 | contig 12263 bp, 13 predicted proteins | sample RifCSP10_1_FD_184018 | JGI IMG/M metagenome (GOLD analysis project Ga0209640, IMG submission 184018) | Soil microbial communities from Rifle, Colorado - Rifle CSP2_sed 10_1 (SPAdes) (version 2) | ecosystem: Environmental > Terrestrial > Deep subsurface > Rock core/Sediment | place: Rifle... | reverse complement strand
CACGCTCGCGCCGCGCGAGCGGTTGGCCGATCTGATGCGGCTCCTGTTCGAGGGCACCCTCGCCGAGGAGGCCACGCTGCGCCTCGTCATTGGCGAGAGCCTCCGCGGCGAGCAGGTTGCGCTGGAAGCGGTGGCGAGCCTGAGCGCGGCGATCGAGGACACCATGCGGGTCTGGCTCGGGGCGCACTTCGCCGAGATCACCACGGACCACGGCGTGGTGTCTCGCTTGCTCCGCGATCAGTTGTTGTCGTTCTGTGTCGAGGCGCTCGCGACTCCCGACGGGCACGTCGCGGCCCGACTTCGCGAGCGCGCCGCCGACATCGCCGCCCTCGTCGTTCCCGACTGAACCCGCCCGCCGTCCGATTTCGGAGGCGTCGGTCTACAGGTTGACCCGTCCCCGCTTGGCGAGGACCGAGTCGTTGTATCCGTGGCCGGGCTCGACGATCTCGAAGGCGATCGGATTCACCCAGGTCGAATACTGCGTGCGTCGTCCCCGCTCGAGCGAGCCCAGATGCCCCGCGGGCGGGGGCGCCTCGTGCAGCACGTGTCCGAAGTGCATGGTGATGTCGCCGCGCGCGGTCTCCACCCCTTGCACCGGAAGCCGCTCGAGGTCGCGTTTCGAGGGCATGTGGTTGCTGGACGTGTGCGAGCCGGGCAGGAATCGGAGGCGCCCGTTCTCCTCCGTGGCGCGATCGACCTGGATGCCGACGTTCACGCCGGGACAGATCACCGGATGGCCGCCCATCCCGCAGTCGCGGTGCCATGGCAGGTCGCTCAACCCTTCCACGACATCGGGGTTCTTGATCACGACCGATTCGCCGTCGAGGCGATCCTGGCGTTGTTGGACGTCGGCGCCGGTGAGCGCCACGAGCGCGGCAATGCGGGAGTCGGCGGCGAGGTCGCGCAGGAGCGGCGACCGCTCCCCCGCGTAGATCAACCGGCAGCACACGTCGTCGCCGTCGGTGTTCTTGGCCCACCACGAGCGGTTGTCGTCGTAGGTGGCCATCGCCTTGAGGCGCTCGATCTCGTCGGCCGCGGCCTCCATCTCCGGCTCGGTGAACACGCCCCGCACATGGACGAAGCCGGTTCGGGCGATGAAGTCGCGAATGCCATCGGCGTCGTCGGGCGCGAAGGACCGCCCGAGGTCGAGATCCGCGACGGCCTGGACCGCCGCCTCGTCATAGATCGGTCGCCCGTGCCAGATCGCCCGCAACGCCGGCTCCCACCGCATGAGGGACGCGAAGTCGCCCCGATCGAACGAGACGACGTCGCCGATCATGAGGCCAAAGCACGACCGCAGCTCGTGAGCGAACTCGCTCCACACGTCGGGCTCGAGGACCGCGACCGCCGCGGCGTCGGCGTCGCCCTCGACGACCTCGACCGTCCCCGCCGCAGGGAAATAGGTGAAGGCATCGTCCCGCACACGAATCGCCAGAGGTTCGACCGTCGCCACGTCGGGTCCGGCGAGCGCGCCGTGGTCGGCGAGGAGTTTCGGGACGAAGGCGCGGTGAAACTCGACGAAGTCAACGGGTGGGAAGCGCATGCCCAACCCTACGTCGCCATCGACCCTGCGACCCTGCGTCAGGCCAGACCAGCGATGGCCCCGGCCGCGGCGACGCCGACGCCCGCGACGCCAAGGAGCCATCCGATGTAGCGCGACGTCTGTTCGCGCAGGAGGCGCTCCATGCGCTCACCGAGGGCGGCCATCTCACCCTTGAGCTCGGTCCGCAACCCGGCCATCTCACCCTTGAGCTCGGTCCGCAACCCGGCCATCTCACCCTTGAGCTCGGTCCGCAACCCGGCCATCTCACCCTTGAGCTCGGTCCGCAGCTCGGCGAACTCGGTCCGCAGCTCGGCGAACTCGGTCCGCAGCTCGGCGCTCATGAGCGCGAGGTCCTGTTTGGTCGCCAGCTCCGGAACTCCAGCGGGGGGAAGCATTTCCATGATGGCGTTCGCCACGTCCTTGCCGTGGATCGTTTCGAGGGCGAGGTACACCTCAGCCCTCATCGCCTGATCGACGCTCATACCGACTCCCTGGATTCACGATTCGTTGCTCAGTAGGGAGTCATGAGCCCGACTTCCGAGGCGTAGAAACCAGCGTAGACCCGCGGCACGCCGATTCCAATGGTCAGATGGCGCGCCTCACGCCTCGTCGGGCTCGCGGGCCTTCACCAACTCGCGGGCCCACGGGTAATCGGGTTTGCCGCTCGGCTGCCGGCTCACCTGGTCGACGAGGTAGAGGCGGCGCGGGAGCTTGTATCCGGCGAGGGTCTGGCGGCAGTGCTCCTGGAGTTGTGCGAGGGTCACCGACGAACCGGATCGCAGCTGCACGACAGCACTCACGGTCTCGCCCCACCGTTCGTCCGGGGCCCCGGCAACCAACGCGTCGAACACCGCCGGGTGGCTCTTGAGCGCGTCTTCGACTTCCTCGGGGTAGATCTTCTCGCCGCCCGAGTTGATGCACTGGCTGCCCCGACCGAGCAGGGTGATGGATCCGTCCTCCTCAATGGTCGCCATGTCGCCCGGGAGCGACCATCGCTTGCCCATCGCGTGGATGAACGTCTTGGCCGTCTTCTCCTCGTCCTTGTAGTAGCCGAGGGGGATGCGGCCGGCCTGCGCCAGCATGCCCACCTCGCCCGATCCCGGCGCCACCGGCTCGTGCGCGTCGCTCAACACCGTGCATTCAGGTCCGACGGTGAACCGTCGTCCCTCACTCGCCCTGCCCTGATACCCGGTCTCGGATGCACCGAACGAGTCGAGGATGAAGCAGTTCGGCAACAGCGCGCCGAGCTGTTCCTTGACGGTCGGGCTGAGCGGCGCGCCGCCGGATCCCACGACCACCAGCGCCGACACATCCCACCGACCGGGGTGCGCCGCCAGAGCGTCCGCGAGCGGTCGGCCGATGGCGTCGCCGACGATGGTGATCGACTGGACCTTTTCGCGCTCGACCAGGTCCCACGCGTATTCGGGGTTGAACGTTGCGCCGTCATACAGCACGACCTTGGCGCCTTGCAGAAACCCGGCGCCGAACGTCACCCACTGGCCGGCTCCATGCATGAGCGGCGGCGTGATGAGGTAGGTCAGCCCCGGGGTGGCCGCGACCTTCTCGGCGAGTTCCTCGCGGCTTTCCACCGGCTCGCCCGCGTAGTTTCCGCCGCCGAAGACCGCGAAGAAGGCGTCCTCGTGGCGCCAGATGACGCCCTTCGGGTAGCCCGTGGTGCCACCCGTGTAGATGACGTAGTGGTCGTCGTCGGAGCGCTCCCCCACGGGGCCGGCCCGCCCGGGTGAGTGCCCCGCGATGGCCTTCTCGTAGGCGTCGCCGATCTCGAGCATCGGACCGTCGAACGGCGGCGAGAACTCCGGCCCGTGGACCACCACCTTCAAGTCGGCGTCGGCGAAGAGGTAGCGCAGTTCGTCGTCGGTGTAGCGGAAGTTGACGTTGATGGAGGCGGCGCGCAGCTTGAAGCACGCGATGAACGTCTCCATCCACTCGGTGCAGTTGTACGCGTGGATGCCGACGTGGTCGTCCGGACCCACACCCTGATCGGCGAGCCAGTGCGCCAGTCGGTTCGCGCGAGCGTCCAGTTCCGCGTACGTGAGCCGGCGATCACCGGCCACGAGCGCTTCACGCTCGGGAACGGCGTCGACGACGGTCTCGAAACAATCGGCCATGTTGAACGACGCCATCGCGTGTGTCCTTGTGTGCGCCCCCAGAGGGCGGGATGCCCCGCACAACGGAGGGAAGGTTGACCCCGGACTGCCCCGCATCGTAGAGTCCGTTTGCAACTTCGATCAAGTGTTTGCTATAGCGAACGCCGTAGGAGGACCCCTTCGTGAAACTCGACATCATGTACGAGATCGACGCCCCGAAGCCCTGGGGCAAGGAACACCCCTACGGCCAACGCGAGGCCGAACAGCGCGCCTACAAGAACACCCTCGAGCAGGTGCGGGTCGCGGATGAGGCCGGCTTCAACACGGTGTGGCTCGTCGAGCACCACTTCCGGGAGGGCCGGAGCCACTGCCCCGCCTCCGACGTGGTGCACGGCGCCTTCAGCCAGATCACCGAGCAGATCCGCCTCGGCTTCGGCGTGTGCCTCATGCCCCACGAGTTCACCCCCCCGATGCGCGTCGCCGAGAAGGTCGCCACCGTCGACGTGCTCTCCGGGGGACGCGTCGAGTGGGGCACCGGTCGCTCCACCCCGATGGAGCAGATGGCGTTCGGCGTCGACATCGAGCGGAGCAAGGAGAAGGCACAGGCCGCGGTCAAGTCCGTCGTCGGCATGTGGGAGTCCGAGTACTACGAGGAGCACTCGGAGTTCCTCGACTTCCCGAAGCGCATGGTGACGCCGAAGCCCGTGCAGGACCCCCACCCCGCGCCGTGGATGGCCGCGACGTCCTCCGGATCGTCCGAGCTCGCGGGCAGCCTCGGCATGGGCCTGTTGAGCTTCGCCATCCTCCAGCCGGTCTCGAGCATGGCCAAGACCATCGCCGCCTACCGCGGCGCCGCGGCGAAGGCCGAACCGATCACGAGGGTCCGTAACGACCGCGTCGCCGCCTACACCCTTGCGCACTGCGCGCCGTCCGCGGCGAAGGCCGACGAGAACAACGTGTGGGAGTCCGTGTGGTGGTGGTACCACAACCTCGCCCAGTTCACGCTCGAGTGGGAGTTCTCGCACCTGCCCAAAGACCAGCAGGACGCCTACTTCCCCTTCCTCAAGCAACACGCGGACGGCGACTTCGACCCGCGCGCCTTCAACGACATGGACATGATCATCGTCGGCGACCCCGACACGTGCATGGACAAGGTCCTCAAGTACGAAGCCATCGGCGTCGACCAGCTCATCTGCTACCAGACCTTCGGTCACCTCTCGCACGAGGCCGTGATGGAGTCGATCGCGCTGCTCGGCAAGGAGATCATCCCCGAGCTCGAAAAGCGCGGGCACCGCGTCGAGATCCACGGGCTCGACCCCGTCGCCAAGCCCGGCGCGAGGTTCGACGAGTTGACCGCCGGGGCCCAGAACTCCGTCGACGCCCACGAAGCGCGCAAGGCCGCCAAGGCCGCGTCGACGAGCTGAGGCGGAGTACCGATGGTCAGCACCGACGACTCCCCCGTCCCCGCGTACCCCGACCTCCTGCGTCTCGACGGCCGCGGCTTCGTCGTCGTCGGCGCCGGACAAGGGATCGGCCGGCAGACCACGCACGCCCTCGCCGCGTGCGGAGCGACGGTGTTCTGCATCGACGCCGTCGAGGATCTCGCCAAGGAGATCGCCGACGAGGTCGGCGGCATCCCCCACGTGATCGACGCCACCAAGCGCGATCAGGTCGACGAGAGCGTCGCCGAAGCGCGGCGGCAACTCGGTCGCATCGACGGCCTCGTGGACATCATCGGCATGGCTCGCTACGAGCCGTTCCTCGAAACGAGCGACGACACGTGGGACTGGACCTTCGACATCGTGCTGCGCCACGCCTTCTACTTCGGGCAGGCGGCGGGGAGGGTCATGGCCGAGCAAGGGGCGGGCTCGCTCGTCTATATCGCGTCGGTCAGCGGCATCTCGTCGGCGCCGCTGCACTCGCCGTATGGCGCGGCGAAGGCCGGGCTCATGTCGTTGGTGCGTTCGATGGCCGTCGAACTCGGACCGCAAGGGGTGCGCGTGAATGCCGTCGCCCCCGGCGTCGTGTGGACGCCCCGGATCAGTCAGTTCCTCGGCGAGGAAGGCCGGGCCATGCAGTCGGACAACTCCCCGCTGCGACGCGTTGCCGAGCCCAAGGACATCGCCTCCGCCGCTCTCTTCCTCTCGAGCGATCTCGCCGGCTACATCACGGGCCACACGATCGTGGTGGACGGCGGCGTCGGCGCCAAGTTCCCGTACCCGATGGGCCTGTAGCCCCATGTTCTTGGATGGGTGCCGGGCACGAAAAGCGTGCAATTCCCAGCCAAGAACATGAACTCGCGGCCCGAGCAACCGGAGCCGTTTCTGCGGGGCGCGGCGTTCCGGCCGGCCTCAGGCGTCCCGTACCCCCGTGCCCGTGACGACGCCCGCCTACCCCGCGACACGTGGTCCCAAGCGTGCATCCCAGCCGGCGTTCGCCTCGAGTTTGTCGGCGACGCCGAGGCGGTCTCCATCCAGTACCAGACCGAAACCGACGACCCCGGATTCCGCGGCCCGGGCGGCGGGCTCTCGTTCCAACTGTGGCGCGACGGCCGGTTAATCGCCGAGGAGAAGGCCGTGGTCGGACAAGGGGTGGCGACACTCCACCTCGGTGGCGCCGCCGCCGAGCGGCCCGCCGTCGTCTATCTCCCCGAGATCATGCGACCGACCGTCATCTCGATGCAGGGCCAGGGCGGATCCATCGAGGCGGCGCAGCCCCAGCCCCGCTGGATCGCATATGGCGACTCCATTCTCGAGGGGTGGACGGCCTCTGCTCCCGCGCTCGGCTGGGCCTCGATCGCGCACCGGCGGCACCAACTCGATCTCGTCAACATGGGATACGCCGGATCCGCTCGTGGGGAGCTTGCCTCCGCGGAGCACGTGGCGTCGCGCGAGGCAGACGTCTATTCCATCAGCCACGGGACGAACTGCTGGAGCGTCGTCCCCCACTCCACCGACATGGTGCGCGCCAATCTCTCCGCGTTCCTCGACCTGCTTCGCGCGGCCCGGCCCGAGGCGCCGGTGGTCGTGGCGAGCCCGGTGCTCCGCCCCGACGCCGAGTCGACGCCGAATCCGCTCGGCGCCACCCTGGCCGACCTTCGCAGGACGATGGAGGACACCGTGGGCGAACGGATCGCCCGAGGGGACGATCGGCTCTCCCTCGTGATGGGCGAGGAACTCATCGACGCGTCCATGCTCGCCGACGGCATCCATCCGAACGACGAGGGCCACATGACGATCGCCGCCGTCCTCGGCGACGCCCTCATGGCGGCGCTGTAAGGCATCGATGGCCCGGCCGTCCCCCGCCGTCGATCGTGTCGTCGCCGTCCTCAACTTCCTCGCCGCCCACCCCGACGAGGGGTTCACGCTCTCCGAACTCGCCCGCCACCTCGACCTCAACAAGGCGACCGCCCACTCGCTCCTAAACGCGCTGAGCGACGCGGGCTACGTGATCCGCCATCCCTCGCGCCTCACGTACACGCTCGGACCGGCGCTCGTCGTCCTCGGCAACGCCGCCGCGGCCGGGTCGCCGGCTCTCGACTTCGCCCGCGACGAGATGCGCACCCTCGCCGAGACCTTCGAGCTGGAGTGCCTCGCCACCGCGGAGGTCGGTGACGACATGGTCATCCTCGCCCGCAGCGGCGTGCCTGGCCGACTGCGGACACTCGACGATCTCGTGCAGATCGGCCGCCGCCTCCCCCTCGTGCCTCCCCTCGGCACCGTGTTTCGTGCGTGGGCGGGCGACGACGAGATCGAGCGCTGGCTGGCGCTGCTCGAACGGACCGCAGGTGACGACGAGATCGAGCGCTACCGCCAGGGTCTGCACGCGGCACGGCGGCGCGGCTACGTCGTCGGGCTCGAGGCCGACCCTCGTGCGACGCTCGGGCGCGCCCTCGCTCAGCTCGCTGACGATGACCGGGGTGCTCGCGTCCGCGACGTCGTCGAGTCGCTCGTCGACGACTTGGGGCACGACGAGTACATCCTCGTGGACCTGCAGTCAACGTCGAACTACTTCGTCAACCACGTGGTCGCCCCCGTGTTCGACTCGAACGGAGGGGTCGCTCTGGCCATCTCGCTCGCCGGATTCCGAGGGCGCATGTCCGGCGCTGACATCGAGCGCCACGGCCGGGCCTTGCGCGACGCCTGCGACCGCGTGACACGCGCCATCCACGGTCGCGCCCCCGAACAGGCAGCCTGAGTCGATGTCGCTACAACTCGTCGCGTGTGTATCTCACGACGGCTTCGATCTCGGCGTCCGACAACAGGCTTCCGAACGACGGCATGCCTCCGCCACCCGCCTTCACGAAGGCGATCTGGTTCGCGACGTCCGGAAAGGCGCGCGCCACCCTCCCGTCGAAGAGGGCCGGGGCGGTGAGGCCCTCGCCAGCCGCACCGTGGCACCTCGCGCAATGGGACGCGAACACCGCCGCCCCATCGACGCGCTCGTCTCCACCCTCGGCCCCGGCGCCGTCGGACACAGTGGTGGTACCCACGGGTGCGGGTACGGCCTCCTCCGGCTCGTTGGCAAACAGCAGCACGAGGAAGACGCCGACGGCGAGGAGGGCAACCACCTCCACCCCGTTCACAATCCGCGTGAACATCAGATGCTCGGGAAGCCGGCGTCGCGGAAGAACCAGAGCGCGCTCGTGTACCACAGCCCCACGAGCACGGTGAACACCGTCCCGCCCGCCAAGGGGAGCACCCATTCCGGCAAGGACCGCGACCGGACGGCCATGATCTTCATGGCGAACACGCCATAGAAGAAGCATCCGAGGAGCGAATGCACGAAGCGACGCGTTTGATCCGCATCGGACTCGAATCCCAGCGACCACAGGCAGTGGTACGCGACGGGAAGCGTGAGCGCGAATGCGAGGGTGCCCGAGAGGCGATGGGCGTCACCCAACCATTCCGGGACGTTCGCAGGAACGTTGATCTTGCCGACGATGCGCGCCGCGCTCAGGAGTTGGAACCCCGCCAAGACGACAGCGGCGGTCGTGAACCACGCCTTGAGGTTGATCGTCGAGGTGAAGAACAGCGTGAAGATCGCCCGGCCGGTGGGATCGTGAGCGTTGCCGTACACGCCGAGGAAGACCGACACCCCGGCCCCGACGAGCAGCGCCACCACGAGCGGGACAAGCGCCCGGTTCGCGTCGGTCGCACCCCTAGCCATCGAGGGAGACCCTAATGGCGAACCAGGATCCGTTCCGCTGCGACTCCAAGGTGGCCGTCGTCACGGGCGCCGCCTCGGGAATCGGACGGGCCGCCGCCGTCCACCTCGCCTCGGCCGGAGCGCAGGTCGTCGTCGCCGACATCGACCAGACCAGCCTTGGGCTGACCGCCGCCCTCATCGGCGGGGCGACCGCCGTCACCACCGACGTCGCCGATCGCGACGCCATGGACCGCCTCGTGGCGGCGGCGCTCGACGCGCACGGTCGTCTCGATGCCATGGTCAACGTGGCCGGCATCATCCGGACGGGCGACCTCGCCGACCTCGCCGAGGACGAGCTCGACACCATCCTCCGCGTCAACCTGAAGGGCGTGTTGTTCGGCACCCAAGCCGCCATCCTCGCCATGCGCCCCGCGGGCGGCGGGCCCGGGGGTGGAGGCGGGAGCATCGTGAACGTGACGTCGGCGGCGATCGACATGCCCGCGGCCGGCTACGGCGCGTACGCCATCTCCAAAGCGGGCGTGGCGATGCTCACCCGCACCGCCGCCGTCGAAGAAGGCAGGCACGGGATCCGGGTGAACGCCGTAGCACCGGGGTTCGTGGAGACGGCGATGACGGGCCGGTGGTTCACCGGTGAGGACGGCCGGGTCGACCGTGAAGCGCGCGAGGCCTTCCTCGGAGCGGTCGCCAAACAGTCGCCGATGGGAATCACCGGAGAACCCGAAGACATCGCCGCCGCGATCGTCTATCTCGTCTCCGACGCGTCCCGCTTCATGACGGGGCAGATCCTGCGTCCGAACGGCGGGACGGTGATGCCGTGGTAATCGTCATCCACCGCGACATCCTGCGTCTCGCCGAGCCCGAAGACTGCCGCGCCTTCAAGGTGGTGGTGGAGGCGGGCACCGAGACCCAGGTGATGCAGGCGCTCGCACAGGTCGGCCGCATGGCCGATCGGGACACCGCCTGGATCCGCACCGACGCCGTTCGATCGATGGCCGATGGCCGGGTTGACGCCGACTGGGAGAACGAGTTCGCAGCGATGCTGGCCTACGCGGCCACCAAGGGGTGGCTCGACGACGACGGCACGGAGATCCAGGCGCACATCGAGTGGACGACCTGAAGCCGTTCGAGGTCGCCCACCTCGGACCCATCGAGCTGCGCAACCGGCTCATCAAGTCGGCGACCTTCGAGGGCACGGCAACCCGCGGGGAGGTGACCGACGACCTGATCGCGTTCCACCGGCGGGTGGCCGCGGGCGGGGCCGCCATGACGACTCTGGCCTACTGCGCGGTCGCTGCAGACGGGCGCACGTATCGCAACCAGATCTGGATGCGCGATGAGGTGGTGCCCGGACTCGCGCGCCTCACCGAGGCCGTCCACGGTGAGGGCGCCGCCGCCGCCATCCAGCTCGGCCACGCCGGGTTCTTCGCCACGCCGCGCGCCACGGGGACACGGCCCATGGCGCCGTCGCGGATCTTCGCCCCCAACGGTCTGACGTTCGCGCGCGCCATGGGTGACGACGACCTCGACCGCGTGGTGGGCGACTACGAGGCGGCCGCGCGGCTCGCCGTCGCGGCTGGGTTCGACGCCATCGAGGTACACCTCGGGCACGGATACCTGCTGAGCCAGTTCCTCAGCCCATGGTCGAACCGCCGCCGCGATGCATGGGGTGGTGACGTGGAGGGTCGGTCGCGCTTACCCCGCGCCGCGCTCGCCGCCGTTCGCGCGGCGGCAGGTCCGTCGGTGGCGGTGACGGCAAAGCTCAACATGCTCGATGGGTTCCGCGGTGGCCTGTCCATCGACGACGGCGTGGAGGTTGCGCGCCTCCTCGAACGCGACGGCACCGTCGACGCCATCGAGCTGACCGGTGGATTCACGAGCCGCAACCCCATGTTCCTCATGCGGGGAGAGACGCCGATCGGCGAGCTGATCCGACAAGAGCGCTCGCGGATCCGCCGGCTCGGTCTCCAGATCGCGGGCCGACGCATGATGCGTGCGGTTCCGTTCGAAGAGGCGTTCTTCCTTCCGCACGCCCTGCAGGTGCGGGCAGCCGTATCGCTGCCCCTCATCCTGTTGGGCGGCATCACCCGGCTCGACACCATTACCCACGCCCTCGCCGAGGGCTTCGAGTTCGTCGCCATGGCGCGGGCGCTGCTGCGGGAACCCGACCTCCCAGCCCGGATGCACCAGGGAGTCACGGATGCAGCCGCCTGTATTCCCTGCAACCGTTGCGTCGTGGAGATGGAACGCGGCGGGACCCGCTGCGTCTTCGTGCCCAGAGAGAACGAGGAACCGTCATGACCCAGGCCGCCGCGCTGCGCGCGCTGCACGTTCCCGGACACCCGATCGTGCTCCCCAACACGTGGGATGTCGTCAGCGCGAAGGAAGTCGAAAAGGCCGGATTCGCCGCGGTCGCCACCGGGAGCGGCGCCGTGTCCGCGACCCTCGGCTACCGCGACGGCCACGGCACGCCCGCCGAGGAAATGCTCGCCGTCGCCGCCCGGATCACCCAGGCGGTCAGCGTGCCGGTCACCGTCGACATGGAAGGTGGGTATGACCTCACGCCTGCGGACCTCGCACGTCGCCTCATCGACGCCGGTGCCAGCGGGTTGAACTTCGAGGACGGCGATCACACGCGGGGCGAAGGCGTCCTCGACGCGGGCGTCCAGTCCGAGCGAATCGCCGCTCTTCGTGGCGCAGCCCGGAGCGACCTCGTCATCAATGCCCGCATCGACCTGTGGGTCCGAGACGTTGGCGACCCCGCCGAGCGCCTCGCCCACGGCATCGAGCGGGCTCGCGCCTACTCGGCCGCCGGGGCGGACTCCGTGTTCCCGATCATGCTCTCGGACGTCGACGCCATCCGCACGTTCGTGACGGAGGCGAGTGCGCCCGTGAACATCTTCTGGAATCCCCATGGCCCGACCATTGGCGAACTCGCCGACCTCGGCGTGTCCCGGATCTCGTTCGGCTCGGCGGTCCATCGCGCCGCGACCCACCACGTGCGCGCCGTGCTCGAGGGACTCCGGGCCGGCGACGACACCCTGCTCCGCGGACCAGCGGGCTAACCCCACCGCGCTCGGCTGCGAGGGTGTGCCTATGGCACACACCGACAAGCCTGAGGCGCGTCGACCAGGGCGCCGGGATCCATCGCGCCTGCCTCGATCCGTCGAGGGCCACGGCATGGCATATGCCATGCGGCAGATGTTCCGAACGGTCCAAACGCGCAGACTGCGGGAGTCGTCCGAATGCGAACAGGAGCCGCCGTGGAAACGACCGCCATCCGCCAGGCCGAACGATCCGAGTTCACCCGAGCCGCCCAGGCGCTGGCTCGTGCGTTCTACGACGACCCGGTTGTGCAGCACGTCTGGCCGCACGAGGCCAAGCGACTCCGGCGCTCGGAACTGTCGTTCGCCGCCCAGATGCGGGCGCTGAGGAGCCGGCGCGAG
>Ga0209640_10004450_pt1 | contig 12266 bp, 12 predicted proteins | sample RifCSP10_1_FD_184018 | JGI IMG/M metagenome (GOLD analysis project Ga0209640, IMG submission 184018) | Soil microbial communities from Rifle, Colorado - Rifle CSP2_sed 10_1 (SPAdes) (version 2) | ecosystem: Environmental > Terrestrial > Deep subsurface > Rock core/Sediment | place: Rifle... | reverse complement strand
GCTAAACACACTCGTGGTAAATGCGACGAACGTGGTCAGCACGATGAAGACGTTGTTCAGATCATCAATGAAGAGATAGCTGCCGATGGGCGGCCGCTCGAAGAGAAGGAATATCGTCGAGCAGAAAGTAGCGAGTGCAGCGGCGATATTGAGTTTCGCGGTAAGCCGATAGTCGTCGAGGAGCGCAAGCGTACCCGCGGCCAGGATCGGGATCAGCAGAACGGCCGTCAGTGCGACGGAGGAGATCGTCATCGCCGATCTCCGCGGAAGCGGTCGAGCGCGCCAACATCGACCGTGTCGAAGCGTTCACGGATCCTGAACAGGAAGATGCCAATCACGATAAAGGCGATCAGCACCGAGAATGCGACGGAAATCTCGACTACGAGCGGCATCCCGCGCGCGCCGGTGGCGGCGAGGATCAGTCCGTTTTCGAGCGACATGAAGCCAACTACCTGGCTCACGGCGTTCCTGCGCGTGACCATCATCATAAGGCCGATCAGCACAACCGCGAGCGCGAAGGCAAAATCGATGCGCGCGAGTGGATCGGCATAGGCGGTCAGTCGCAGCATCAGCATGATCGACAGCGCGACGAGACCCACGCCGGCGAGCATGGTGAGGCCGATGCCGCCGACGGTCTCGATCTCGCGATGGATGCCGAGCCGTATGATAATTCGGTGCAGTGCCACGGGAATGACGATGGCCTTGAAGACCAGCGCGATCAGGGCGGTCACGAACAGGTGTGGCGCGTCTTGCACGAAGGCTTGCCAGGCGACGGACAGCGCCAGCACGAAAGCGTGCAGCGCAAAGGTGTTGAGGAGCGCCGAAAGCCGATCCTGATAGAGTTGCAACAAGCTCACCAGCACGAGCGAGCCGGCCAGCAGATGCGCGATGTCGAAGGCGATGCCGCGCATCATAGGCTCCGCGTAACGAATAGGAGGAGCGTGCCCAGCAGCCCAAGCATCAGCGCGACGCCGAGGAATTCCGGGACGCGGAACACGCGCATCTTGGCGATCGATGTCTCGAAAAAGGCGAGCAGAAAGCCGATGACCGCAACCTTCGCGCCATAAAGCAAAACTCCGATCGCGAACGCCAACAGCCCCGCCCCGCTCGGTGCGATGCCCCAGGGCGCGAACACGCAAGCGATCAGCGAGGCATAGAGCAGGAGCTTGAGCGCGGCCGCGAGCTCGATGAGCGCCAGGTGCCGGCCGGAATATTCGAGAACCATGGCTTCGTGCACCATGGTGAGCTCAAGATGCGTCGCCGGATTGTCGACCGGCACGCGCGAATTCTCGGCAATGGCCACGAGCACGAGAGCGACGAGCGCGAGACCGAGCGAGACACGCAGGCCGACGCTGGGCCCGACGAACACTTCCGCGATCGTGGAAAGCTGCGTCGATCCCGCTATCAGCGCCAGCGTGAAGACGATCATGATCATCGCCGGTTCGGCGAGCGTCGCAAACATCATCTCGCGGCTCGATCCGATGCCGCCAAAGCTGGTGCCCACGTCAAGACCGGCGAGGGCCAGGAAAAATCGCGTGCTCGCGATCAGTGCGACGATGGCGATGAGATCGGCGGCATGGCCGGAGGCGAGCCCGCTCACAAAAGTCGGCACCAACGCGGCCGCGACCCAGGTCGCGGCAAAGACGAGATAGGGTACCGCGCGGAACAGCCAGGACGCGTTCTCGGCAAGCACCACCTCTTTGCGCAGGAGCCGCGCAAGATCGAGATAGGGCTGCCAGACCGGCGGGCCGCGCCGTCGCAACAGCCGCGCCTTCACCTTGCGCACATAGCCGGTGAAAAGCGGCGCGAGCGCAAGCACGAGCAAGAGCTGCGCACCTTCGAGCACTATTTGGCGGATCACGGCCATAGCGCGAGCACCAGCAAGAGCGATACGAGCGCGAGGAATACGAGTCCGAGATAGCGGCGGATGGTCTGGAACTGGAGCGGATTCAGTGCCTCCGCGGCGAATCCGACGAATGCCGCGGCCGGCGCATAGAGATAGTCCCAAATGAGATCGCGCAACTCGAGATGCATGCGCGCGGCGCCCATATCGCCCGGCGCCGGCATCTCGACGGTCTCGCGTGCGCGAAACACAAACGTGCCAAACACGCGGCGGATCGGCTGGGCGAAACTCGAGGCCGTGTATTGCGTCCATGGGGACGGGTCGGGATAGCCGCAATCCCAAGACGGCGCGCGGCGCAGCTTGTCGGATGCGAAGCGATGGATGGCGAGAGCCGCGAGTGACGCCGAGAAGGCGATGAACAGGAAGAAGATCAGTCCGTTATAGGAACTGCGGCTCTCGGCGATCGGGACGATCGAGAGCCAGGGTAAGGCGGCCTGCACCGGCATCTTGCTTCCGACCAGGAGCGAGACTGCGGGCGACAGGAGATCGATGACGATTCCGGGGAAAATGCCCGCGAGCGCGCAGAGGAGCGCAAACAGTCCCATTGCCGCGAGCGAGAACGGGTCGGTCTCGTGCGCACGCTCGGCGGCAGGCGAGCGCGGCCGGCCGAGGAAGCTAACGCCAAATGCCTTGACGAAACAGGCTGCGGCAAGCGCGGCGGAGAGCGCCAAGATCGCGCCCACCGCCGGCACGAGGAATTTCAGCCCCCAGTTGGGAATATCCGGACTCAGCAGGATCGCCTGGAAGGTCAGCCATTCGGAGACGAAGCCGTTGAGCGGCGGCAGCGCCGATATCGCGACGCAGCCCACGAGGAACAGGAATGCGGTGCGCGGCATGCGGTGGATCAATCCGCCGAGCTTTTCCATGTCGCGCTCGCCGGTCGAGGTCTGCACTGCACCGGCGCCGAGGAAGAGCAGGCTCTTGAAACTGCAGTGATTGAAGACGTGGAAGAGCGCGGCGGTGAGCGCCAGCGCCGCGGCCCAGTTCATCCCGTAGGCTTCGAACCCGAGCGCGAGCCCGAGCCCGATATAGATGATCCCGATATTTTCGACCGTGTGATACGCGAGCAACCGCTTGAGGTCGTGCTGCATCAACGCGTAGAGAACGCCGAGCACGCACGTGAGCCCGCCGAGCGCGAGCACCAGCATGCTCCACCACCAGACCGGCGGACCGAGCAAATCGAAGACGATGCGTATGAAGCCATAGACCCCGACCTTGGTCATGACGCCGCTCATCAGCGCCGAGACCTGACTCGGCGCGGCGGCATGGGCGGGCGGAAGCCAGGCGTGCAGCGGCACCAGGCCGGATTTGGACCCGGTTCCGATCAAGACGAGCAGGAGCGCGATGCCGGCCGTGATCGGCGTCAAGGTGCGGCCGCGCACCGCGTCGAACGTATAGGCGCCCTCGCCGCCGGCAAGCACGCCGAACGCGAACAAGAGTGCGATCGTGCCCAGCGCCGCCATCATCAGATAGAGAAGGCCGGCCCGCCTGCTCTCCGCGTCGCGGTGGCGCACCACCACCAGCACCCAGGAAGAGAGCGACATGAATTCCCATGCGATCAGGAAGGAGAACGCATCGTCGGCAATGAGCACCAAATTCATGCCGAACAGAAACAGTGCGTAAGCCGGCAGCACACGCAACGGCTCGGGCTCCTCGCGGCCGTAGCCGATCGCATAGAGGCTCGTGATGCACGCAGCACCGTTGACGATCACGGCGAATACGGCGGACAACGCGTCGAGCCTGAGCCGGGTGCCGAGGCCAGGAAGGCCGATGGGAACCGACAAGGTCAGTGGCAAAGTGCCGATCGCCGCATAAATTGCGGAGGCCGCACCCGCGGCCGAAACCAGGGCTGCCAGGACGTAGAACACCTCACTCCCGCGGGGCGAGCGGGTCAGCGGGATCGCCGCCGCGGCCAAGACCAGCCATGCGCCAGCAAGAAACCCGGCGTGGAGGGCGAGGCTCACGGCAGGCCCGCCGTAGACCAATTCAGCGCACCGATCGTTGCTTCGGCGGACGCGGCGGTCGGATTATCGAGCCTTGCTCCGCCGTACCGCACGCGCTGCCTCCGTTCCCTGAAACCTTTGCTATCACACCGATTCTCGGGCTCGCAAGACAAACCGCCACGCCCACCGCGCGCACGACTTGCAGCCGATCCGCCACTTGCCCGGCATTGAAAGCATGTTCGCGCTCCGCTATAGGGGCGCAATCAGTGGGGTTCCAACCGCCCTGCCCTTACCGGTAGCGGCGGACTAGTTTTTCGTAGACTAAGCGACCCCAAGGCCCGAGAGAGGTGTTCATGTCCTCGACCTTCGACACGGTCGCCAGCATCATCGCCGAGACCTGCGACATTCCACGCGACAAGATCACGCCGGAAAGTCACGCCATCGACGATCTCGGAATCGACAGCCTCGACTTCCTCGACATCGCGTTCGCGATCGACAAGGCATTCGGCATCAAGCTGCCGCTCGAGCAATGGACTCAGGAAGTGAACGAAGGCAAGGCCACGACCGAGCAATATTTCGTACTAAAGAATCTCAGCGAGCGCATCGACGGGCTCGTCGCCGCCAAGGCCGGCTAGGACCAGCCCATGAAGCTCGAGGGCTTCGAGCTCATCGACCGGATCGAGGAACTTCGCCTGGATGCGGGAACAATTCTCGCGCACGGGCATGTGCCCAAGAATAGTCCGGTCTTCGAAGGGCATTTTCCCGGCTACCCCCTGCTACCAGGCGTGCTCCTTATCGAGATAATGGCACAGGCAGCCGGTTGGCTCGTGCTCGCACGGCTCGATTTCAGGCAGATGGGAGTTCTCGCGACCGTCAGGGAAGCAAAGATCCGACACGCCGTGCTGCCCGACACACATATCACCGTCGAAGCGCAGATCGAGCACGAAGGATCCGGTTACGCGATGGTCACCGGACGGGTCATAAACGGAAAGAAGACCGTGGCCGATGCGGAACTGACGCTGCGGACGTTGCCCATGCCGACCCAGCGATTCACCGACGCGTTGCACAGGCGCGCGCGTGCGCTCGGGCTGATGGTCCAGGCGTAACGAATGGCGGCTGACCGCGAAATTTGGATCACCGGCATTGGTCTGCTCTCCTCGCTCGGCGAGGGGCCGGAAATTCACCGCAAGCGCCTGTACGATGGCGACGTTCCTGTCGTCGATACGAAGTTGTTTCCGCCCTACATCGTTCACCCGATGACCAAGGTCGATCTCGATCGGCAAATCCCCAAGAAAGGGGATCAACGCCAGATGGAGGCCTGGCAGCGGATCGGCACCTATGCCGCCGGCCTCGCGCTTACCGACGCGGGCGTTGCCGGGAATACAGACTTGCTGAAGAAGATGGACCTAATCGTGGCCGCCGGTGGCGGTGAGCGGGATCACGCGGTCGATATGACGCTTTTGAATGAGCAGCGCGCCTCGAACGATCCTGATGTGACCTTGAACGACGGGCTAATGCGTAATTTGCGCCCGACCCTGTTTTTGGCGCAGCTCTCCAATCTGCTCGCCGGCAATATTTCGATCGTGCACGGCGTAGTGGGCTCCTCGCGCACCTTCATGGGTGAGGAGAGCGCAGGCATCTCCACGCTGCAGGTGGCGCAAGCCCGCCTCGCGGCGGGCCAGAGCGAAATTGCGTTGGTTGGCAGCGCGTTCAACGCCGAGCGGCTCGACTTGCTGATCTATCATGCAGTCGGCGGTTTATGCCTGAAGAACGAATTCGTTCCCGTATTTGCGCCCAGGCGCCCAAGCGGAATCACCTGGGCGTCGATCGGAGCGTTCCTCGTACTCGAATCGAGAATTCACGCGGAAGCTCGCGGAGCTGGCCCGGCGGCACGGCTCGGCACGATCCATACGTCGAGAGCAGGGCGACAGCCCGGTGGAGTCGAATCCGCCGTGTCCGGCCTGCTGAAACTGGCAAAGGGAAGCGCGGACCCGGCAAACGCTGCAATTTTCTCCGCGGCGACCGGGGCTGAACCGGCGACCGGCGAAGAGTGCCGCGCACTCCAGAAGTGCGGGCTCCCGGTGCGCTCGGTTACGAGTCGGCTTGGTCATGGGGTTGAAGCGGCTTTCCCCGCAGCCGTCGCGATTGCGGCGCTCGCCGTGAAGGAGGGGCGGCTGTTTCCCCCGATGCCAAACGTGCCAATCGAGGATAAGATTATCCCTTCCCTGCGCCATGCGATCGTGACAAGTGTCGGGCATTGGCGAGGCGAGGGCGCGGCCTTGGTGGAAGCCGTCCGATGAACCGAGGAGAAAACTGATGGGATCGAACGGATATCGTGATTCCAATGGCCGTCCAATCGTGGTGGCGACGGGCCTCGGCATGGTCACCTCGCTCGGGTGCGGCAAAGAAGACAATTGGAAGAAGCTCACCGCCGGCGAGTCGGGCATTCACCAAATCAAACGTTTCCCGACCGACGGACTGAAGACCAGGATCGCCGGCACGGTTGACTTCCTCCTCGATGAGACCGCTTCAGCTCCGATGCTGACGCATGCGCTGGCGACGCTCGCAATCGAAGAAGCGATTGCCGAGTCCAGAGTCGGTTCCAAGGGAGATTTCCCAGGGCCGCTGTTCGCCGCCGTACCGCCGGTCGAGATGCAGTGGCCGCAATGGAGCCAGTTGGCGGTCGATTGCGACCCTTCGCAGCCGGTGAGCGGATCGGGATTAATCCACGCCGCTGAAAGCGGAAAATTCCGCAAGTTCTATGAGCCGTTCCTGTTCGGCTGGGTGGCGGACCGGATTGCGGAGCAATTCGGGACCAAGGGACTGCCGGTTTCACTCTCGACCGCCTGCGCCTCGGGAGCCAGCGCGATCCAGCTGGGGCTCGAAGCAATCCGGCGCGGCGAGTGCGACACCGCGCTTTGCGTCGGCGCCGACGGGTCGGTGCACGCCGAGGCATTGATCCGTTTCTCACTGCTTGCCGCACTTTCCACCTGTAACGACTCGCCCCAGGCGGCATCCAAGCCGTTTTCTAAGAACCGCGATGGCTTCGTAATGGCCGAGGGCGCGGGCGCGATCGTTCTGGAGAGCCTGGAGCACGCCGAGGCGCGCGGCGCGCGCGTGCTCGGCGTAATCGCCGGCTGCGGCGAGATGGCCGACGGCTTCCACCGCACTCGTTCGAGCCCGGACGGAAAGCCGATCATTGGATGCATCAAGAAAGCAATCGATGATGCGGGACTCTCGCCAGACGATATCGATTACATCAACGCGCACGGCACCAGCACGCCGGAAAATGACAAGATGGAGCACGTCGGCCTCGCTGCCGTGCTCGGCGAAAGGCTCAAGAAAGTCCCGATCAGCTCAAACAAATCGCTGATCGGCCATACGCTTACTGCTGCGGGCGCGGTCGAGGCGATCGTCACGCTCTTGACGATCGCCCACCAGAGGATTCCGCCGACGATCAATTACAAAGTGCCGGATCCAGCTATTCCGCTCGACGTCGTTCCGAACACGGCGCGCGACGCCAAGGTACGCAGCGCGATCTCCAATTCCTTCGGGTTCGGCGGCCAGAACGTCAGCCTCGTACTGACGGGCGAGCCGGCATAACGCTGTCTAAGCCCGAGCCCCTACCGGACCCAATCCGATGCGTGCGTTGCGTCTCGTCTCCGACCGGCGCCTTGCGATCGCTGAGATCGACTCTCCAGCGCCTCCGTCCGGAGGCGAGGTTCAGATTCGTACGCGGGCAATCGCGCTCAACCACATCGACGTCTGGGGCTGGCGCGGGATGGCTTTCGCAAAGCGCAAGCTGCCGCTGGTAGTCGGCGCCGAGGCCGTCGGGGAAGTGACAAAAGTGGGGGCAAACGTTTCGCAGTTCAAGGCAGGTGATCTGGTCGTTCCCTTCGGAGCGCTGGTGTGCGGGCACTGCAAGGCCTGCCGCGAGGGACGCGAGAACCTCTGCGAGAATGTCGCCGGCGTGATGGGGTTCCATGTCGATGGATTCGCGCGCGATCTCTACAATTTTCCGGCTCGACTCACGATCCCGGTGCCTGCCGGAATCTCTGCCGCAGAAGCTGCATGTGCGCCACTGACATTCGCCACGGTCGAGCACATGCTGTTTGACAACGCCAAGCTCGAGCCCGGAGAAACCGTACTCGTGCACGCGGGCGGCTCGGGCATAGGCTCCGCGGCGATCCGGCTTGCCAAGGACATCGGCGCCGTCGTCATCACGACAGTCGGAGACGACGAGAAGATGGCGAAAGCGCTCGCACTCGGCGCGGATCATGTAGTCAACTACCGCAAAAACCGGTTCGAGGGCGTCGTGCGCAAGCTCACGAACAAGATCGGCGTTGATGTCGTGTTCGAGCACATCGGACCCGACACCTGGAACGGCTCGCTGCTTTGCCTCAAACGCGGCGGCCGCCTCGTCACCTGCGGCTCCACATCGGGGCCGTCGACCACCATGAATCTCATGCAGCTGTTCCAGCGGCAGTATCGCATTTTCGGCTCGTTCGGATTTGCCATCCGCAACGTGCGCGACGGACTTGTGAAGATGGCGCGCGGGGTAAAGCCCGTAATCGACAGCGAGATCAGTATCGACGAATACGAGCGTGGGCTCGAGCGCCTCGAGAGCCGGCGCGTATTTGGCAAGATCGTCGTACATTTTTGAACGCCCAGCCAACCAATGCCTCGGAACAATCTCTTGTATCGATCGCTATTCCGACTCCGGAATATTGCGCGCCGCCTTGGCGACGTGTTTTCCTCGATCGCCGCTCGCGCCTTTACCGTGATCGCACGTGGGTTCATGCATGGTCTGCGCCAACTCGATCCGGACCGCAGCTCAGATCTTTGTGGCCGTGGCGCCAGACGCATCGGACCGTGGCTGCCGGTAAGCCGGACCGGGCGCGCAAATCTGCGCGCGGCCTTTCCGGAAAAGACCGACGCCGAGATCGAGAAGATTCTTGCCGGCGTGTGGGAAAATCTCGGCCGCGTGGTGGGGGAATTTGCCAGTCTCGACCGCTTATGGGACTGGGACCCGCTGCGGCCGGATCAGGGCCGCATCATCAGCCTTCATTCCGATCGCTTTTTTGCGGCCAGGGACAGCGGCAAGCCGTCGTTGAACTTCGGCGCACATCTCGCCAATTGGGAACTGGCGGCCGTCGGAGCCGCAGCTCACGGCGCTGACGCAGCTCTCCTGTTCAGAATTCCGGGTGTCACCATTGCCGCCGAGATCGTGCAAGAAATTCGCAGCGCGAACATGGGCCGACTGGTGCCCTCCAGCCGAACGGCGGTCTTTCAGCTTGCGAGAGAAATCGAGCGTGGCGCGCACGTCGGAATGCTGGTCGATCAATTCTGGACGGGCGGGCCGCTGGTCACTTTTTTCGGCCGCCAATGCCCGGCCAATCCGACGATTGCCCGACTCGCACGGCAATACGATTGCGATGTGCGCGGCATCCGTGTCGTTCGCCTTCCAGGAAACCGGTTTCGGGCCGAAGCCACTGAGCCCCTCGACCTGCCGCGCGACCGCCAGGGCAAGGTCGACATCGCTGCGACCATGCAGATGATCACGTCGATCATCGAAGGATGGGTTCGCGAATACCCGGAGCAATGGCTGTGGCTGCACCGACGCTGGCGCGACTATCACGCGCATCCGAAGCCTTGGCAGCGCGACCTCAGCGGCCAGTCTTAACCCGCGTCCAGATCCGGGTGACGATCCGCTGCACGTCCTGCGGATAGGGCGTGACGGTATAGAGCCGCGCGAACGTCGCCGCATCCGGGTAGATCGACCGGTTGGCGAGGATTTCCTTGTCGACCGATTTCTGCGCCTCGAGGTTTCCGCTCGCATAGGCCACGAAGTTCGTGTTGCGCGCCGCGATTTCGGGTCGCATCATGAAATTGATAAAACTGTGCGCCGCCTCGATGTGCTCCGCGTCCTTGGGGATGGCGAAGCTGTCGAACCACATGAGCGCGCCTTCCTTGGGCAGCGCGTAGTCGATCTCGACGGGCGGCTTACCGATCTTTGCCGCGGCTTCCTTCGCGCGGCTTCGGGCCTGATAGATGTCGCCGGACCAGCCGACCACAAAGCAGATTTCGCCACTCGCCAGCGCGTTGATGTATTCGGACGAATGAAATTTCCGGACACTGCCGCGGATTTTCATCAACAGCTCGCCTGCCCTCTCGATCTCGGTGGGCTTCTTGGAGTCGGGATCGAGCCCGAGATATTTGAGCGCCGCGGGAATCATTTCGTCGGCCGCATCGAGCATATGAATTCCGCAATTCCGGAACTTGGCGAAATTCTCCGGCTTAAACACCATGTCCCATGAATCGAGTGGAGCATTTCCGATACGCTCCTTAACCTTGGCAACGTTGAAGCCAATTCCGGTCGTGCCCCACATGTAATTGACAGCGTATTCGTTGCCCGGGTCGTAGCCTGACATCCGCCCGGTGATCTCCGGCCAGGCGAACTTCAGGTTCGGAATTTTCGCCTTATTCAATCTCTGCAGCACACCGGCCTGGATCATACGCTTGAGATAGGTATGTGAGGGCACAATCACGTCGTAGCCCGACTTGCCGGCAAGCATTTTGGTCTCGAGCACGTCGTTAGAGTCAAACGTGTCGTAGACAATCTTGATGCCGGTCTCCTTGGTAAATTCCTCGAGCACCTTTGGGTCGATGTAGTCGGACCAATTGTAGATATTGACCACGCGCTCCTGCGCCGCGGCGGGGATGGCGCCGAGCACAGCAGCGGCGAGTGTGATGAATAGGCGAAGCATCAATTGCAGCCCTCCGAGTTCGGCCCCGCCGACTAATTGGGCGGCGGGATACGTCCCGCAACCACGAGCTTGCCGGCCTCGAAGCGCACCACGATCATTTCGCCGGAACCGGGCGTGATGCCGGTGACCGCTTTGATGTTGGAAATGTGGGTGACCAATACCGGCAGCGGGCGTGTCTTCATTGTTTTCATTTGAGCGACGGTCTTCTCGGCTTCGATCTGCGCGCGCGTCTCATCGTTGAAGTTGAAATAATTGATCAGCTTGAACTCCTCGACCTTGCCGAGGCTCATGAGCCGCGCGGTCTCCAGGGCGCGGCAAAACTGGCTTGAAAGGAGACGAACCTGACGGATGCCATGGCTCCGAAACGCACCACCGATGCGCCGGGCCTGGGCTCGGCCTTGCTCGTCGAGATTGCGCTGGATCGCGCAATTCCTGAGATCGATGCCTGGTGGTTCTTCAAGGATACCGGGCGCGTTGGCGTGGCGCACGAGCACAAGATGGCCCGGCTTCTTCAGCAGCGCCCAAGTCTCCTCGGAAGCCGAGGCGGCCTGCACCGTGAGCAGAATTCCCGCGAGCAGGATGAATGTCGCTGCGCTCCAGTTCGCTCGCTGCACCTGCTCAGCCGCTTTCCGTGTCGAAGCCCGCAGCCTTCCAGGCAAGGATGCCGCCGGCCAGATGTGCATCATGAGGCAGGCCGGTCGCCTGCGCGGCAAGCGACGACTTCACCGAACGGTTGCCGGAGCGGCAATAAAATACGAGCCGCTTGCCACCGGGATCGGGCAGATTGGCCGGATCGAACGTCGACAGCGGCTCCAGCACGCCGCCCGGAATGCGCTCGTTCAGGTTTTCGCGTGGCTCGCGCACGTCGACAAGCAACATCGTCCCGGCATCGAGCCCGGCCTTCACTTCCTCGGCGCTGAGGTTCTCGACGCTTTTACCGTTCGGCCCTGGTACGCGGCTGTTCATGGATGTCCTCGTGTTCGAATTAGAATTGGAGCGCGAACCCCTCGGGGTCAAGCCGCTCTTTCGCCCACCCCTGCCCTGCGCTAGGTACTCTACAGAAGCCGGGCACCGAACAACGGCGCCCAGTTATCCAGGAGGCAGCGGCGATGCGCGAGATAGGGCATTTCATCGGCGGCAAGCACATCAAAGGCGCGTCAGGCCGCACCGCCGACGTCTACCAGCCGATGACCGGAGAGGTGATCGCCAAAGTCGCTCTCGCCGCCAAAGCAGAACTGCGCGCCGCAGTCGAGAATGCCAAGGCCGCGCAGCCGGCCTGGGCCAATACCAACCCGCAACGCCGTGCGCGGGTCATGTTCAAGTTTCTCGAGCTGATCGGCAAGGAGATGGACTCACTTGCGGAGTTGCTCTCCCGCGAGCACGGCAAAACCATTGCCGACGCGCGCGGCGATATCCAGCGCGGCGTCGAGGTGGTGGAGTTCGCCTGCGGGATTCCCCATCTGATGAAAGGCGAATTCAGCGATTCCGCGGGACCCGGCATCGACCTCTATTCCATGCGCCAGCCGCTCGGCGTCGTCGCCGGCATCACGCCATTCAATTTCCCGGCCATGATCCCGATGTGGAAATTCGCGCCGGCGATCGCCTGCGGTAACGCTTTCATTCTGAAGCCGTCGGAACGCGACCCGGGTGTGC
>Ga0209640_10004448_pt1 | contig 12269 bp, 18 predicted proteins | sample RifCSP10_1_FD_184018 | JGI IMG/M metagenome (GOLD analysis project Ga0209640, IMG submission 184018) | Soil microbial communities from Rifle, Colorado - Rifle CSP2_sed 10_1 (SPAdes) (version 2) | ecosystem: Environmental > Terrestrial > Deep subsurface > Rock core/Sediment | place: Rifle... | reverse complement strand
ATGTCGAGTGTCACCATCTTGCTGGTAGCTGGTAGCTGGCAGCCGGTAGCTGGTAGCTGGTAGCTGGCAACTGACCCTCAGCGCGCCGTGCCCCGCACCGATCCGGTGATCTTGGAGAGGTCGAGGTTGAACACCGCGCAGTAGACCGTGCGATCTCCCGCCCCCCAGCTCGTCTCCGTTGGAGTGACCGGGAAGACGTCGAGCTCGCTCTCCTCGAAGGTGATCCCCACGTAGCCGGTGAACACGTCGCCGAGACACTCCTCATACGCAACGTCGAAAATGGCCTCCGTGCCGGGGAACTCGCCGTCGGGCATGTCGAACGTGTGGTAGATCTCATTGTCGTGCGGCTGCGAGCACGGAACCGCGCTCAGCTCCTCGACCTCAGCGGCATCGGACGCCGGGTCGTCGAAGCAGTCACCCGTGCGGAAGGAGAACACCGAAGCGGCTCCGGTGTCGGTGATGTTTCCCTCTGGGTCGCGGGCTGGGCCATCGTCGCCGCACGCGGCCGTCAGAAGCGCCGCGGCCAGGACCATCCAACCGAGCCTCTTGATCACCACCCGCTCCCTCGTAGATGCGACGAGTGTACGCGCGCCCGGCACACACGGCGGCACGCGCCGCGTCTAGTGTCCCAGGCGTGCCGATTCGGCGAATCGACCACGTCTACGCGGAAACCCTGCAATGGGAAGAGTCCGTGTCGTTCTGGGAGGGTCTCGGCTTCACGTTCGTCGAGCGCTGGGGAAGTGAGGGACACCGCGCCGGGAGATTCCAGTCCGGGGAGGCGGCCGTGGTGCTCGCCGAGGTGACGGAGAGCACGCCCGAGTTCACGGTCTTCTTCGACCTGGACGAGGCCGACCTTTTCGACCCGGGAGTTGGTGTGTCGGTCACGACGGCCCTGACCGACACCCACTGGGGGACGCGTTGGATCCGGGCGAGCGACCCCGAAGGACGTACCCACGCCTTCGAGGAGCTGGCATGAGGCTCACCTCTGCCATGCTCGCCGACGCCGCCCAGGTGACCGGCGGAAAGCTCTACGTCCTCGGTGGTGCGTTCGACACGATCACCGCCCGAACCTTCCCCGTTGTCTACCGGAGCCTGGCAGTCGTCCTCGTGGCCGAGGTCGGACCGGGGGACCGCAACCGCGACCTCCCGCTGCGGATCGGGCTCCAAGACGAGGACGGCGCCGACATGGGCGTCGAGTCGGTGGGCAACCTCAGGGTGGGGGCCCCGTCGTCGCTTCCGGCCGGCGCGAATACGGTCGTGCCCCTCGTGGGTGCATTCGGCAACGTACGCCTGCCCAAGGCCGGGGGATACGTGTTCGTCGTCGACCACGAAGGGGTCGAGCTGGCCCGCATCCCGTTCCGGGTACGGCAGGCTATCTGAGGTGCTCACGATCCCAAACGTCGTGTCCGGGATTCGCATCGCTCTCATACCCGTGTTCCTGTGGTTGGTGTTCGGCCGCGACGAACTCACCGGGGCCGCGTTCCTCATCGGGGGAATCGGGGCCACCGATTGGGTCGACGGCTACCTGGCACGCCGCCTCGGGCAGGTTTCGGACTTCGGAAAGTTCCTGGATCCGCTCGCCGATCGCCTCGCGGTGGCAGCAGCCGTGCTGGCAGGATGGATCACCGGCGCCCTGCCCTGGCCGATCGCCGTGCTTTTGGTCGTTCGCGAATCGGCGGTCGCCCTCGGTGCCCTGTTCCTGGCGACCAGGGTGCGTGCCAAGCTCGAGGTGAGGTATATCGGCAAGCTCGCGACCTTCGTCCTGTACTTCGCCATACCGTCGTTCTTCCTCCACGCAGGCACAGGTTGGGAGGCATGGCGATGGGTCGGATGGGGCATGGCCGTGCCCGGCTTGGTCCTGTACTACGCGGCCGCCGCGATCTATGTGGGCGACATGCGGCGTGCGCTCGACGCCTCACCGGTATCCTCCAAGTCCGAACCCGAGCCAGGAGCGCGTGGGTGACCACACCCGACGACCGCCGCTACACCGACCAGCACGAGTGGGCCCTCCTCGCGGAAGGCGGGCTGCGCATCGGCATCACGGACTACGCCCAAGATGCCCTCGGCGACGTGGTATTCGTGGACCTGCCGGCCACGGGTGGGCACGTCGAGGTGGGGGCGACGATCGCCGAAGTCGAATCGACCAAGTCCCTCGCCGAGGTGTATGCCCCGTGCAGCGGGACGATCGTGGAGGTGAACACCGCTCTCGCGGACACACCCGAACGGATCAACAGCGACCCGTACGGTGAGGGTTGGTTCCTCGTCCTCGAGCCCGACGATCCTGCTGCGTACACGGGCCTCCTCGACGCGATCGCGTACCGGGCGCTGATCGCATAGCCACCCTCTCACGGGCTTTCCCATGGCCGCGGGTACCATGGTCGCGTGCCCGATACCCGTCCTCCCGCCGGTTCCGGCGACGAGCGTGAGCCCGACTCGACCGAGACGATCGACCCTGTCGCCGAGGCGCGCACCGTTCGCCAACGCGAAGCCGCTGCCGGAATCCCCGGCCTGGCCGGCTTCGCCCTGATCGTTGGATCCGGGCCGCAACGCGGGCTTCATTGGAGTCTCGACGAAGGCGTCGTCGAAGCGGGACGCAATCCGGATGCGGCGATCTTTCTCGACGACGTGACCGTTTCCCGGCACCACGCCTCCTTCGAGGTGACCGATGGCACTCTGGTGGTGAGAGATCTCGGGTCGACCAACGGCACGTACGTGAACGGTCGCCGGGTCGAGCTGACTCGCTTGGAACCAGGCGACGAGGTCATCGTCGGAAGGTTTCACCTCGTGGTGGCCCGGGGGGCATGAAGGACTCGACGACCCTCTCGATCGGCGACGTCGCCGAGGCGCTCCAGAAGGAGTTCCCGTCGGTGACGGTTTCCAAGCTGCGGTTCCTGGAGGCTGAAGGGCTCATCCACCCGCCCCGCACCTCGTCGGGCTACCGCGAGTTCCGTCGAATCGACATCGAACGCGTCAGGTACATCCTCCGTCAGCAGCGTGATCACTTCTTGCCGCTCAAGGTGATCAAGACGAAGCTCAACGCCTGGGAGCGCGGGGAGGAACCGACGGTGTCCCCACCGGCCGGGCCACCCCCGGAGACGTACTTCGCCACGACTGGCGTGCGGCTCGACGCCGACGGCCTTGCCCGCAGCGCCGGGGTGCCGACGTCGGTGATCAGCGCTCTCATCGATCACGGGGTCCTGGCCGATCGCAGTACCGGCGCAACTGCCTACAACGACGACGACGTCGCGGTCGTACGAGCTGCGCACCGACTCATGGTGCACGGACTCGAGCCGCGTCATCTGCGCTCGATCCGGCTCGCCGCCAACCGCGAGGTCGACCTCTTCAGGCAGCTCGCCGGACCACTGCTGAGACATGCCAGCCCGGCAAGTCGCCAACAAGCCGCCGAGGTGCTCGCCGACGTCGCCCAAGCCGCTCGGGAGATGCAGGAGGCCATGGTGCGCGGCGACCTGCGCGAGACGCTAGGTCGCTGACATGCCGATATTGCCCGCTCTCGCGGTGGTGATGGCGCTCGGCGCATCGCCGGCGCCCCGGGTAGTCGACCTGCCGATGCCGCCGATGTTGGCGTTTTCCGCCGAGGCACCTCCGGTCATCGACGCCGCCGCCTGGATCGTATGGTCGGTCGACCAGAACGCCGAGCTCGGGGCCTTCAACGCCGACGACGTGAGGGCGCCGGCGTCGATCACGAAGCTGATGACGGCGATGCTGGTGGTGGAGAACGCAGCGCCGGCCGAGACGGTGACGATCAGCACTCGAGCGGGCTCCACGCCGGTCGGCTACGTCGGTCAGCCGCAGTTGCGCCAGGGCGAAGTGTGGACAGTTCGCGACCTCCTGGCCAATATCCTCGTGCAGTCCGGCAATGACGCCGCAGTCGCCCTCGCCGAGCACGTTGCCGGCTCGGTGGAGGCATTCGTTGCGATGATGAACGCTCGGGCATCGGAGCTGGGGATGACGTCGACCGTCTTCGTCACGCCGAACGGGCTCGATGCGGAAGGGCACGTCATGAGCGCGCGCGACATCGTGGCGATGGGAGAAGCCTCGCTGGCCTACCCGGACATCCTCCGCATGACCAGGGTCAAGCGCATCACCTTCGACGTGGGTGGCCGTCACATCGAGGTCGACGCCACCAATCGGGACCTCGGGGTGTTCCCGGGGCTGTTCGGCTTGAAGACCGGCGACACGATCGGCGCAGGTCAAACCCTGCTCGCCTACGACGTCGCCCAGCACGGCAGCCTGCTTTCCGTCGTGCTCGGCTCCGCCGGGCGGCTCGGGGCCACCCGGGAGCTGTTGGCGTGGGCGTGGAGCGCCCTCGGACCGCGGGACTACTTCTTCGCTCCCGTCGTCGGCACCGACCTCGAGCTCCTGTTCCCGGACTGGTACGTGACCAGGCTCCGGGCGGCCGGCGCTCTTCCGACGGGGGATCCCGTCGCCCCCGAGGCAACCCCCTTGTCGGATGCGGTGAATTCGCGCCTGCGCGGGCTGCTGCCGGCTCTGCTGGGGGGTGACGGATCGTGACCCTCTTCACCGAAGTCGTTCGCGCCGAGACCCTCGCAGAACGGGTGGCGGAACTGGCCGGAGAGATCGCCGCAGACTACCGGGGCAGAGACCCTGTGCTCCTCGGCGTCCTCAACGGAGCAGTCCCGTTCCTCGCGGATCTGTCGCGCCACCTGCCGACCAGCGTCGAAATCGACTTTCTCAGCCTCACTCGATTCGGTGACGAGGGTCGCGTGGGCATCTCGATGGACACGGCGACCCCGATCTCGGGCCGGGACGTGATAGTCGTGGAGGACGTGGTCGACACTGGCCTCACACTCTCGTACCTCCTAGGGCTGCTCGAAACCCGAAACCCAGCATCACTGGTGACGGTGACACTCCTCGACAAGGTGACACGCCGCATCGTGGACGTGGCCCTGCGATACCGGGGATTCGAGGTCGGCGACGAGTTCCTCCTCGGGTACGGGCTCGATTGGGATGGTCGGTACCGGAATCTCCCCTCGCTCTGGGCGGTGCTCGATCTCGGCGTGTTCCAGGAGGATCCCGGGAGCCTCGCTCGAGAGGCCTTTCGGGGTGCCGGTGATAGGCTGATCGGGTGAGCCACGAGAGCATCCCGCTCGAACTGGTGGGGGTTCGGATCGAGCTCCCGACCAATACGCCGATCGTGCTACTGCGCGAAGTCGGCGGCTCACGATTTCTTCCGATCTGGATCGGCGCTGCAGAGGCAACCGCCATCGCCTTTGCCCTCGAGGGGGTCGAACCCCAACGTCCGATGACCCATGACCTCTTCAAGACCGCGGCTGAGGCCCTCGGCGCCGCCGTCGATCGCGTCCTCGTCACCGAGTTCCGCGATGGCATCTACTACGCAGATCTCGTCCTCGTCAGAGACGGCCAGGAGGTCGTCATCTCGTCCCGGCCCTCGGACGCGATCGCTCTGGCCGCCCGGACGGGTGCTCCGATCGCGGTTCGACCAGCGGTTCTCGACGAGGCCGGGGTGGAGATCCGAGACGAGGACGAAGAAGACGAGGTGGCCCGCTTCAGGTCGTTCCTCGACGAGATCGAGCCGGAGGACTTCGGCTCGACGAGATGAGCCGCGAGCGCCGGCTCGCCGCCGCCCTGGCGTTTCTGGTTCTCCTCACCCTGATCGGGACGATCGCGTATCACCCGCCACCCGCAACGAGACGCTGATCCGCGCCGGTATCGACCGGGCGCGCGCCCTGATCGCGTGCGTCAGGAACGACAGCGACAATCTGGTGATCGTGCTCTCTGCCAAGAACCATCGCAAGGATCTCCCGGTCATCGCCAGGGCGACCGAACCGGAGGCACAGGAGAAACTGCGGCTTGCCGGAGCCGATCGCGTCGTTTCGCCGCAGTTGGTCGGCGCCCACCGCCTCGCCGCCCTCGCCGCCAACCCCCGGCTCGACGACTTCATCGATGTGATCTTCCACGGCAGGCTCGTCGAGTTCCAGATCGAGGAGATCGAGGTGCCGGTCGGCTCCCGCGTCGCCGGCAAGACCCTGCGCGATTCGGCGATCCGCGACGCCAGCGGGGCGCTCGTCCTCGGTGTGGAGAACCCGGGGGGTGAGTTCGTTGCCAACCCCGGTCCCGACCTGCGGATCCACGGGGGAGCGATGCTCGTGGCGATCGGTTCGGCCGACCAGGTGGATCGGCTGCGCACCCACATCGGCGCCTGACCGTGGGGGTTTCGCCGGAGGCCTTTTCCACAGGGGTTGTTGACAAGTCCCCATCGCGATCCCTAACTTCATCCCGGTAGTTCCCGAGCGGGAATTACCCTGCTGTAAGCTCTGGGCCAGGCATAGGGAGGCCTCGTGACGGACGGTTACCGCGCTCCACAGGTCTGCAACATCGTCGGCATCACCTATCGCCAGCTCGACTATTGGGCGCGTACCGGCTTGCTCAAGCCGTCGATCGCCGCAGCCCGCGGCTCGGGATCTCAACGGCGCTACTCGTTCGGCGACATCGTCCAGCTTCGTGTGGTCAAGCGGCTCCTCGACGCGGGGATGAGCCTCAAGAAGATCCGCCAGGCGATGGACCTGCTCCGCGACCAGCTTCGCAGCGACACCCCGCTGACCGACGTGACCCTGCTGTCGGACGGATCCACGATTTACGCCGCCCACAGCCCGGATGAGGTGGTGGACGTCTTCCGCAGAGGCCAGGGTGTCTTCGGCATCGCGGTCGGACCGGTCCAGCAGGAGATGGAGGGTGAGATCCACCGGTTGTTCCCCGAACCGGTTGCGCCCGCGGCGCTCACTCAGGCGAGCCTGGAGGCCTGACCTGACCGTCGATTTCTACACCCAGGCCGACTCCGTCGACTTTGCTCACGACAGCGAGCGGCAGTTCGCCCGGCTCCTCGACTTCTACGGAATCACCTGGGAATACGAGCCGCGGTCGTTCGCCATCGAACTCGACGAGGCCGGGCACGAGTGCGGCTGGTTCACCCCGGATTTCTATCTCCCCGACGAGGACCTCTTCATCGAGATCACCACGATGAGCCAGAAGCTCGTGACCAAGAAGAATCGCAAGATCCGCCTTCTGCGTGAGCGCCACCCCGAGATTCGGTGCAAGATCTTCTACCAGCGCGACTACCTCCACCTGCTCATCAAGTACGACCTCGAAGCCGTGGGGGAGTCGACCCCAGACGTTCCCGCGCCGACGCGTATCCCCGGTCCGGTGCAAGTGATCAACCTCGGCGAATCCGAGACCGGCTGAACGGAGGCCCGGGCGGCCATCCGATGGCCCCCGTCTAGAGTCTGCTGCGTGACCGGCCACTCTCCGTTGCACGCCCTCCACGAGGCCATGGGGGCCCGATTCATGGACTTCGGGGGATGGGAGATGCCCCTTCAGTACGCCGGCACACTCGCCGAGCATGCTGACGTTCGTAACACCGCCGGTGTCTTTGACGTGTCACACCTCGGGCGCTTCTCCCTCGTGGGACCCGGCGCCCACGGCTGCGTCTCCCGGCTGCTCTGCAACGATATCGACCGAATCGCTCCCGGTAGGGCGCAGTACACGATGCTCCTGACCGAAGCCGGGGGGGTGGTCGACGACATCATCGTGTGGTGGCTTTCCCCCGAGGAGTTTGTGGTGCTCCCCAACGGCGTCAACCACGACACAGTCGTTGCCCTGTTTCGGGAGGCCGCGGGCGACGACGCAGCCGTCACCGACCTCCGTGCCGACACCGCCCTGATCGCGGTCCAGGGCCCCGAAGCGCCCGCCCTCGTCGAATCGGTGCTCGGGGTGACTCCGGGGCGGTTCAGAACCGTCGAAGCAGCTTGGAACGGCTCCCCGGTGACGGCTGCGGGAACCGGGTACACCGGCGAGAGAGGCGCCGAGATCATGGTCGGTGCCGACGGCGCCGCCGACCTGTTCTCTGCCGTCGTCGCTGGAGGGGCCTCGCCGTGTGGGCTCGGTGCTCGCGACACCCTCCGCCTCGAGATGGGGTTCCTCTTGTGGGGCCAGGACCTCGACGCCACCACGACCCCGCTCGAGGCAGGCCAGGAGTGGGTGATCGGCTGGGAGCACGACTTCGTGGGTAAGAAAGCGCTCGAAGCCGAGCAGGCGACTGGATCGAACAAGATCCTCATCGGCTTCGGCTTCGAAGACCGCCGTGTGGCACGGCACGGATATCCGATGCGCTGCGGTCAGGCATCCGGAACCGTGGCCAGCGGCAACTTCAGCCCAACGCTGGGTATCGGGATCGGAATGGGGTACGTATCGCCCGATCCGGGCGACGCAACCACCGTATCGGTCGAGGTCAGGGGTGAGTGGCGCGATGCCCGGAGAGCCACTCCGCCGTTCGTGGGGCGTTGATGGACTTCACGCCCCATACCGAAGCGGACGTTCACCGGATGCTCACCACGCTCGGACTCGTCGAACCGTCCGATTTGTTCTCCCACCTGCCTGCCGGCGTCACGATCGCCGGTGACCTCGACGTCCCCGCCTCGATGGCTGAGCTCGAGGTGATGCGCCATGTCGACGGACTCGCGCGCCAGAACGCCTCAGACCTCATCTGCTTCGCCGGGGGAGGGGTTTACGACCACCATCTCCCACCGGTGGTTCGCAGCCTGACTCTCCGCCCTGAGTTCGTCACCTCCTACACCCCGTATCAAGCCGAAGTCGCCCAGGGTGTCCTTCAGGCGCTGTTCGAGTATCAGTCCATGGTGGCTGCCATCACGGGCCTCCCCGTTGCGAATGCCTCGCTCTACGACGGTCCAACCTCCGGCCTCGAGGCGGTCAACATCGCGGTCGGCCACACCGGGAGGGGCGCCGTGTGGGTTTCGCGGGGCGTCCATCCCCATACGCGCGACATCATCGACACCTTCGCCCGCGCCCGCGGCATCCACGTGATCGAGCACCCGCTCGTGGAGGGGCGCACCGCCTGGCAGGACGGCCCGGACCCCGCAGCCGTCCTGTTCTCCCAGCCGAACTATCTCGGGGTCATCGAGGACTATGACGCAGCGGTGGGATCGGCGCGCCGTCATGGCGCGCTGGCGATCGCCGAGGTCGACCCGATGCTGCTCGGAGTGTTGCGGCGGCCCGGGGACGCCGGATGCGACATCGCGTTCGCCGAGGGTCAGCCCCTGGGAAGTCCGATGTCCTTCGGCGGACCGACCCTCGGGGTGTTCGCGGTGTCGGCGGAGCTGATGCGTCGTATCCCCGGGCGGCTCGTGGGTGAGACGCTCGACCAAGACGGTCGACGGGCCTACACGCTCACCCTGCGTACACGCGAGCAGGACATACGCCGGGAGAAGGCATCCTCGAACATCTGCACCAACCAGACGCTCAACGCCATCGGAGCTGCCGTCCACCTGACCTGGCTCGGGCCGGGTGGGCTGCGGGAGGTCGGAAGGCAGTCGATCCACAAGGCCCACTACCTGGCAAGGGAGTTGACGGGTGTTCCCGGAGTCTCGCTGGCCGCCGCCGCCCCCTTCGGGCGTGAGTTCGCCGTCGCTCTCCCGAAGGAACCTCGCGCGGTCATCTCGGAGATGGCGGACCGTGGATATCTCGCCGGGATTCCCCTCGCGGCCCATCATCCCGAGGTTCCCAACGGCCTGCTCATCGCGGTCACAGAGAAGCGCACGCGGGCCGAGTTGGACGGCTACGTCGTGAGTCTCACGGAGGTCCTACACCATGCCTGAACCGGCCGGCAGGGCCCTCTCGGCGCCGTTGGTGGGAGGTGCCACCGAGCCGACGCTCAAGGAGATCTCGGCCCCAGGGAGACGGGCGTGGTCGCTGCCCGACCTCGACGTCCCCGAACACGACCTCACCCTCCCCGAGGAGAGCGACGCCCCCATCGCCCTTCCCGAGGTGGCCGAACGCGACCTCGTGGCGCACTACACGCGGCTCGCCCATCGCAACTTCGCGGTCGACCTCGGGGCGTACCCGCTGGGGAGCTGCACGATGAAGTACAACCCCAAGGTCTGCGACTGGGCGGCCGAACACCCGGGGTTCCGCAACCTGCATCCGGCCACCCCACCCGAACTCGTCCAGGGGGCCCTGGGCGTGCTCGTCGAGGCTGAAGAGATCCTGTGCGCCCTCACCGGCATGGCGAGGGCCACGTTCCAGCCGCCCGCGGGTGCAGCCGGAGAGCTCACCGGGCTTCTGTTGATGCGTGCCTATCACGAGTCGAGGCACCGTGATCCGACGACCATCCTCATCCCCGACTCGGCCCATGGCACGAATCCCGCTTCGGTGACACTCGCCGGATACCGGGTCCGTCACGTTCCCAGTGACGATCGCGGGATGGTCGACCTCGAGGCGCTGAGAACCCTCATCGATCAAGACGTGGCCGGGCTCATGCTCACCAACCCGAACACGCTCGGGCTCTTCGAGAGTGACATCGTGGACATCGCACGGGTGATTCACGACGTGGACGGGCTGGTCTACTACGACGGCGCCAACCTCAACGCGATCCTCGGCATTGCCCGTCCGGGTGACATGGGTTTCGACATCGTTCATTCCAACCTGCACAAGACGTTCGCCACGCCCCACGGTGGCGGCGGACCGGGAGCCGGACCCGTTGCGGTCGTGTCGCGCCTCGTCGACTTCCTTCCCGGACCTCTCCCGGTAAGACAAGGCGACATCCTGCAATGGGAGATGCCGGTCCACTCGATCGGGCGTGTTCATGGAAACCACGGCAACTTCCTCGTCGTCCTCCGCGCCCTCACCTACATGCGGGCGCTCGGCAGAGAGGGTCTCCGCCGGGCGGCCGAGCGGTCGGTGCTGAACGCCAGATACCTCGCGTCACTCCTGTCCGAGGACTACGACCTCGCTTTTCAGGAACCGTGCATGCACGAGTTCGTCATCTCCGCCGCCGCGCTCAAGGCGAAGACAGGAGTGCGGGCGATGGACGTCGCCAAGGCCCTGCTCGACCGAGGGTTTCACGCACCGACGGTGTACTTCCCTCTCATCGTCGACGAGGCGCTGATGGTCGAACCAACCGAGACCGAATCCCCCGAGACCGTCGAGGCTCTTGCCGACGCCCTGGCCGACATCGCCGTCGCCGCCAGAACGGCCCCTGAGTCCGTGAAGACCGCACCGCATTCGACACCCGTGTCCCGCCTCGACGATGCCCGGGCCGCACGCCATCCGGTCCTCACATGGGACATGCCGCGCCCCGATGAAGCCAAGCCATGAGCAACACAGACACCCGGATTGCCTCCGACGGGATCCGACTCCGCACCCGCCGGTGGAGTCCCGCGGCCCGACCGAGATCGGCCGTCGTGCTCGTCCACGGGCTGGCGGAGCACACGGGTCGGTACGAGCACGTTGGCGTCGGCATGGCTGCCCGCGGCCACGCGGTCGTGGGATCGGATCTACGCGGCTTCGGCGAGTCGGAGGGCAGGCGCGCCGCCATCGGATCCTGGGACGAGTACCTCGACGATCTCGAGGGGGACCTGGCGACGTCCCGAGACTTCGGTGTTCCGGTGGTGCTGTTCGGTCACTCGCTCGGAGGGCTGATCGCCACCTCATACGCACTCAGCGGCCGCCCCCGGCCGGATCTCCTGGTGCTCTCCGCCCCTGCCATCGACTCGGCGATTCCGGCCGTCAAGAAGGTCATCGCGCGGATACTCGGCCGCTTCGTCCCGGCCAGGGAACTCGACAACGGCCTGCGCGGCGATCAGTTGTCACGCGATCCGAGCGTGGGGGAGAGGTACTTCACCGACCCCCTCGTCTACCCCCGCACCACCCTCGGAATGGGGCGACTGGCTCTGGCCGCCCAGGCTGCCGCCCGGAGGGCCCTTCCGACTCTCGACCGGCCCACGCTCGTCATCCACGGAGGCAACGACACGATCGTCCCCACACGGATCAGCGAGCCGTTCTCGAACGTGGCTGGGGTCACCCGGGTTGTCTTCCCCGGATTCCATCACGAGACCCTCAACGAGGAGGGGGGCGCCTTGGCGATCGCGACTATCGCGGACTGGATCGAGGCGCGTGTGTAGTGGGCCGTCGCTCAAACGATGACGGCCTCTCTCCGGCCCTGGCTCGGAGATACGCGCCCCCCGTTCGAACGACGGCCCACTAGGCGTAGCCTGCAAGCACACGATCCAGAACGGCAGCCTTCACATCGTCATCGCAGAACGCTGCTTCGACCGCATTCAGCGTGATCCGCTTCAAGTCGGCCACACCGAGTCCCTGGTGCTCGGCCACCAGGGCGAACTCGTCGGTCATCGAAACCCCGCTCATCAGGCGGTTGTCCGTGTTGAGGGTCACCGCGAACCCGGCGCGGTACAGCA
>Ga0209640_10004447_pt1 | contig 12269 bp, 9 predicted proteins | sample RifCSP10_1_FD_184018 | JGI IMG/M metagenome (GOLD analysis project Ga0209640, IMG submission 184018) | Soil microbial communities from Rifle, Colorado - Rifle CSP2_sed 10_1 (SPAdes) (version 2) | ecosystem: Environmental > Terrestrial > Deep subsurface > Rock core/Sediment | place: Rifle... | reverse complement strand
GAGGTATCCAGCCGAAGTAGTCCGCGTCGAGAATGCGCCGAGCAAGGTCGGCGTTGCCGTCCGATTCGGCGCCAGTCGGCCGGTCTTCGTCGCCCACTAGGTCGCGTCCCCATTGTCTCAACCGCGAGACGAGTGCTCCTTTGCATTCAGCCGCAAAAGGTTCTCCTTCAGTGACCTAATCAAGGAATCCCTCGCGCCCTGTGTATCGCAGCTTCTAAGCTCATCAACCAGACGATCGACTTCGCTGATGATTGCACGCCCCTCGTCGTCGCTCGACTCCCTGTCGGGCGGGGGGAGCGGCCCGGCGGGGCGACCTAACAACTGGTCTACAGCGGTCCAGAATTCGTGGATATGAATGGGTTTCTCCAGGCAGCGATCGGCTCCCGCAGCTTCGGCTTCGACGAGTATCATCGGTCCGCATCCGCTGATGACCAGTACCGGCGTAGACTTGATCACCTCGTCCTTTCGGACGTTACCAATGAAATGCAGTCCGCTCTTTCCCGGCAATGCGATGTCGGTAATGATGAGGTCCGGCTGCGCGCCGACGGCCAGCTTCAACGCATGCTCGGCATCCGACGCTGTGATGACTCCAAAGCCCTTGAGCCGTAACAGCTCGGCCAGCGGGTGCAATGTGTCGAAGTCATCCTCAACAATCAAGACCGATGTTGTCATTTCGTCCTCGCAACTGAAAACTGTTACCGGTTCGTGAGGAAATCAAGTGAGGTCGTCGGAACGTAGTCCGCGGGGCGGATGCTTCGATCAGAATATACACGCGAACGCGGCGGTGAACAATGGTGCGGCGGTGCAACGCTGTGAATGTGCAACGCGGTGAAGTTGAAAACGCGCCGGTACCGATGCTAGGCTATCCGCCAGCTAAGACCCCAACACATCGACTTGAGAGTTCTGCGTAGGCAGCGGGAGGTAGAAGCAAGTAGTGGGATCTGAACACTCGGTTAGCAGGGCGCGAGTATATTTCGGTGTCTTCCTGGTCAGCCTTTCCGTGTTGATGCTCGAGCTCGTTCTTACTCGAATATTCTCGGTAACGATGTATTATCACTTCGCCTTTATGGCGATATCCCTCGCGCTGTTCGGCTCGGGCGCCAGCGGCGTGTTCGTCTACCTTCGCGCCGACCGCTTCACAGAAGAACGCGCGCAGAGACACATGGCCATCAGTTCGATGGCCATGGGCGTGTCGATAGTCGGCGGGCTTGTGGCCCTGCTGAACGTCGGAGTCGGACTTCTGCCGTCCCCGCGCACCTACCTGACGCTCGCCGGTCTCTACCTCGTATGCGCCGCGCCCTTTTTCTTCGGCGGCATCTGTCTATCGCTGGCAATGAAACACCTGGCTTCCCGATCAGGGAAGCTCTACTTCTTCGATCTGGTTGGTGCAAGCTGCGGGTGCCTTTTGGTGATTCCGGCCTTGGGGCTGCTCGGCGGCCCGACCGCCATGTTACTCGTAGCTGCGCTAGCCGCCGCGAGCGCCGTCGCCTTTTCGCGCGGAGTGAGCCGGCGGCTGACTTCATGTGCGGTCGGGGTCGTCATCGCCATCTCCGCGCTCGCGGCGACAAACCAGCGCTTCGATCTGCTCACGATAGTGTGGGTCAAGGGCACTCGCGAGAAGCCTACACTGTTCACGAAGTGGAATTCATTCTCTCGCGTGACGGTGTCGGGCGACCCGAACGACCTCAAGCCTCTATGGATAACGATTGACTCAGACGCGGCGAGTTCGATACTGCGCTACAGCAACAACCCCGACGCGATGGAGTATGTCGAGGAGAAGGTCTCGGCCCTCGCCTATCAGATCAAGAGCGAGCCGTCGGTGCTGGTCATCGGTCCCGGCGGCGGCCGTGAGGTGGTCACCGCCCTTGAATCGGGCAGCCGCAACATCACCGCCGTCGAAGTCAATCCCATAATCGTCAACGACGTGATGCTGGCCGAGCCCTATCGCAGCTTTTCCGGCAATCTCTACGCGCGCCCGGAAGTGAAGGCCATCGTGGACGAAGGCCGGAGCTTCGTGCGCGGAAGCAGCGAACGGTTCGACATCATTCAGGCGTCCCTCATCGACACGTGGGCGGCGAATGCCGCCGGCGCATTCGCGCTCACCGAAAACAACCTCTATACCGTCGAGGCGTTCAAGCAGTATTCCGATCATTTGACCGACGACGGCATCCTGACCATGACGCGGTGGCTGCTCGACCCGCCGCAGCAAGAACTCAGGCTGGTGAGCCTCGCGCGGGAGCTGATGGACCGAGAGCGAGTACCAAGGCCCGAACGCCACCTTTGCGTCTTCAAGGGACAGGGCCGCGGCGAGCGGATCGAGACCAGCTTCTTGTTCAAGAAGAGCGAGTTCACCGACGACGAGATTCGCAAACTGGAAGCGCATGCCGCCGAAACCGGCTGCGAGGTCCTGTACACTCCTCTCACCCGGCCGGCCAATGTCTTCACCGAACTGGCGACCACCGGGAACCGCGAGGCGTTCTATGCTCGCTATCCGATTAACGTCCGGCCGACCTTTGACGACAGCCCCTTCTTCTTCTATCACCTCGCGGTCGAAGACATACCCAAGGCGTTTCGCCTGACCAACGAATCCCAGAAGACCAACATGGGCGTCTTCGTTCTGTTCAGCCTCATGATCATCACCGCCATCCTCGTCCTGGTTTTCATTCTCGGCCCGCTTGCGATTGCCCGGAGGCGGTCGCTCTACATCTCGTCGCGAACGACGGTGGGACGGCTGATCTACTTTGGCGGACTCGGAGTCGGCTTCATCGTCATCGAAATGGCCATGATTCAACGGTTCATACTCTTTCTCGGCCGCCCGGTCTACGCGCTCGCCGTGGTCCTGTTTTCACTCTTGCTATTCAGCGGCGTTGGCAGCTTGCTGTCGTCAAAGGTGGCCGACACGCGTCTCGAGAAGACGGCGGCAAAGGTCCTCATGGCAATAGCCGGGATCACTCTCGCGTACGTTGCGTTGCTGCCGGCCGTCTATGATGGCTTTGGGGGGCATGCCCTCGTCTGGCGCGTATTCGTTTCAGTCGTGCTTCTGCTGCCGTTGGCGTTGCTGCTGGGAATGCCGATGCCGCTCGGGATCAGAATGCTCAGCCTGCGCGCGCCGGAGCTTGTTCCCTGGGCGTGGGGAATAAACGGCTCGGCGTCGGTGATGGGATCAGTCGCCGCGGTCATTATCGCGATGCACTGGGGATTCGGCGCGGCGCTCGTCGTCGGCGCGCTCGCCTATCTCTGCTCGACGGTACTGGTTGGCTTTGATCGTCGCGTCGAGCGCGAGCCGTCCGACCGGATCGAAGAACCGGCGCCCGCGCTCGCCTCAGCCGGCGACTGACATCGAACACGGACGGATACTCAAACCTTGCTCGCTTCATAATGCCCGGGTCACTATCCGACATCGCATCCTCGATCTCATCGCCCGTTGAAGCGCGTCTGTTCGCTGAGTACGGCGCCATCTTCGCGACCACGGCGACGCCGCCTCCGGCGATCGTTTTCCCTGACGCCGATGCGGTTCGCGCGTACCAATCCCAACTCTGCATCCGCCGGGCAAGGCTCGGCGCGTGGGACCTCGAACTGCAAGAGCCGGCGATGGACGCGCTCCTGGCTGCCACGGCGGAGGGGGCTGCAAGAGGTGCAAGCCTCACACCACGCGCAGCCGATGCGGCGAGACGAGACTACGATGACACTGTGAGGCTTTGGAATCGAAACGTGACGCGCGGCCTCGAACACTGGCGCCGTGTCGGACGACTATCGGAGGACCGCGCGGAGGCGATTCGTCGGCTTTCTCGGCTGGATCAAGTCGCAACCGTTTTGTCGATCGAAGACGGCGAGCAACTCTACTTCGGCACCTTCTTTGATCGATCCATACTCTATTCAGTTGCGGCCCCTGGAGCGTCGCAGCACCTGTCGCTGCTCGCCTTCGATGTCGCCGAGCACGATGACCCAACCGTGGAACGCGTTCTCAACGAGCTCGGCTGGTTCCGCACCGTTGCCAACGACCTCCCGCACTTTACCTATCTGGGACACGAGTCGGACAATCTGCCAATCCTTGGACTGAGATTGGTCGAGCGGGACGCTGGCGACCGCCGTTACAGCTTCTGGGTTCCCGACACGAACTTCCAACGTGGCCTTGGCGAAGGCCGACCCGACGATGGCAAAGATGTCTCATGTCTGTGATCGTAATGCGTTTGACGGCCTAGGGGACTGCGCACCGAAAACTCTATACGGCTCGCGGCTGTTTTGCGTCAGTCTCAATAAACGGAGAGCTTTAGCCCTCTCTTTGCGGCTCGGCGAGTCCGCCCCGCGTTGTGGCACAACGGTTGTACAAGTCCCAAGGTGAGTTCGGATATTTCTTCGAACAATCACAAGCGTCCACAGCTCGCTCGCTCGATTGACTAAAACATTTTAAATCTTGGCGGTGGCAGAGCAAGGCGGTTGTGACAGAAAGGGAGCTGCAAGCTCCCTTTCTGCATTTAACCTGGAAGATCGGTTGGCTTCGGTCCCGAGACGAATCACCCCGGCGGTTGAGTTGCGGCTCTTGCCTCCTGAACCCGCTTCAGAATGTCGTAGAAGAGCGGCGAGGCCTTCTCGTCACCACGCCTGAGTGATCCCGCATCCATCGTGAGCTGGCCGGTCAGGCACGTCACGGTCACGAAGAACTGGCTGCGACTGCCGAGCTTCGCGACATCTACCATGAAAGCGGGTTCCCTCTTGTCGTAAAACCGCGTCGTGATTGGCTTCCTCTTCCCGACTGCTTCGTCGGTCTGCGCGAAGCGCTTAGCCTCCGACAGGATCGCTTCGAAGATGATGATCTGGTCCGCACGAAACGCGTCCGCTACGGTGCGATTGTCCGCGTCAGCCAATACCAAACTGAACTGACCCGGGAGGTCGTGCATCGGAGCGATGTAGAATCCGGCGCCTGAAGGCGGCTTCATCAGTCGCCGGTCGAGGACCATGTCCTCTTCGACTGAGCGCTGTTTTGGAGGTGGCTTGCTCTTCCCGGACTGTGCCATGGCAAGTAGGGGCGCTGCCGCTGGAAGCGTCAACGCAACCACAAGAGTCAATCTCAAAGTGCGGGTCGAGAGCATAAGATTTTCCGTGTATTTCACCGTTATGGAAACGCTCCGCCTTCGCATTCGTTGCACTATTCTCGGACAACCTCGTCAAATGCTCGGAACCGATTCCTCGCCGCTCGCCTGGCCGGCTAAGTCGAGCAGTTGTTCCGCCCGACCTTGACCGGCGTCATCACCCGCCAGGATTTCGTCGCGCGGAGGCAAAGTTCGCTCGCCGCGACGGCCTCGAAGGATCAGGATTATCCCCCCGGGCAGGCTCGTCGCTACGAGCACGCCTAGCCACAAAAACGCCAGCGCCGCCGCCCCCTGCTCGCTTACGCCAACCGAGTGGAACAGGACAAGGTACGAGACTTCGCGCCATCCCATTCCGTTCAGTGAAAGCGGGACCATGCTGATCAGTCCGATGGCGGGGATGAAAACGAGGTAGTCCACCCATCCATTGTCGGTGCGCACGCCGATCGATGCGGCCGCAAGCACGTTCACCACGACGCAGCCGATTTGCACCGCTACAGACAACACGATCGCCGTCGACATCAAGCCCCATTCGCCGCGATAGGAGTTGACCGATTGATACAGCCTATCGACCTTTTCATCGGCCTTCTTCAGTCGGAACAGCGCGAGCATCTTATGTAACAGGTTGTAAGTCGGCCTGTAGAAGATCGCCAGATTCGCAGCCACGAAAGCGATCACCACCAGCCCAAACATCGGCGCAAGCGGCACACCGTTAAACCTCGTCCCCGCAACAGCGGCTACGACGGTCGCAACCAGCAACAACGCCGCCATCCCAAGGTCCCGATCAACGAATACCGAAGCCGTCGAGGGGCTCAGCTTGCCCGTCTCCTTGTGCAGGAAATAAACGCGAAACACGTCGCCGCCGATGGCGGTCGGCAAAAGGAAGTTGAAAAACATCCCCAGGAAATAGAACGAGAGAAGCTTCGAGTAACCGGCGTTGAGGTCTACCGGCCTGAGCAACAAATACCATCGGTAAGCGCTCAAAGCCTGAATCAGAGCATACACGGCCACTGCCGCCAGCAGGTAAGACGCATCGGCCGTCTTCAGAATCGACCACAAGTCACCAATGTGGATCTTGCTGAAGATGTAAACGTAGAGAGCAAGGCTGACCGCGATCTTCAGCGCTGTTGTGACAGTTTTCTTCATTGAGAGGCGGCTGCTCCACTCCCGTTGGATATCAGCACTACTTGAGGAAGTTCAGCTCGATCAAGAATGCTCCCCAACTTTACTTGAAAGACCGGACGCGTTGCAAGAACACGAGCCGCGCGCGGCAACCGTTGCGCAAGCTCCGCGTAGTCCCGCGCAGTCATCAGACAGTAGACCTCCCTGCCCGACGCCATCGCCGCCAGCAGGTCCTCCTCACGGTAGTACTCAAAGACCGGCCGACGAAGATAGAACACCATGCTGGGCGACGCGAATCGGTAGTAACCAACCATCGCGTCAGGGCCGGCCCGCTCTCTGATTATCTCGCAGTACTCGCGCACCGGTTTGTAGCGCTCGAAATCCGGAAGCGTCCGGCCCACGAGAATCCAATTGAGGGCTGCTACCGACATCGCGATCACGAGCACGGCCGCAAGCCGCCGGTTCGCCACGACCGCGACCATCGCCACGAGTCCTCCAGCTAGGACCGTCATCCCGATAGCCGTCGTACCCGCGAGGCTGTAGCTCGAGGGCGCCTCCTTCAACACGTAGAGCACGCCCCCGCCAAGGACAGCCAGCGCCGCGCCCGTGATTCCCCCCGGCCACAGAAACCACCGACGAGTGCCCGTGCTCTCGGAAACGAGCCGCCCGACAAATCCCCCGACAAGGGCGGACGCGACGGGATAAACGGGCAAGATGTAGAGGTCTTCCTTGTTGCTTGAAAAAGAGAAGAAAACGACTATCACAGCAACCCACGCCCACAGGATGGCTCCCCGTTCGTCATAGCTGCCTTCCATTGACATTCGGTCATCCGCGCGAGGCGTTTCGTTGGCGCGCAGCCTGCGGCGCGCGATAAAGCCGCGCAGCGCGCTCAAACACGCGGCGAAGAGAAAGACGGACCAGGGGAACAAATCGCCCGCGAGGACCGGAAGATAAAACAGTACGCTGCGTCGCGGTCCCCAAACCGGTTGCGTGTAGCGGGAGAGATTGTCGCCAACCAAGAACGACTCGATATAGGACCATCCGTGTTGACCGTAGACCGCCGCATACCACGGCAGCACGATGATCGCGATGATCAGCACACCGACGGGCAGCATCATCTCTCGAATCCTGCTCGCGCTCCTCGTCGCCAACAGGTAGACGAAAAAAGCTGCGCCCGCGAGGACCGCCGCTACCGGTCCCTTGGTCATCACGCCCAGACCGACCGAAGCGTACATCAACGCGAGCCAGAGCCGTCGGCGGCGGGGTTGTCTCTCAGCGAGCACGAACAGCAGCAGTGACAGGCCCATGAACATCGCGAGGTAGACGTCGATGAAGATTCTGCGCGAGAACATTAGAACGCGCGGGTTTGCAGCTAGCGCGATAGCAGCCAGCAGCCCCGCTTCGACTGAGAAGACGGCTCGCCCAAGCGCAAAGGTGAGCGCGATGAGGATGAGGGCGCCCAGCGCGATCGAGAGTCTTTCGGCCCACTCGGACACGCCGAACAGTTTGTAGAAGCCGGCGACAACCCAGTAAGAGAGCGGCGGTTTATTGAATCGGGGCTGGTAGTTAAAGCTGGGATTGATGTAATCGCCTGATTCGATCATCTCGCGCGGGGACTCGGCGTAGAATGCTTCGTTGGAGTCCCACAGGGACGACGCCCCCAGTCCGATGAAGTAGGGTGCAATGGCGAGGGCAAGCACGGCGAGAAGGACAAGGCGTGGGCGATGCGATGAGGTGTCCATTGAGCGTGAACGTAGTTATCACACGCTGCCGGTCGCCGCAAGATAGAACGAATCAAGAATCAACTCGCCGTCCTCTCCTGACCAGAATCGGATGATGCAGGAAACAACCCGAAACGCCAGGTTTCTAATGCTTGAAGTCCGTTGACCGCGATGGTACTCTCGCACCCAGTCAATGTGGGTTTCCGGCTGAAGTCGAACAGAAAGACGGACACGCGAAGCAGTGCCACGCATCTTCGACAACATTGAGAAACAGTTGCTCCCTGCTCTCCGGGAGACGATTGAAGTGTCGGACCGCGCCGACTTCTGTGTCGGTTACTTCAACCTCCGCGGTTGGAAGCAGATCGATTCCTACGTTGATCGCTGGGAAGGCGGCGAAGACCGATGCTGCCGGCTGCTGGTCGGGATGCAGAAGCCTCCCGAGGAAGAACTGCGTGCGGCAATGAGTCTCGTCACGAACGGCGGCATGGACAACCAGACCGCGGTGCGTCTCAAGAAGAAACTCGCGGAAGAGTTTCGCGATCAACTTACCTGGGGAGTCCCGACCAATGAAGACGAAGCGGGCCTCCGTAAGCTTGCAAGGCAGATCAAGGCAAAGAAAGTAATTGTCAAACTCTTTTTGAAGCACCCGCTCCACGCAAAGCTCTATCTGTTGTTCCGACCCGATCCAATCAATCCGACCGTCGGCTACTTGGGCAGCAGCAACCTCACTTTCGCTGGGCTGTCGCAGCAAGGAGAGTTGAACGTAGACGTGTTAGACCACGATGCGTGCGACAAGCTCGCTCGATGGTTTGAAGACCGCTGGAACGACAAATGGTGCCTCGATATTTCGGACGAACTGGTACAGATCATCGAGGAGAGTTGGGCGAGAGAAGAGCTGATTCCGCCCTATCACATCTACGTCAAGATGGCTTACCACCTATCTCAAGAGGCGCGCGCCGGACTCGCTGAGTTCAAGATCCCTCGCGACTTTGGCAACAGGCTCTTCGAGTTCCAGAAAGCTGCCGTCAAGATTGCCGCTCACCATTTGAACAAACGTGGCGGCGTTCTCATAGGCGACGTGGTCGGCCTCGGCAAGACGTTAATGGCGACGGCTGTGGCTCGCATCTTCGAAGATGATCACGACCTGGAAACACTCATCATCTGTCCGAAGAATCTGGTCAAGATGTGGGACGACTATCGCGAACAATACCGAATGCGTGCCCGAGTCCTGCCAATCAGTCGAGCGAGAAAGACGCTGCAGGACCTGCGCCGGTATCGCCTCGTTCTTATCGACGAGAGTCACAATCTGCGAAACCGCGAAGGCAAGGTCTACAGGGCCTTGCAGGAGTACATTCACAAGAACGAGAGCAAGTGCATACTGCTTTCAGCCACGCCGTACAACAAGACCTACCTCGACCTGTCCAACCAGTTGCGACTATTCGTTCCCGAAGACAAACATTTAGGTATTCGACCTGAATTAGAGCTGCGACGAAAAGGAATCGATGAGTTTGTCGCACAGCACCAGTGCGCTCTTGATTCGCTTGCCGCGTTTGAGAAGAGCCTGTATGCCGATGACTGGCGCGAGCTTATGCGGCTCTACATGGTTCGACGAACGCGCACGTTCATTCAGGAGAATTATGCCGAGACCGATGCGGATAATGGACGGAAGTACCTGACGTTTGAAGACGGCACGCGATCGTATTTCCCCTCGCGAGTTCCGAAGACCGTCAAATTCAAGATCGACGACGCTGACCCCCAGGACCAGTACGCGCGCCTGTACGCAGACGATGTAGTCGACACTATCAACGATTTGAAGCTGCCAAGATACGGGCTCGGAAACAAGATTGCGGCTGACCCTCGGCCACTGCCGACAGCTTCCGAGGCCGAGGTTATTCGAAACCTCTCACGTGCCGGACGCCGGTTGATGGGGTTCTGTCGCACGAATCTGTTCAAGCGCCTCGAAAGCAGCGGGCAGGCGTTTCTGCAGTCGGTTGAGCGTCACATCGTTCGCAACTTCGTCTTCCTGTGTGCGATTGAGAATGGGAAGCCACTACCGATCGGCACTCAGGACTTCGCGGCGCTCGATACGCGCACGACCGATGAAGACGCCGACGACTTGCTTCGGCCGACCGGGTTCAGTGAAGAGGAAAACAACGACGACAACGACCGGGAATTGGAGGGAGATTTACCCCGTTCGGAGGCTGGCTTCAAGAGCCGAGCGGCGGCCCTCTACGAACTTTATGCCACCGATCTGAAGAACCGCTTCAAGTGGCTCCGTTCGGACCTCTTCGTTGATTCACTCGCGGATGAACTGCGCAGGGACGCCGCTGCGCTGATGCAGGTTTTGAACAAGGCCGGAGCGTGGGACCCTGGCCGCGACGCAAAGCTCGGCAAGCTGCACCAACTCGTCGCCAGGCAGCATCCAGGCGAAAAAGTGATCGTCTTCTCGCAGTTTGCCGACACAGTTCGTTACCTCGAATCACAACTCAAGTCGAAAGGCGTGGCAAGGATCGAAGGAGTAACGGGCGGTTCGGCCGATCCGACAATGGCGGCGTGGCGCTTCAGCCCGGTCAGCAACAATAAGCGAAATCAGATAAGTCAGGACGAAGAACTCCGCGTACTCGTCGCAACCGACATCCTGAGCGAGGGCCAAAACCTCCAGGATGGTTTCATCATCGTCAACTATGACCTGCCCTGGGCTATCATTCGTTTGGTCCAGCGAGCGGGCCGCGTCGATCGCATAGGCCAGAAATCGGAGCATATTTTCTGCTATTCGTTCCTCCCGGCCGAAGGAGTCGATCGGATCATTCGCCTGCGCGCGCGAGTCCGGCAGCGACTGGCTGAAAACGCCGAGGTTGTCGGGACGGACGAAGCGTTCTTCGAAGATGATCGCAACGACCAGGCGATTCGCAACCTCTTCACCGAGAAGGCCGGCATTATGGATGGCGAAGCCGACACCGAAGTCGACCTCGCCTCTTACGCCTATCAGATTTGGACAAACGCGATAAGCGACGACCCGTCGTTGCGAAAAACCATCGAGTCGCTGCCCGATGTCGTTTACTCGACGAAAGCCCTCGCCGTCAGCGCGAGCCCCGCGCTTCTGGGCGCGAACACTGCGGGCGAGACGTCCGCGCTCCCCGGACTACTCGTTTACATGCGCACGGCGAACGACAACGACGCGCTCGTATGGATGAACGAGCAGGGTCAAAGCATCACCGAATCGCAGTTCCAGATACTGAGAGCCGCTGAATGCCTTCCCGACACTAAAGCGCTTCCGCGGCGCGCCGATCACCACTCGCTCGTACGTAGCGCAGTCGAGTTCGTTCTCAAGGAAGAGAAATCAATTGGCGGCCAGCTAGGTCGCCCTTCGGGCGCGCGGTTCCGAACGTACACGCGGCTGAAGCGCTACGCCGAAGAGATCAAGGGAACCCTGTTCGAGTCTCAGGAGCTGATAAAGGCGATCGACGACATTTACCGCTATCCGCTGTTGCAGTCGACGACGGATTCGCTGAACCGGCAGCTTCGCATCGGCGTCAGCGACGAGCAGCTCGCTCAACTCGTGATCGCGCTCCGCGAAGAAGACAAGCTGTGCAATATTCATGAACAAGAGCAGAACGGCGAGCCGCAGATAATCTGCTCGATGGGATTAGCCGGGCAGTGATAACCTGATTCGGAGCCAGCCATCAGCATGCTTACGGGCGTGAAGGAAAAGTACGATGATTGAACACACTGAGCGAATAACGCGGGATCCAGCAGTCTGCGGTGGTGAGCCGGTTGTGACCGGGACTCGAGTGGCGATCCGCACGATTTTGGCGAGCCTCGCCGAAGGAGACAGCATCGACGACATCCTCGCTGATTTTCCTTCACTGGCCAAAGACGACGTACGTGCGGTGATCGCATTTGCCGCGGCGTCCGCCGAGGATGATTTGCCGGCCCACACAGAGCCTCAATCATTTGCTTGAGGGGATTGAAAGTCAGAACAATAGATGAGGAAGAAGGCTATGTCTCAGAGAATCACAATCACTCTGCCGGATGAAGTGGCCAGCACTCTCAGCGAAGTGGCCCGCACTCGCGGCCAAACACTCGAAGAGTTCGCCGCTGAAAGCCTGGCCAAGTCGGTTCCGCAGCCGAGGGAGGGTGATGCTGCTTCAGTCGCGAAGGCAGAGAAGCGCTTCGCTCGCTGGATTGGCTCGGTGAGCCTCGGACACCCGACTGGCAGTGACAACGAAAGCATTGACGCGGATCTGGCTCGTGAATACGCCAGTACGCATGAGAACGGAGACTGATGTTTCTTGATACATCTGGCTTGCTTTGCCTGCTGCACAAAGACGAGCCACGA
>Ga0209640_10004446_pt1 | contig 12270 bp, 10 predicted proteins | sample RifCSP10_1_FD_184018 | JGI IMG/M metagenome (GOLD analysis project Ga0209640, IMG submission 184018) | Soil microbial communities from Rifle, Colorado - Rifle CSP2_sed 10_1 (SPAdes) (version 2) | ecosystem: Environmental > Terrestrial > Deep subsurface > Rock core/Sediment | place: Rifle... | reverse complement strand
CGGGCTACGCCCGCCGAACTCGACGCCTATTTTTGGAGGATGCGCCTCGAGGCGCATCCTCTACGCCCCGTCGCCGCAGCGCCCCCACAGACCTCGCCCGTGGCGCCGGGCCGCAAGCTCCGCCTCGAGCAGCGTTCGCCCGTGGCGGCCGTTGGGAGGGATCACGAGCAGTCGGGCCATGCCCTCGCGGAGCAGCCGGTCGTTCAAGCGCTCGCCGTCGAGGACCACAAAGGCCAGCAGACGGTCGTAGGGGTCACGCCGTTCCGCGTCGTATTCGAGCCGCACGACCCGGCCAGCGAGGCGGGACGCCGTGAACGACGACGCCTCGGGACCAAAGCACTCGACCGGCCGATCGGGGTCGACGGTCTCGGGCGTGTCGACGCCGAGGAGCCGCACGGTCTCGCGCCGCCCGCCAACCACCGCCTCGAAGGTGTCGCCGTCGAGCACGTCGACCACGGCGGCGAAGGTCTCATCGCGGCGCGCCTCGCCGAGCCGCCACCCCCCGATCGAGGCGGCGGCCACCACGGCCACGAGCGCCACGACCCGGGGATGAGCCATGTCGGGGCGATGGTAGCGACGGCATTCGCCGGTGGACAGGGGTCGGCTCGGTAGGCTCGCTTGCCTCATGCGGAAACGGTCGTCGATCATCGTCATCGTCGTCGGGCTCGTCGCGGTGACGATCGCCAGCGTGGTCTCGATGTATCCGTCGCTCTCGGACGCCCGCGACACGGTCGAGGCCGACTGGAGCACCGCCGAGCAGGCCCTGGAGGCTCGCTACGAGGCCCTCGCCGAGTTGAGCCGGGCCGTGCGGGCGGTCCAGGCCGACCTCGAGCTGCTCGACGAGGTCGACGACGCCCTCGGCGACTGGAAGGCCGCGGCCAGCCAGCGGCCCACGCCCGACCCCGACGACGAGCCCCCCGTTGCCAACCGGGTCGAGGGGGCGGCGGCGCGCCTGGCGCGGACCGTCACGTCACGCCCTTCCCTCCGGGGCAACGGCGACGTCGTGCTCGCACTCCTCGGCTATCTGGGCACCGACCCCACGGCCGCCCTTCAGCCGTACAACGACGCCGTGCAGCGCTTCGATCGGGCTCGCAACCGGTTCCCCGGACCGTTCTTCGCGGAGATCCTGGGCTTTGATGCGCTCAGCACGGTCGAAGTGCCCGGTGCGCTCGCCGAACTCGACCTGCCCGACCCCCCGACACCGGAGCCGCCGCCCACCGAGTCCGACGCAGAGGCCACGACACCGACCCCCGCGGGCTGACCGTTCTCGTCGCCCGTCCTCTGGTCGGGCTCCGCCCTCCCTGGCGCTTGCTCCTACCCGATTCTCTCCACCAGCTCCTACCCGATTCTCTCCACCAGCAGCGCCATGCCCTGTCCGCCGCCGACGCACATGGTTTCGAGGCCGATGGTCTTGTCGAGGGTCTCGAGGTCGTTGATCAGCGTCGTCATGATGCGGGCGCCGGTCTGACCGAACGGGTGTCCGAGAGCGATCGCCCCACCGTGGGGGTTGAGCTGGGTGTCGACGTCGATGCCGAGCTCACGGCAGACCGGGAGCACCTGCGCGGCGAACGCCTCGTTCAGCTCGACCACGTCGACGTCGCCGATGGTCATGCCGGTCTGGTCGAGCACCTTACGGACGGCCTCGATCGGGCCCACCCCCATGATCTCGGGCGCCAACCCGCTGACGCTCCCGCCCAGGATTCGCACCTTTGGCGTGAGGCCGAGCTCGCGCGCCCGGTCCTCGCTCATCACGAGCACGGCCGCCGCGCCGTCGTTCAACGGACAGGCGTTGCCGGCGGTCACCGTTCCGCCCTCCTTGAACGCCGGCTGGAGCTGGGCGAGCTTCTCGAGGGTCGTGCCGGGACGCGGGCAGTCGTCCTTGTCGACGATCGTGCCGTCCGGTGTCTTGATCGGCGTGATCTCGCGCTCGAACACGCCGTTCTCCTGGGCGGCGGTGGCGCGGTCCTGGCTGAGCTTGGCGAAGGCGTCCTGGTCCTCCCGCGACACCTTGAATTGCTCGGCGACGTTCTCCGCCGTCAACCCCATCGGGATGTAGACGTCGGGGAAGGGCGGGTGCTGGCCGTCGAGGAGCGGGTTCGGCCCAGGGACCATGGCGCCGCTCGTGCGGCTCGTGCTCTCGATCCCGGCGGCGATGTAGGCCGTGCCCTCCCCCGCCTTGATGGCGTGGAACGCCTGGCGGATGGCCTGGGTGCTTGAGGCGCAGAAGCGGTTGACCGTGTGGCCTGGGACGGTCTCCGGCAGGCCGGCGAGGATTCCGATGTTGCGCCCGAGGTTGTAGCCCGCTTCACCGGCCCCGGCGATGTTGCCGCAGATGATGTCGGCGATCTCGGCCGGGTCGAGCGCAGGAACTTGGCTGATCAGCGCCTTGATGATCTCGGCGCCCATGTCGTCGGGGCGGACATCGACCAGCGATCCCTTGAACGCACGTCCGATCGGGCTCCGGGTGGCGGCGACAATGACGGCCTCGGGCATGGGATCCCCCTTGTGGGTCGGGCCCGTGTCAACCGGGCGGGCAGCGAGGGGGGCAGCGTAGCCCTCGCTGCTGCCCCCCTTCGCAGCGCATCGGGGGTCCCGGGACGATCGTCAGGGAGACTCAGGAGGCTCGTCCGAGCGAGCGCCGAGCCTGGGCGTCGAGCACGGCGAGGGCGACTTCGGAGAACGATCGAAGGTCCTCGCCGAGGTCGCCGAGGTCGACGCCGAACATGTCCTCGGCCGCGGCCACCGCTGCGTCACGCACCATGGATTCAATCTCGGTGTAGGTCATGGCCCGTATACGCCCGGTGGCGCGTCACCACGCGCCCGCTGTCACAACCCGGTGGTTCGATGTCGCCGTGGCCGACACGCCGGATCGCCTGCTCGTGCGCCTCGCCGCCCGTCAGCACGCCGTGTTCACCCGACGCCAAGCGCTCGAGTGCGGCTTCACCCCAAAAATGATCCAGGGACGCCTCGACCTCGGTCTCTGGAGGCCCTGGCACCGTGGGGTCTATGGCCTCACCGGCGCCCCGGTGATCTGGATCTCGCGCCTCATGGCCGCCTGCTTGGCGACAGGCGGCTACGCGTCGCATCGGTCGGCGGCGGCGCTGTTTGGGCTCTGGCCGCAGGGCGCGATCGAAGTGATCGTGCCGCGAGGCGTGCGCCGATCACGGTCCGGTGTGGTCGTGCGAGAAGCGGGCGACCTGCGCCGTGGCGACCTGTCGACGCTCGACGGAGTACCCGTCACCACCGTCCCCCGCTTGTTGGTCGACCTCGCAGCCGTGCTCGATCCTTCCCGATACGAAGAGGTCCTCGACCGTGCGATGACGCGGCGGCTCGTCACGCCCGATCGGCTCCGGCGGCGAGCGGTGGGCGTCGCGCACGGGGTGCACGGTGCGTCGGTGCTCCACACCGCCCTCGAGGCGCGCGGGAACCGCCCCGAGACAAGGCTCGAGCGAATCGTTCTCGAGATCCTCCACCGCGGCGGGTTCGACAACTTCGAGCCGCAGGTGTGGGTCACGGCCAACGGAGAGCGATTCCGGCTCGACCTCGCCGACACGGCGCGGAAGATCGCCGTCGAAGTCGACGAGAATCACCACGCTGAGTTGTCGCAGTGGAAGCGCGACGTTCGGAGGCAGACGTTGCTGGTGGCGATGGGCTGGACGTTCTTGCGCTTCACCGAGGACGACGCACAGTCTCCTCAGGTCATCTGGGACCGCGCCGCCGCCGTTCTGGCGAGGATTGACAACCCCCCAGGGCGTCAATCCTCGGCAGAAGCCTGACTGGGAGTCTGGTGAAGAAATGGCAACGGCGCGGATCGTCGAGCCACTCGGTGCCATCCCGCGAGGACGCAGCCCGAAGGCGCAGCCACGAGCTGCGTCGAGGGCGAGGACGTCGCGGGTGGTGACGATGGCCGACGAGACGTCGGTGCCATTTCTTCACCAGTCTCCTAGCGCTGGTCGCCGGTGTCGCCTTCGTTGGCGCGTTCGATGCGGGCCACCTCGGAGACGGGCGCCACGCGCATGAAGTGGCGCACCTCGTCGTCCCAGTTCGCCAGCAGCGCCGTCGCACGCGGTGACCCCGTCAGCTCGACGTGGGTCTCGATCAGGCTGCGCAGCTCGCCGACCTGGCCCTCGTCGGGCTTGCGTGCCTCGACGAGCTGGGAATTCATACGGACGGTCAGGAGGCCTTCGGGGTCGTAGACGAACGCCTCGCCTCCTGTCATCCCCGCGCCGAGGTTGTAGCCCACCGATCCGAGGACGACGGCGGTGCCGCCGGTCATGTACTCACAGCAGTGGTCGCCGGCACCCTCGACGACGGACACGGCGCCGCTGTTGCGCACCATGAACCGTTCGCCGACCTCGCCGGCGATGAACAACTCGCCGCCCGTGGCGCCATACAGCACGGTGTTTCCGGCGAGCACCGGATCACCGGCGTCGTCGACGGGGGGCCGCACGACGATGCGGCCGCCGCCCATGCCCTTGCCGACGTAGTCGTTGGCCTCGCCCGTGAGTTCGAGCGTGACGCCGTTGTTGAGGAAGGCGCCGAAGCTTTGACCCGCCGAGCCGGTGAACCGGGCCACGACCCGGCCGGGCGGCGGGTTCACGCACCCCCACTCGAGGCCGATGGCGCCGCCAATCGACGCGCCGATCGTGCGGTCGGCGTTGGTGATCGCGTACTCCAGCGTGATCTCCTCCCCCTCCCACAGCGCGTTGAAACCTTCAAAAAGCAGTTGCTCGTCGAGCGCCGAGCGCGGGCGCAGGATGTCGGGCGACTTGAGGAAGCGCCGCGGCGCGTCGGGGTCCGCGGGAGCGGTGAGCAGCGGCGAGAGGTCGAGGGCGTCGGCGTGCGCGTCACCCGTGCTCCGCTGGCGCAGGCACTCGACGCGACCGATGGCCTCGTCGATGGTGCGAAAGCCCAGCGCCGCGAGGTGGCGCCGCGCCTCTTCGGCGACGAAGAGCAGGTATTGAGCCACGCCCTCGGGCGTCCCCGTGAACTTGGCTCTCAGGTTGGGCCGCTGCGTCGCCACTCCGGTTGGGCACGTGTCCTTGTGGCACGCCCGCACCATGATGCAGCCCTCGGCGATCATCGCCGCGGTGCCGAACGAGTATTCGTCGGCTCCGAGCAACGCGCCAATCACGACGTCGTAGCCCGTCAGCATCCCGCCGTCGACGCGCACCTTGATGCGGTCACGCAGTCCGTTCTCCACCAGCGCCTGCTGGGTGTCGGCGAGGCCGAGTTCCCACGGCATTCCCGCGTGCTTGATCGAACTGAGGGGCGACGCGCCCGTCCCCCCGTTGTTGCCCGAGATCTGCACGGTGTCGGCGAGCGCCTTGGACACCCCGCACGCGATCGTGCCGACGCCCGCCTCGGCCACGAGCTTCACCGAGACCTCGGCGCTCGGGTTGACCTGCTTGAGGTCGTAGATGAGCTGCGCGAGGTCCTCGATCGAGTAGATGTCGTGGTGCGGCGGCGGCGAGATCAGGCCGACGCCCTGTTGCGTGTGGCGCAGCCGCGCGATCTCGTCGCTCACCTTGTGACCGGGGAGCTGGCCACCTTCGCCCGGCTTCGACCCCTGCGCCATCTTGATGTTGAGCTCGTCGGCGAACGCGCAGTACTCGGGCGTCACGCCGAAGCGGCCCGACGCGATCTGCTTGATGCGTGAGTTCTTGTCGACCGAGGTGCCCCGGGTGCGGTAGCGCTCGGGCGCCTCGCCGCCCTCCCCGCAGTTGCTCTTGCCGCCGATGAGGTTCATCGCCATGGCGAGCGTCTCGTGCGCCTCCTTCGAGAGCGCGCCGTGCGACATCGCCCCGGTCGAGAACCGCTTGGCGATCTCACTGGCCGGCTCGACGTCGTCGAGCGGAATGGGCGCGCCCGCCGGCACGAGCTCCAAGAGGTCGTGGAGCTCGGTGGTCGGCCGACCCTCCACCAACTCGGAGAAGCGCCGGTAAAGATCGTCGCGACCGTCGCGCACGGCGCGCTGGAGCAGGTGGGCGGCCGCGGTGTCGGTCGGGTCGGCCGGCGTGGGATCGCCGGCGAGGAAGATCACCCTGCCCTGTTCCTCGACCGGGGCGGGCTCGAGGGTCGCGACCGTGACGCCGGCGCGCTCCATCTTCTTGCGCTTCCGCTCCGGCACGACCCCGACGGTCTCCTGGATGGCGTCGACGACGTCGTCGTTGTGCGCGTGGTATTCCCCGCCCTTGCGGTCACGGAAAATCCCGGGCGCGTCGAGCGCGACGGGCGTGAGTGTCCCGAATGCTTCTGCATGCCACGCGAGCGCCTCGGCGGCGAGGCTCTCGAACCCGACCCCCCCGACCTGCGACGCCGTGCCCGTCAGACACACGTCGACCACGTCGGCCGACAGGTTGAGCGCCTCGAAGATCTGGGCTCCCCGGTAACCGTCGACCGTCGAGATCCCCATCTTCGAAAAGATCTTGAGGACGCCGTCCTCGATCCCGGCCCGGAACCGCATCTGGGCCTCGGGGGCGGAGATGCCGTCGAGCTGATCGGCGTCGGCCATCTGCGCCACAGACTGGAGCGCGAGCCGCGGACAGATGGCGTCGGCCCCGTATCCGAGGAGCGACGCCATGGCGTGGGTATCGCGAGCCTCGCCGGTGTCGACGACGATCGAAGCCTGGTCGCGCAGACGGGCGCGCGTGAGCCGGTGGTGCACCGCGCCCGCGGCAAGGATGGACGGCACGGGAACGCGATCGGGCCCGACGCCCGCATCCGAGAGCACGAGCACCTCCGACCTCTCACCCACCACCCGCTCGGCCTCGTCGGCGATGCGGTCGATGGCCTGGCGCAGGCCACCGCGTCCGGCGTCCGCGGCGAACGTGCAGTCGATGCGAGCCGCGGCGAACGGCCCGCGTGCCGGGTCGAGCAACCGCTCCACCGCTTCGGGATACAGGAAGAACGTGTCGAGTTCGGCGAGGCGCGCCGCCATCCCGTTGTGCGACAGCAGGGGCTGGCGCGGTCCGAGCAGTGTGCGGAGCGACATCACGATGCGCTCACGCAGGTGGTCGATCGGCGGATTGGTGACCTGGGCGAACCGCTGCTTGAGGTAGTGGTGCACCGGTCGGGGTTTCGATCCGACGCCGGCAAACGGCACGTCGTCACCCATCGAGAAGGTGGGCTCTTTGGCGGCGAGGGCGATGGGCTTAAGGATCATCGCCACCTCCTCCTTGTTCAGCCCGAAGGCTGCTTGGAGGCGGGGCAACTCGTCGTCCTCGTCGGGGTACTCCTCGACCGGATCCCCGATGTCGAACTGGTAGAGACCCTCGCGGTTCCAGACCCCGTACGGCGACTGGCGACCGAGCGCGATCTTGATCTCCTCGTCGTGCTGCACGTTCGACGCGCTCGCACCGTCGGCGTCAGGGTCGACGAAGATCATCTCGCCGGGACCGAGGCGTCCCCGCTGCACCACCCCGTGCCCGTCGACGGGCACGGCGCCGACCTCGGACGCGCACACGACCATGCCGTCCTCGCAGATCTGCCAGCGCAGCGGCCGCAGCCCATTGCGGTCGAGGGTGGCGCCAACGCGCCGGCCGTCGGTGAACACCACGCCGGCGGGACCATCCCAGGGCTCTTGGAGGCAGGCGTGGTAGCGGAAAAAATCGCGGGCTTCGGGCGGGAGATCGCGCTGGCCTTCCCAAGCCTCGGGGATGAGCATGGCGAGCGAATGCCGCAGGTCGCGCCCGCCGCGCACGAGGAGTTCGACGGCCTCGTCGAGCTTGCCCGAGTCCGAGGTCTCCGACGACAGGATCGTGCGGAAGAGGTCCTCGCTTCCGAGGCCCGCCTCCTCGGTGCCGAGATGGCTCCTCGCCGACATCCGGTGCTCGTTCCCCTGGAGCGTGTTGATCTCGCCGTTGTGACACAGGAACCGGAACGGCTGCGCCCGCTCCCACGTCGGGGTGGTGTTGGTCGAGAACCGCTGGTGGAACACGGCGAGCGGAGCGATGAAATCGTCGGCGGCGAGGTCGGGGAAGAAGGCCGCCATCCGATCGCTGATGACGAGACCCTTGTAGACGACGGTGGCGAACGACCAGCTGGCGAAGTACGCCCGCACGCCCGCCTCGTCGCAGGCCGCCTCGGCGCGTCGCCGGGCGCGGTAGCAACGGCGTTCCGCCTCGAGGTCGGAAAGGTCGCGAGGTCGAGCAAGGAGCCCGTGGAATTGGGCGGGCATGATCGCTCGCGCGCGATCGCCGAGGTGCTCTTCGTCGACGGGGACTTCCCTCCACCCCGCCAGCGGAATGCCCTCGACGGTGCAGGCCTCCGCGACCGCGCCCATGGCGATCTCACGAGCCGCGTCGGAGGCGGCGTCGAAATACCCGGTGATGACCCCGACGCCATCGCCGTCGAGCGCGAGGCCGGCGTCCGCCGCGACGCGGGCGAAGAAGCCCTGCGGGATGGGTACGAGGATTCCCGCTCCGTCGCCGGTCAACCCATCGGCAGCGATGGCGCCGCGATGCTTGACGCAGGCGAGCCCGGTCAGGGTGGCTTCGACGATCTGGCGTGAGGCGCGCCCGTGGGCGTCGGCCACAAAGCCGATCCCACAGGCGTCCAACTCAATTGGGCGCGTGAGCACCAACCCCTCCTGTTCTTTGCCCGGCTCCAAAAGTCGCCGGGACGGTGATCCGTTGCCCGACCCGCGAGCATGACGGGATCACCTGTTCTTTGCCCGGCTCCAAAAGTCGCCGGGACGGTGATCCCTTGCCCGACTCGCGAGCATGACGGGATCAGCTTGCGTCTGATCGGGAGCACCCCAAAAGAAAAACGGCGCCGCCCCCATGTCACTGGGGCGACACCGTTGTCGCTGAAGCCCGCATTGTAGGGGGTCCCAACGACGTTTGGGAACCCCTAACCCTGACTCCCTGTCCGGTCCATGGCGATTTGTGCGGGTGGAGTGGTCAGAGCACGAGCGTGTTGGCCTGCGCGCCCCGCTCGATCACGCGGAAATGTGCATCCTCACGCTCGACCACCGTGATCGAGCAGTTGCCGGGCCGGAAGTTGATCACGCGATCGTTGGCCTCCGCCTCGCCCACCACCGTGTTGATCGCCACGTAGTGCGTGACCACCACCGCGTCGTGTCCGAGCGACGACAACGCGTCGATCACTCCGGCGCGCCAGGCCAGCAAATCGGGTGACGCGTCCGACCACGCGGACTCCATGAAATCCCGAAGCCACGTGCCGCGATCTTCGAGTGGCGTCCCTTCGGGGGTGGGCACCTCGCCGACGGCCGGCTCGATCTCGGCCGCCATGCCCCATCGGTGGGCAAGCGCGTCGGCGGTTTCACGCGTGCGCCGCAGCGGGCTCGTGATCACCGGCATCGGCGAGAGCAGGCCGACGAGGGCGTCGGCGAGTTCGCGCGCCTGCTCGCGACCTCGAATGCTCAAGCCCGGATCGGGGTCTTCGGTCCAGCCCGCGGCGGCCTCACCGTGGCGCACGAGATACAGCTTGGGCATGGGCTGCTACTTGACCGCGCCGGTCTCTCGAAGCTTGGCGATGTCGGCCGGCGGGAAACCCCACGCCGCCAGCGCCTCATCGGTGTGCTGGCCCGGAATCGGAGGCGGCGTCTGGATCTCGGGCACCGTGCGAGAGAAGCGAGGGGCGGGACCGGGCTGGGTGACCCCGTCGACCTCCACAAAGGTGTTGCGGGCGCGGTTGTGCGGGTGGTCGGGTGCCTCGTCCATCGACAGGACGGGGGCGAAGCAGACGTCGGTCCCCTCCATGATCTCGCGCCACTCGTCGCGGGTCTTGGTTCGGAACACCTCGGCCAGCCGCTCCTTCATCGCCGGCCACGAGGTGCGATCCATCTGCGGAGGCAGGTCCTCCGATTCGAGGCCGGTGAGACGCAGCAGCTCCGCGTAGAACTGGGGCTCGAGGGACCCGACCGAGACGAACTTGCCGTCGGCCGTCTCGTACACCTCGTAGAACCACGCACCGGTGTCGAGCAGGTTGGTGCCCCGCTCGTCGTTCCAGAAGTCCATGGCCTTGAGGCCGTGGACGAAGGTCATGAGGACCGCGGCCCCGTCGACCATGGCGGCGTCGACCACCTGCCCCTTCCCGGATCGCTGGGCCTCGAGCACGCCGCACACGATCCCGTAGGCGAGGAGCATGCCCCCACCCCCGAAATCGCCGATCAGGTTGAGGGGAGGAAGCGGGCGCTCGCCGGCCCGCCCGATCGGCTCGAGGGCGCCGGCGAGGGAGATGTAGTTGATGTCGTGGCCGGCGGCCTGGGCCATCGGCCCGTCCTGGCCCCACCCCGTCATCCGGCCGTAGACGAGTCTGGGGTTGCGCTCGAGGCAGGGCTCGGGGCCGATCCCGAGACGCTCAGCGACTCCGGGGCGGAAGCCCTCGACGAGGGCGTCGGCGTTCTCGACGAGGCGCAGCACGGTCTCGACGCCGTCGGGGTTCTTGAGGTCGACACCCACCGAGCGGCGTCCCCGGTTGATCAAGTCCTTGCTGTTGTTCCCGGGCAGGCCAGACACACCTTGGGCACGGTCGACGCGGATCACGTCGGCCCCCATGTCGGCGAGCATCATGGCGCAGAACGGGCCCGGCCCGATCCCCGCGATTTCCACGACTTTGATTCCCTGGAGCGGCCCCATCGGCGCAAGCGTAGATTCCCGTCCTCATGGAACTCCCTTCGTACGACGACCTTCCGCTTGTCGAGGGCGTCCGCACCTCGTGGGGCGTCTTCGGCGACGACGACACCCTCGGGTGCCTGAACCTGCTCACCGAGGATCGGGCGGTCCGAGGTGCGGACCTCGTCCGCAGGGGGGCGGTGTTCTCGCTCGACGCCGCCCTCGACGAGATCGACCCTCCGCTATTCGGGCGCCCGCCGTTGCGCCACGAGGTCTACGCCTTCCCGAGCGGCACGGCGTTCGACGACCACATCGATTTCTGGGACACCCAGGCCTCGACCCAATGGGACGGCCTGCGCCACATTCGCGATCCGCTCCTCGGCTTCTACAACCGGCGGTCCGCCGACGAACTGTCGATCGACGCGTGGGCCCGGCGCGGAATCGTGACGAGGGGGGTCCTGGCCGACGTCGCCCGCTGGCGCGCGCGGCACGCGCAACCGATCGACCCATCCCGGCGGGACGTCGTCGAGCCGGGCGACGTCCTCGCCACCCTCGAGGATCAGGGGGTGGCGGTCGAACCGGGTGACATTCTCGTGATCCGGACGGGCTGGCTGGGCTGGTATCGGTCGCTCGGTCCCGAGGAGCGGCTAGGGGTCGGGCCCGAGGCGGGCATCCCTGGACTCGCCGGCAGCTCCGACACAGCGCGCGTGCTGTGGAACCTGCACGTTGCGGCGGTGGCAGCCGACAACCCCGGGTTCGAGGCGTTCCCGATCGCCGACGGCGAACACCTGCATTGGGACTTGCTTCCCCGGCTCGGCATGCCGATCGGGGAATTTTGGGATCTCGACGCCCTCGCCGATGACTGCGCCCGAGACCGCGTCTACGAGTTCCTGCTCACCTCGGCCCCGCTGCATCTTCGGGGGGGCGTCGCCTCGCCGCCGAACGCGCTGGCCGTCAAGTAGGACGGGTGGTAAGCAGCGAGCGCACGCGCCCACCGCGTGCACCGGCCGCGGGCACTTACCGCGGGTAGAACGCACAGGAGGTGTCCCATGGCGACCGACCTGAAGATCACACTCGACAACCTGCCAGGAGAACTCGCCCGGCTCGGCGAAACGCTGGGGAACGCGGGAGTCAACATCGAAGGCATCGTCGGGGTCACGGCGGGCGACAAGGGAGAGATCCACGTGGTCGTCGAGGACGCCGACGCCGCGACGGCCGCGCTCTCGGCCGCGGGGATCACGGTGGACGCGGCGCGCGAGGTCGCGGTGACGTCGTGCAACGACGCGCCCGGCGAGCTGGGGCGCGTCGCCCGCCGGCTCGCCGACGCCGGCATCAACATCAACCTCGCGTATTTGGCCACCGGCACCCGCGTCGTCGTGGGCGCCGATGACATCGAGAAGCTGAAGTCGGCCCTCTGAGCGACGACCCTTCCCCCCAACTCGAAGCGCTCTTCGACGCCGGCACTCGGATCGAGGGCCTGCGCCGTCTGACCGGCGGCGCGTCACGTGAGACGTGGTCGTTCGACGCGGTCCACCCCGACGGTGAACGCGAGGGGCTCATCCTCCGGCGCGATCGCGCCGGAGGCCTTGGCGCGACCGCCGAGACCGAGCGGCGGCTCCTCGAGGTCGCGGGCAACGGTGGCGTGGCGGTCCCTCGCGTCGTCCGCCCCCTCGACGATGGCTACGTAATG
>Ga0209640_10004445_pt1 | contig 12271 bp, 8 predicted proteins | sample RifCSP10_1_FD_184018 | JGI IMG/M metagenome (GOLD analysis project Ga0209640, IMG submission 184018) | Soil microbial communities from Rifle, Colorado - Rifle CSP2_sed 10_1 (SPAdes) (version 2) | ecosystem: Environmental > Terrestrial > Deep subsurface > Rock core/Sediment | place: Rifle... | reverse complement strand
CGGCCGCATCGCCCCGCGAACCTGAACACGAACAGAGAACCGAGAATGGAGAAGCGTGAACGACAGATCTCCTGCTCAACACAAGTGACTCCGCGTATAGCATAGCTGGAGCCACGGCGGAGCGCCCCGAGCCGAAAACACGGAACCTCGAGCCCAGAGCCGAGAGTCCAGAGCCCAGCGACGCCGGCTCAGTCGATCGATCTGGCGTCGTGGCTGACTGCCCCAGGTAAACCAAACGGGTGACATTTGCGTCTTATGCTGCTGTGAGGAGACGTGTCTCTAGTCGACGTGTGTCCGGCCTGGTCGTGACGACGATGATCGTCATTGGCGCCGCGCACGCGGCAGCTGGCCAGAGCCCTGTCGCCGAGAGCGCTGCTGCGTCGATCGGCGAGGGCACCGCCGCCATCCTCCTTGATGGCGAGCTGAACGACGCGGCATGGACGCGAGCCGTGCCCATCACGGCGTTCCTCCAGCGCGATCCGCTCGAAGGGGCGCCGCCGACGCACCCGACCGAAGCACGAGTGGTGTACGACTCGTCGGCGATCTACATCGGGGTGCGTGCCTCCGATCCAGAGCCCAATCGGATCGTCGCGTTCCTCACCCGACGCGACGTGGAGTCATCCTCCGATTGGGTCTACGTGTTCATCGACTCGTACCACGACCGTCGCAGCGCGTACCAGTTCGGGGTCAACCCGGTTGGTGTGAAGCAAGACTCTTACTGGTTCAACGACAGCAGCAACGACGGCAACTGGGACGCTGTGTGGGACGTTGTCGCTCGCCGGGACGCGGAGGGGTGGTGCGCCGAGTTCCGAATCCCGTTCTCTCAGCTTCGCTTCAGCGGGGCGGGCGATGGCCGCCTCGGCTTCGCAGTGGTTCGTCAGGTGGCGCGTCTGAACGAGACGACGACGTGGCCGCTGCTGTCCAAGTACGCGAGCGGGTTCGTGTCCTCGTTCGGCGAGCTGACCGGAGTGACCGTCGGCCGCGCGTCGAAGCGGCTCGAGCTGGCCCCGTACGTCGTCGGTCGGGTGGCCACCACGCCGCTACAGCCAGGCAATCCGCTGCTCAAGACGCCGGATTCCGACGCCAAGGTGGGCGTCGACCTCAAATACGCTGTCACACCGGCGCTCACGTTGACGGGCACGGTCAATCCTGACTTCGGGCAGGTCGAGGCCGATCCCGCCGTCGTGAACCTCAGCGCGTTCGAGACCTTCTTCGACGAGAAGCGGCCGTTCTTCATCGAGGGATCCGGCACGTACCAGTTCGATTGCCGTGATTGCAACCTTTTCTATTCCAGACGGATCGGCCGCGCGCCGCGCGGCTCACCCTCGGTTGGCGACGGGGAAGACGTGATTCAACCCGTTCAATCGACTATCCTCGGCGCTGCCAAGCTGACAGGACGTGTTCGAAGCTTTTCGGTCGGTGCCCTGGGGGCGGCAACACAGGAAGAGCGGGCCGACATTGCACTGGGCGCCGCGCGCCGCCGAGAGGTCGTGGAGCCGCGTACGTTCCACACGGTTTCGCGGGCCCGCCGCGAGTTTTCCGATCAATCGTCGCTCGGCTTCATGCTGACGACGACGAACCGGAGCCTGGTGGACACGGTGGCCTTCCTGCCCGAGGCTGCCGTGACCGGCGGTATCGATTACGACTGGCGTCTCGGCGAGCGTTGGAACCTGGCAGGCTATTGGGCGGGCAGCCGCGTGAGCGGAAGCACCGACGCGATTGACCGGCTTCAGCGAAACAACGTGCACAGCTATCAGCGCCCGGATGCGGAGCACATCGAGATCGATCCGCTGGCAACCAGCCTTCGCGGCCACTCAGGCGCGGTGTCGTTCGGCAAGATCGCCGGCGAGCGCACGAACCTGAACCTGAACGTCGCCTACAAGTCGCCGGGATTCGAGGTGAACGACGTCGGATTTCAGCTCAGGGCCGACGAGATCACCCACAACGGCTGGCTTGGAATCAAGTGGGAGACACCAGGGAAGTACGTGCGGAACATACGAATCAACTTCAACCAGTGGTCCGGGCGCAACTTCGACGGCGACCGGCTGTCGCTCGGTGGCAACTTCGAGGCCCACTGGGAATTCCAGAATCTGTGGCGGGCCGGGCTCGGCGTCAACGTGAACGCCGGGAACTTCGACGACCGCTTGACGCGCGGCGGCCCTGGAGGACGCACCGAGCCGGGGCGTAGCTCGTGGCAGTACTTCAACACGAACGATCGGCGGGCGATCAGCCTGAACTGGAACTCCAGGTTTGGCGCCGGCGGGCGCGGACGCTACTTCGAGTTTCAACCCTCTGTCGTGGCGCGGCCGATTCCGTCGTTCTCGACCGAGATCGGCTTGAACTACAGCAACAACATCGACGACTCGCAATGGGTGGACGCCGTGACAGTCGCGGACCTGACTCATTACGTCTTCGGGCGCCTCGAGCAGGACACCAGCTCGCTCACGCTGCGCGTGAACTACACGATGACGCCGGATCTCTCACTGCAGGTGTACGCGCAGCCCTTCGTCAGCTCGGGACGCTTTGTCAGCCACAAGGAGCTGGTGGATGGCCGCGCCGCGCGCTACGACGACCGCTACACGCCGTACGCCTTCGAGGGCGATGCAGACTTCAAGGTGCTGTCCTTCCGGACCACGAACGTGCTTCGCTGGGAGTACAGGCCAGGATCGACTCTCTTCGTGGTGTGGCAACAAGGGCGTGAAGGCTTCGGCACGCCGGGCCGTTTCGCGTTCCGCAGCGACTACGGCGACATCTTCTCTACTCCCGCTTCGAACACCCTGCTCGTCAAGCTCGCGTACTGGCTGAACCCCTGAACCAGTTGGTAGCTCGTAGCCGGTAGCTCGTAGCCATGGTGCGACATTGAACCCCGCTACCAGCCACCGCCTACCAGCTACCAGCCAGCAGGTATACTCGCTGCGATGCGGTTCGACCCGGAGTACGTCTCGCACGTCCTCGAGGAGAACTTCGAGGACGCGAAGACGCTCTTCCTGTCGCCGCTCATCTCGATCCATTACGCCCACGTCGTGATGCTGGCCGACCGCGGCATCATCACTCCGGCCTCGGCCCATGCGCTCCGCGAGGCGATCGACTCCATCTCGGTGGGCGCGATCCGCCGCACGAGGTACGACGGGAGCTGCGAGGATCTCTTTTCCCACGTCGAGCGCGTGCTTGTCGACGCCTGCGGCGAGGATGCCGCGGGCCGGCTGCACACCGCCAGGAGCCGCAACGACATCGACATGACGATGTACCGGCTCCGGCAGCGGGAGTTCATCGTCACGCTCATCGAGGCCGTCGTCGAGCTGCGCGCGGTGCTGATCGACGTCGCGTCCAGGCATCGAGCCACCGTCTTTGCCGCCCACACTCACACGCAGCCGGCGCAGCCGACGACGCTGGCCCACTACCTGCTGGCGGTCATCGAGCAACTGGAACGCGACGGCGGCCGTCTCCGCGCCGCGTACGCCTCGACGAACCGCTGTCCGCTCGGAGCCTGCGCGATCACCGGCACGGGGTTTCCGATCGATCGGCAGCTGACGAGCGATCTACTCGGGTTCGAGGGTCCCACGGGCAACACCTACGGCAGCATTGCCACCGTCGACTACCTGCTTGAAAGCGCGTCGGCGGCTGCCGTGCTCACGGCCGGTCTCGGCCGGTTCGTGCAGGACCTGCTCCTCTGGTGCACGGTGGAGTTCGCCTATCTGCGCCTGCCGGACGGCTTCGTCCAGGGGAGCACGATCATGCCGCAGAAGCGCAACCCCGTCGCGCTCGAGCACGCGCGCGCGATTGGCAGCAAGGCGCTGGGTCAGGTGTCGGCCATCATGCTCACCGTGCACAACACGCCCTTCGGGGACGTGGTCGACACCGAGGACGACCTGCAGCCGCTCGTGGCAGCCATGTTCCGCGATGCGGCGCGCGCGGTGATGCTCGTCGGCGCCGCCCTGCGGGATGCCGAGTTCGACGTCGATCGGATGCAGGCGCGGGCGGGTGAGGGTGGAACCACCCTGACCGAGCTGGCCGACCATCTCGTGCGCGAGCGCGGTGTTCCGTTCAGCAAGGCGCATGCGATTGCGGGGCGGTTGATGACCGCGCGACGCGTGAATCCCGCCGCGCCGCCCGGTGCGACGCTGCGCGAGGCGTCCCGCGAGACGCTGGGCGTCGAGCTCGACTTCACCGAGGACGAGATCGTGACGATCATGAGCCCGCGCCACTTCGTCGACGTGCGCGCGACCCTCGGAGGGCCAGCCCCGGCCGAGACGGCCCGAGCACTTGACGAGGCGAAGACGGCGCTCGACGCCGACCGCGCATGGCTCGAACGGACCCGCGCCGCCGCGGCACGGGCCGAGGAGCAGCTGCGCGCACGGAGCGAAGCGTTGTGACGCCCGTCGAGCGTCATTACGTCCGCGTCCTCATCGTCTGGGCTGCGGTCCTGGCGGCGCTCTACGCCTTCCAGGAAGTCTTCTCGTGATCCGGGTCAACTCCCAACGATCCAACTCCCAACTCCCAATGGAGTCCATTGGGAGTTGGGACAACGCGAAGCCGGTTGGGAATTGGGAGTTGCGTTAGATGCACCCCATCGATTGGGCGATCGTCGGGGCCTACCTCGTGTGGATCGTCTGGGACGGTCTCCGCCTCACCAAGAGGAGCAAGGAAATCGAGGGGTACTTCCTCGGCGGACGGAGCCTTCCGTGGTGGGCGGTCGGGCTTTCGGTGATGGCGACGCAGCTCAGCGCCATCACCATGGTGGGCACGACCGGCCAGGGCTACGCCGACGGCATGCGCTTCCTGCAGTTCTACTACGCGCTGCCGCTGGCGATGATCGTGCTGTCGGTCACGCTGGTCCCGTTCTTCCACAACGCGAAGGTGTACACGGCGTACGAGTACCTCGAACAGCGCTTCGATGTGAAGACCCGGGCGTTCACGAGCCTGCTGTTCCTGATCTCGCGCAGCATGTCGCTTGGCGTCGTGATCTCGGCGCCAGCCGTAGTTCTGGCCGTCGTGATCGGCCTCGACGTGACGACGACCGTTCTGCTGATTGCGGTGCCGACCGCGGTCTACACCATGTTCGGCGGCGTGCAGGCGGTGACCTGGACCGACGTCAAGCAGATTGTGCTCATCGTGGGGGGGCTGATCGCGGCGGTGGTCGTGCTCATCGCCGGGTTGCCAGACGATGTCGGCCTCCTCCAGGCGATGCGGATCGCCGGCACGGCTGGCCGTCTCCAGACGTTCGACTTCTCGTTCGACCTGACGAATCAGTACACGTTCTGGTCCGGCACGATCGCGGCGTTGTTCCTGTTCTGCTCGTACTTCGGCACCGACCAGAGCCAGGTCCAGCGCTACCTGACGACGTCGTCGGTGAATGCGGCACGCGAATCGCTCCTCATGAGCGCGTACTGGAAGATCCCTCTGCAGGCCCTCGTGCTCCTCGTCGGCGTGCTGATGTTCCTGTTCTTCCTGTACACGCCATCACCCATGCTGTTCAACCCGGTCCACGAGCGCACGATGCGCGAGGGGCCCCGTGCCTCGGACTACCGCGCGCTCGAAGAGCGTTTCGAAGCGGCGACGGCGTCGAGGTCCGCGGCCGCGCGCGTCATGACCCGCGCCGAGGCGGCCGGCGACGCTCGCAGCCTGGAGGCGGCGCGAGCCGAGTTCCGCAGACAGGAAGCCGAGACGCGCGCCGTGCGGAGCGAGGCGCTGACGCTGGTCCGCGAGTCGACGGGCGATGCCACCTACAACGACGTGAACTACGTGTTTCCGACCTTCATCACGAGCCACATGCCGATCGGACTCCCGGGCCTGCTCGTGGCGGCGATCCTCGCCGCGGCGATGTCCACGATCTCGGCGGAGCTGTCGGCGCTGTCGACCGCGACGGTGATCGACTTCTACCGCCGCTTTGCCCGGCCCGAGGCGAGCGATGCGCACTTCCTTCGCGTGTCGCGAACGGCCACCGCCTTCTGGGGCCTCTTCGCCAGCCTCGTCGCGGTGTGGGCCGCCGAGCTCGGATCGCTCATCGAGGTCGTCAACCGCTTCGGCTCGTTCTTCTACGGCTCGATCCTGGGGGTGTTCATCCTTGCCGTCGGCTTCCCGCGCGCCACGGGGAATGGCGCGTTCATCGGCCTGGTCGCGGGAATGGCGGCGGTGGCCTGGGCCGCGAGCGCCACGGACGTCGCGTTTCTGTGGCACAACGTCATCGGGGCCGTGGTCGTCGTCGGTGTGGGGCTGGTGATCAGTGCAGCGGGTCCCGTATCGCCGCGGGGCGCCACCGGGTGAATCAGCGGCGAGAAAGCAGCGCGACGAGGACGGCCACGAGCGTCGTGATCTGGATGCCAACCATCCAGGTGAACTGTCGCGACATCTTGTCGTCGAGATGGCGCAAGGCCGCGCGCAGGTCCTTCAGCACGTGAGAGTGCTCTTCCACACGCCCCTCGAGATAACCCATGCGCGCTTCCATGTTGGGCAAGGCCTCGTCTCCGTCAGGATACCGTCGTCTGGCTGGTTTGTTCAAGGTGGCCTCAGTCAACGCAAAACCGCGGCCAGGTCGATTTCCTGGACAATCACTCCAGCAAGGCGGAAACGTTGCAGATTCTGCGACTTGCCGGCGTCGAAATGCGCGCAGGTTGTGCCATCGGCGCCGTCGGGGCGCCTGCGCGCGGTCTACAGGACGGCTCCGCCGCAGCTGGATCCCGCGCCGGCCGTGCACCCGAAGCAGTGACGGCCGACGACGATGCGACGCGAGGCGAGCGCGTCGACGGTGGCGTTGAAAATCGACTGCGGCGCATCGGCGGCGGTTCCCAGATCGATCATCTGATTGAAGTCGCAGTCGTACAGCCGCCCGTCCCAGCCGACTGACAACGTCGACCGGCACATCAGGCCGTCGACCGCGGCGGGATTGAACGCCGCGACCAGCTTGTCCATGTAACCCTGGAGGTTCCCGGAATCGATCAGGTACTGCAGGTACCGGCTGATCGGCATGTTGGTGATGGTGTACAGCCTGGTGAAGGCGATGCCGAACCTGCGATGCAGCTCACGCTTCCAGTCGCCCTCGAGCGCGTGCTGTGCACCGGGGAGGAAGGCGCCGACGGGGTTGGTCACCAGATTGAGCAGCAAGCCCGTTCCGTCCACGCCGTAGCCGAGCTCGTTGAACCGCCGCAGCGCCGCGATCGACTCGTCGAACACGCCGGAGCCGCGCTGCGCGTCGGTCTGGCGGGCGGCGAACGAGGGCAGCGAGGCGACGACCTCCACCCGGTGCTCGGCGAGGAACTCCGGCAGGTCCGCGTAGCTCGGCAGGCGCGTGATCGTCAGGTTGCAGCGATCCATCACGTGCCGGCCGAGGGACCGGGCGCGCCTCACGATGTCGCGGAACGAGGGATGGAGCTCCGGTGCACCTCCCGTGATGTCGAGCGTCGGGATGGCGCTCGTCTCGAAGAACCGGAGGCAGGCGTCGACGACGTCCGGCGGCATGACCTCGGTGCGGTCAGGGCCTGCGTCGACGTGGCAGTGACGGCAGGTCTGATTGCAGCGTTTGCCGACGTTGATCTGGAGCACCGAGACTCCGGCGGCGCGGAGGGGCCAGCGGCCGGCCCGCGCGAGCGCCTCACCGAAGCCGGCGCCAAGAGGCAGCGCGTCGAGCGTCGCCCGCTGGATCGCCGAGTCGGCGAGCGGGTTGTGTGTGTTCAGCAGGGTTGGAAGGGCCATCTACATCGACAGCCTGTCGACGTGGTGGCGCATCTGCACGCCGTGGACGAGCGATGCGCCGCCCCGAATGGCGGCCGCCACGTGCACCGCCTCGGTCATCTGCTCGGGCGTCGATCCCTTCTCCAGCGAGGCGGTCGTGTAGGCGTCGATGCAGTACGGGCACTGGATCGCGTGTGCGACGGCGAGCGCGATGATCGCCTTCTCGCGCTCGCTCAGCGCTCCTTCCTTGAAGACGGCCGCGTACCACTCGCTGAACTTCTGCCACAGCTCGGGTGCCTCCTTGCCGATGTCGCCGAACTTCGCCAGGTCTTTCGGGTGGTAGTAGGTGTCCATCACTCTCCCAACGCTTCCTGGACGGACATCGTGCGCACGGGTCCCAGATTGAGCCCACGGATGCCCTGTTCGATGACCTTGCGGTCGCCGACGACGACCACGATGAACCGCTGCGGCTGGATGTAGGTGGTGGCGGCCTTCTGCACGGCGGCGGCCGTGACGGCCTGGACGTTCTTCACGTACTGCGCGTAGTACGTCTCGGGCAGGCTGAAGACGACTTGCTGCTCGAGCTGCGCAGCCAGATCGCCGATCGTCTCGAACTGGCCTGGTAAGCCGAGGGCCACGTAGTTCTTCGCCTTTGCCAACTCGTCTGCGCCGACCGGCGTGCCGATGCCGTTCAGCTCGTTGAAGAACTCGCGCAAGGCTTCAGCCGTCTTGTCCGTCTGCACGCCAGCCGTCGCGAAGAAAGGGCCGGCCGAGAGGCGCATGTCGAAGCTCGAGCCTGCCCCGTACGAGTACCCGTGTTCCTCACGCAGGTTCTGATTCAGGCGCGAGGTAAACGAGCCGCCGAGAATCGTGTTGAGCACCTGCAGCGGGAAGTAGTCCGGTGTGGATCGCGCCACGCCGACCCACCCGATGCGGATCTGCGACTGCGCGGCCCCAGGCATGTCGACGATGGCGATCTCTGGCCGTGGGGGCTGGGGCGAATTGGGAACCGGCGTGCGCGGTGTCGCGGCCGGGCGTCCGCGCCATGATCCGAACTGCATCTCGAGCTGTGGCAGGACGGCCTCGACTGTCACATCACCGGCCACGATGAGCGTTGCATGACCGGGCTGAAACATCTCCGAATGAAACGCCTTCAGGTCCGCAGCGGTGAACGCCTTGAGCGTGGCCTGAGTGCCTGCCGTGCCGGTGCCGTACCGATGGGTCGGACCGAACAGAAGGCGCGCGAAGGCCATCGGTGCAACCTGGGCGGCATCGTCCCTGGCCTGGAGGAGCGCCGTGAGCCTCTCCTGCCGGAGCCGCTCGAGCTCGGCCTCGGGGAACGTCGGCCGCAGCGCGACGTCGGCCATGAGCGGCAGCGCGGCGCGAAAGCGCGACACAGGTACGTTCAGCCGGACGGCGGAGGCGTTGAAGGAGCTGCTCGTGCCGAGGTCGGCTCCGAGGAAGTCGACTTCGTCGGCGATGTCGAGCGCCGCACGGGAGCCGGCGCCCTCGTCGAGCATGGCTGCGGTCAGGCTGGCCAGTCCGAACTTACCCGCCGGATCGTCGCCGCTGCCCGCCTTCACGAGCAGGTTGACCTGAACGAGCGGCACTTCGTGGGCTTCGACCAGCCAGACCTGAAGACCGTTCGACAGCGTCCGTTTCTGAATCGCCGGCAGCTTCAACTCGGGCGCCACTCCAAGCGCCGGCGGCTTCGAACGATCCGGCGCCTGAGCCGCGAGAGAGACGCACACAACCAACGAGCACGAGAGCCCAATAAGCCACGAGCCGAGAGCCGAGAGCCGAGAGCCGGGAGTCACTTCTTCACCTCCGGCTCCACGACGAGCTCCACGCGCCGGTCGGCAGGCAGCCACTGCACGGCAGCCGACCGGATGTCGTCCGGACTGAGCGAGGTGTAGCGCGCGAGGTCTTCGGCGAAGAAGTCAGGGCCTCCCCCTGCGAAGCTGTACGCGTTCAACTGATCGGCCTTCCCACCGAAGCCGCCGACGCGCTCCATCCGCCGATAGAACGAGGCCTCGATCTGGTTGACCGCGCGCTGTACCTCACGTCCGTTCGGGCCCTCCCGCCGAAGCCTGTCGAGCTCCTCGTCGATGGCCGCCCGCAGCTCGGCCGCCGAGCGCCCTCGGCGGGCCGTGGCGACGATGAGGAATGAGCTTCCGAGCGCACCGGACTGCTGGAACGCGGAGACATCCTGGGCGATCTGCATGTCGTACACGAGGCGCTTGTAGAGCCGCGAGTTCTTGCCCCCGGTGAGGACGGACGAGGCGACGTCGAGCGCGGAATCGCCGGGCGCGTAGAACCTCGGCGTCAACCAGCCGAGGTAGAGGCGCGGCAACGAGACCTTGTCGCTCAGCGTCTTTCGCTGCACACCGGTCAGGATGGCGGCCGGCGGTGCGATCGGCTCCACGGTCGTGCCCCCCGGGATCTCGCCAAACCATTTCTCGACGAGCGCCCGCGTGCGATCGAAGTCGATGTCGCCAGCAACGACGAGGCTCGCGTTGTTCGGGGCGTAATACTTCTTGAAGAACTCGACGACATCGGAGTGGCTGGCGGCGGTCAGGTCCTCCATGTGTCCAATCGTGGGCCAGCTGTACGGGTGTGTCGCGGGCCAGAGCATCTTGTCCAGCTCCAGCGACGCCATGCCGTACGGCCGGTTCTCGTAGCTCTGCCGCCGCTCGTTCTTGACCACGTCGCGCTGTCCGTCGACGCGGGCGGGCGACATGGTGTCGAGCAGGTAGCCCATGCGGTCGGACTCCAGGTACAGCGCCAGCTCGAGCGCGCTCGACGGGATGTCGATGATGTAGTTGGTCCGGTCGTTGTTCGTGGAGCCGTTGTTGTCGCCGCCGGCTCCCTCCAGCAGGATGTCGAACTGCCCCTCGGGCACGTGCTTCGACCCCTCGAACATCAGGTGCTCGAACAGGTGGGCGAACCCGGTTCGGCCGGGCTTCTCGTTGCCCGAACCGACGTGGTACCAGACGTTGACCGCGACGATCGGGACCGTTGTGTCACGATGCAGGATGACGTTCATCCCGTTGGCAAGGCGGAACTGACGGTATGGAACCTCGAGCGGGGCCGGCGACTGCGCGCCCAGCGGAACCGCCAGCAGCGCGAGAAGCACGACGACCAGGCGACGGCGCATGCGGCCTCCTGAGTTGAAGCCTCCATTGTCCTTCATTTCTCCAGCGGACCGCGCCGCTGGATGTGGTCTAATCATCGGCGCTTTCCTCGAGGAGGTTCTCATGACACGCACACATTGGCTGGCGCCGGCGCTCGTGGTCGCCGTGGCCGGTTGCAGCGCGACCCGGGACGCGGCGAGCGTCCTGCAGGATGCTCAGGAGGCGATGGGCACCGTGAGCTCCATCCAGTACTCCGGCACGGGCATGAATGCATTCTTCGGGCAGGCGCTGACGGCCGGAGAAGAGTGGCCTCGACGTGAGCTGTCGAGCTACACGCGGACCGTCAACTACGACCAGCGATCCGCGCGCGACGAGTTGAGCTTCGCGCAGCCCACCTTCGGCGGCCAGCAGCAGAACACGCAGGTCAACGGCGACAAGGCCTGGAACGTGGGGCCCAATGGACCCGCGGCCCAGCCGGCGACTGCCGAGGAACGGCAGCTTCACATCTGGCTGACGCCGCATGGCTTCCTGAAGGGCGCCGCAGCCGCGGGCAATGCGACGCTGACCGAGGCCGAAGGCACGAGCGTCATCTCGTTCACCGCCCTCGGCAAATACACAGTGGACGGCACCATCGACGCGCAGAACCACGTGACCAGCGTCGAGACGAAGATCGCCAACCCGGTGCTCGGCGACACCGGTCTCGTGGCCAGCTACTCCGACTACAGGGACTTCAGCGGCGTTCAGTTCCCGGGAAAGATCCTCATCACGCAGGGTGGCTTTCCGCTGTGGGATCTGACGATCACGAGCGTGACGCCGAATGCGCCGCTCGACCTCCCGGTCCCCGAGGCGGTGGCCAGCGCGACGATCCCGGCCGTGCAGACGGCGAGCACCAAGCTGGCCGACGGCGTCTGGCACATCACCGGCGGATCGCACCACAGCGTCCTCGTGGAATTCGCCGAGTACGTGGCAGTCGCGGAAGCGCCGCTCGATGAGGCGCGGTCGCGTGCCGTACTCGGCGAAGTGAAGAAGCTGGTGCCGAACAAGCCGGTGCGCTATGTGCTGACCACACATCACCACTTCGATCACAGCGGCGGCCTGCGCACCTATGTCGCCGAGGGCGCAACAGTGGTCACGCACCAGTCCAACGTGCCCTATTTCGAGAAGTCGCTGGCGGCGCCGGCAACGATCAGTCCCGACGCGCAAAGCACGAGCCCGAAGACGCCCACGCTTCAGGGTGTGTCGGGCAAGGACATCATCACGGACGGAAAGCAGACGATCGAGGTGTATGCGACTGCCGGCGATACGCACACCAACGAGTACACACTGATCTATCTGCCCAGACCGAGGATTCTCGTCGAGGGCGACGCCTACAGCCCGGGGCCGCCTGATGCGCCGCCGCCCGCAACGCCTCCGCCGAACGCCGTCGCGCTGTACGACGAGCTGCAGCGTCTGAAGCTGAACGTCGCCAC
>Ga0209640_10004444_pt1 | contig 12274 bp, 8 predicted proteins | sample RifCSP10_1_FD_184018 | JGI IMG/M metagenome (GOLD analysis project Ga0209640, IMG submission 184018) | Soil microbial communities from Rifle, Colorado - Rifle CSP2_sed 10_1 (SPAdes) (version 2) | ecosystem: Environmental > Terrestrial > Deep subsurface > Rock core/Sediment | place: Rifle... | reverse complement strand
CCCATCAGCGTCCACTCGTTCATCTCGTATCGCTCCTTGAAGCCGAGCAGGCTCGGCGTCGTGTTGCGGTCGATGACGTTGAACGAGGGCAGCATCCCGAGCGGCGGGAACGAGAGGCAGAGATGAGGGCTGACCTCCATGAACCGGTCGTGCTGGCTGGAGAAGATGGACGGGTACGGCTGCCCGGCGGACAGGAAGCGGAACGTGGCGTCCTCGGAGATCTCCCCGTAGATGAGCGACACGAACTTGATCGTGCCCGAGGACTGGTAGAACCGGGTGTTGAGGTTCTCGAACAGGCGCCTGGTGATCTGGCCGGATCGATCCAGCTCGTAGATGGCCCCGAGCAGGAACGCCTGGTGCAGCATGGCGGCCAGCAGGGCGTCCGTCATCCGGTGCCCGGAAACGTCGATCAGCGCCACGCCCGACTTGCGCTGGCACCGCTCGAGGTTCTCGGCCACGTCGAACCGTCCGTCCGCGCGCGCGCGGTCGATGCGGGCGTGCAGGTCGAACCGCTGCTTGAAGTCGACGTACGTGATGTGGTCACCGCCGACCGAGCCGCCGAGCGGGCGCGATCCGCCCCAGACGTCGAATCCCTGGAGGGTCGGCACTTCGCCGGGCAAGGGCACGAGCTGCCGCGCGATGTCCTGGAAGTTCTCGAGCTCGCGCGTCAGCCGCTGCAGTTCGCTTGTGGCCTCCGATTCACTCATGAATGTCGCACGGGTTTCGCCTTGCTGCCTACTGCCTACTGTGATGATAACTGAGGCGAGCATCCGCCCGGTTCCGTTGCGCTATACTGCGGCGCAATCCGAGCTGACATATTTGAAAGGAGCGGCACATGCCACGGCGACTGCTTGCGCTGGCCTTGTTGGCCGCGGCCCTGACGCTGGCTTCGTTCCCGTCCGTGCCGGTCACCGCGCAGACGAGCCCGTCTACCTACCGGGCGCCTCGCACACCGTGGGGCGATCCTGACCTCCAGGGCAACTTCACCAATCTCTGGGAAGTCGGGACACCCTTCGAACGGCCCGACGAGTTCGCCGGGCGCCGGCTCGAGGACATCACGGGCGAGGAGCTCGTCAGGATCCGCCGCGCGATCCAGGAGCGAACGCGGACCGATCAACTTGCAGGCGAGATCGGCGGGACCAGGTGGATCTGGCTGGACAGCCACGATCACGCCAAGGGCAGCGCGGCGTGGTTCGTCGTCGATCCGCCCGACGGGAGGATTCCGCCTCTCACGCCGGAGGGGCGGGCCCGACAGGCCGCACGCGCCGAGGCGCGGAAGCGGAGCGGACGCGGTCCGGCCGACTCCTACACCGACCGCAGTCTGTACGACCGCTGCATCTCGCGCGGCGTGCCCGGATCGATGATGCCGGCGATCTACGGCAACTCCTACCAGATCGTGCAGGCGCCGGGCTTCGTCGTCATCCGTTACGAGATGATTCACGAGGCCAGAGTGATCCCGCTCGACGAGAGCGCCCACCTGCCGGCGAGTCTGCGCAGCTACATGGGCGATGCCCGCGGACGATGGGAGGGGGAGACGCTGGTCGTGGAAACCACGAACATCCGGGATGAGATCGCCTATCGCGGCGCCAACGCCGCGACGCTGAAGCTGGTCGAGCGCTTCACGCGCGTCGCACCAGACAAGGTTCGCTGGGCCGTCACGATCGACGACCCGTCGACCTGGACCAGGCCGTGGACGTTCGCGATGCCGTTGACGATGGACGAGACCGAGCCGCTCTTCGAGTACGAGTGCCATGAAGGCAACTACGCGATGACGAACATCCTGAGCGGCGCGCGGGCCGACGAGAAAGCGGCGGCGGAGACCGCGAAGAAGAGGATCGGGAACTGAGGCCGCGCGGTGGTAGAGTATGTTTGCAGATTGGAAACGAGTTTCCATATTGCAAACTCATGCACCACATGCGATTGCTCGTGTCACTCGGTCTGGTTGGCACGGCCCTGGCGGCCATGCCGTTTGCCGCGGGCCAACAGCCAACGGGCGAACCGTTCTCGACCGAGATCAGGAAGGTCAAAGACGGGCTCTACGTCATCCCCGGCTACGACGGCGCCGTCACAGGAGGCAACGTCGCGGTCCGCGTGACGAGCGAGGGGACGATCATCGTCGATGATCGCTTCCCGCCCTCGTCTGGAGAAATCGTCGGGAAGGTCCGGTCGGTCACCTCGCAGCCGATCAAGTACGTGCTGAGCACGCACAGCCACGGCGATCACTCGGGCGGGCACCCGGAGTTCATCACGGTCGCCGAGATCATCGCGCACCGCAACAACCGCGCGAACATGGTGCGGAACAAGCAGGCGGCGCCGCCACGCCTCGTCTTCAGCGATCAGGCGGCGGTGTTCCTGGGCGGAGTCGAAGTGCAGGCCGTTCACATGGGGCGCGGCCACACCAACGGCGACGCCGTGATCTCCTTTCCGGATCTGAGGACCATTCACACAGGTGATCTCGTCGTCTGGGGTAAGCGGACCGACGGGAGCATCCTCACGCCGTTCGTCGATCGCGCAAACGGCGGCAGCCTCGTGGAGTGGATCGCGACGCTCGATGGCGTCCTGAAGCTCGACTTCGATACCGCGATCCCGGGTCACGGGCCCGTGCTGACCAGGGACAACATCCGCACGTTCCGGCAGAACCTCGTCACCCTCCGGCAGCGGATGACCGATGTGGTGAAGTCGGGTGCGAAGAAGGAGGAGCTGGGGACCAGGTTGAAGACCGACGACCTGGGTTGGCCGTTCCCGCCGGAGCGCCTCAACGAGCTGTGGGACGAGTTCGAGGCCGGACGCTGACGCCGCCCTTCTCGGCGTATAGTAACGCCCGCCGAGTCCCGGAGATCGAGTAGATGTCAATGCTCAATGCTCAATGCTCAATGCCCAAGGCTGCCATCACCGTGTGTTGTGTCGCGCTTGGGTTCGCGGTCGTGTCGGCCGACGACAACTGGCCGCGATTCCGCGGGACCGAAGGCGGCGTGGCAGCCGACCATCCGTCTCTCCCCGACGTGTGGGGCCCCTCGCAGAACATCGTCTGGACGATCGACGTGCCCGGCACGTCCTGGAGCTCGCCCGTGATCTGGGGCGACCACGTCTTCGTGGCAACGGCCATCAACACCGTCGAGGCCGACACGCTCATGCCCGTCTCGTCCTACGTCGCACGCTCCAGCGGCGGGCCGATGACGTTCAAGGACGTCGCGACCTCGTCGGCGCCGTATCGCTGGGTCGTGTACGACGTCGACCTCCAGACCGGCCGGATCAGGTGGGAGCGCGAGGTGCACCGCGCCGTGCCGGCCAAGTCGAGACATCTGAAGAACAGCTACGCCTCCGAGACGCCGGTCACCGACGGCGAGCGGGTGTACGCGTATTTCGGCAACGTCGGCCTGTTTGCGCTCGACATGTCCGGCAAGCCCGTCTGGTCCAGGCCGATGGACGCCTTCGAGACACTGACCGGGTTTGGCCACGCCAAGTCGCCGGTCGTCGACGACAGGCACGTCTTCATCGTCAACGACAACGAAGAGCATTCCTACATGGCCGCCTACGACAAGCGGACGGGCAACCAGGTCTGGCGCGTCGATCGCAAGGAGACGAGCAACTGGACGACGCCGCTGGTGTGGAAAAACGAGCGGCGCACGGAGATCGTGACGGCGGCGACCGGCGGCGTCCGGTCGTACGGCGTCAACGGCGAACTGCTGTGGCAGCTCACGGGGATGTCGACGTTCGACGTGCCGAGCCCGATTACGGCGAACGGCCTGCTGTATGTCATGTCTGGATACACCGCCAGTCCGCTCCGGCCCGCGTATGCGATCCGCCCTGGGGCGATGGGCGACATCTCGCTGAAGCCGAACGAGACGAGCAACGACTTCATTGTCTGGTCCGATCCCACGCTCGGAACGTTCCACCCGTCTCCGCTCGTATATCGAGGTTGCTATTACACGCTGCACGATCGCGGGTTCCTCACCTGCAACGACCCCGCGACCGGCAAAGCGATCTATCCCAGACAGCGCATCACGTCGGACGCCGTGAATTTCACCGCGTCCCCATGGGCCTACAACGGCAAGGTGTTCGCGCTGAGCGAGGAAGGGGACACCTACGTGATCCAGGCCGGGCCAGAATTCAAGGTGCTGGGAAAGAACTCGTTGAACGAGATGGCGCTGGCAACGCCGGCAGTCGCGGGCGGCAGCCTCGTCGTGCGGACGGCATCGAAGCTCTATCGGATCAGTGGCGCGAAATAGAGCCGAGAGCCCTTATTACGGTTCTCGGGTTGCTCTGGTGCTCACGTGCTTGGGTTCCGGTGCTTGGGTTCTTGGAACCGCGAACCCGGATGAACCAGCACCTGAGCACCAAAGCAACCTGAGAACCGTGAGAACCGGTTTAGAACGTGGGCCGCTTGATGCCGAGCTTCTGCATCTTCGAGTGGAGCGTCGTCCGCTTGAGCCCCAGGCGCGCGGCCGCTCCCGTCGGACCGGCGATGACGCCCTTCGACTCGGCGAGCGCGTTCAGAATCATGGCGCGCTCACCGGCGCGGTACGCGGGCTCGGCGTGCACCGCCGTCGCCGTTCTGGGCCTGGCGGCCGTCTGAATCGCGGCGGCCGGCACCTGCAGGACGGATCCGCTGGAGAGGATGACCGCGCGCTCGATGACGTTCTGCAGCTCCCGGATGTTGCCGGGCCAGTGCCACTGCTCGAGCGCGTCCATCGTCGACTTCGGGATCGTGGAGACCTGCCGGCCCATCGCGCGCGAGAACTTCTGAGCGAAGTGGCGGACGAGCAGCGGGATGTCGCCCGGTCGATTGCGCAGCGCCGGCACGTGGATCGGGAAGACGCTCAGCCGATAGTAGAGGTCGCTTCGAAACGACGATCCCGCCACCATCTCTTCGAGGTCCCGGTTCGTGGCTGCGATGAGGCGCACGTCGACGCGGTGGGTCGTGGCGCTCCCCAGGCGCTCGAACTCGCGCTCCTGCAAGGCACGCAGCAGCTTCGGCTGGACCTCGAGCGGGATGTCGCCCACCTCGTCGAGAAACAGAGAGCCCCGGTTGGACAGCTCCAGCCGGCCTGCCTTGGACTGCGTGGCGCCCGTGAACGCGCCCTTCTCGTAGCCGAACAGCTCGCTCTCGACGAGCCCCGCGGGAAGCGCCGCCGCATTGAGGCGGATGAACGCAGACGTGCGCCGCCGGCTGAGATCGTGCAGCGCCCGCGCCAGCAGCTCCTTGCCCGTGCCCGTTTCCCCGAGCAGCAGCACGGTGGCGTCGGTCGGCGCGACCGTCTGGATCTGCTGCAGGACGTTCGTCAGCGCGGGGCTGTTCCCCACGATTTCCTTGAAGTCGTGCTGTGAGGTGATCTCGCCCTCGAGGTACAGCTTCTCCTCGGCCAGCCTGTTCTTGAGATCCGAGATCTCGCGGTACGCGAGCGTGTTCTCCACGGCGATGGCGACCTGTCCGGCGACGTCGCGTAGCAGGTCGACTTCCGCCGGTGAGAAGGCGTCCTCGCGGCGGCTCGCGATGATGATGCCGCCGACGAGGCCATGCCGCGTCGAGAGGGGCACGCAGCAGGCGCGCCGCAGTCCACCGCTCCGTATCGGGGGCACACCCGCCACGTCGAACGCATCGAGTGCTGCGCCTGTGACCACGCGGGGCTTGCCAGGCTCGCACGAGAGGGCCGCTGCCGACTGGTCGAGGCTCGTGACGACATCCGGCTCGATCGTGCCGCGCTCGTCGTAGCAGGTGTGGGCTTCCAGCCGCATCTCGCGTGCCTTGGCGTCGATCGTCACGAGCCGGGCGTAGTCGTGATCCACCGTCCGGCGCATGGTTTCGAGCGCCGCCGACCACACTGAATGCGCGCTGAGCTCCGACACCAGGGTGTTGTTGACGTCGAGCAGGAGCTTCAGCCGGTCGCGCTCGGCGCTCGCCTCGAGGCGGTACCGCTCCGCGCGGTCGAAGTACGTGGCGTTCTCGATGGCCAGCGCCAGTTGCTGTGCGATCTGCCACAGGAGCAGCATCTCGGCGAGTGGAAACGCGTCGGGTTTCGGGCTGCCGACGTTGAGCACGCCGTACGTGCCGCGCGAGGTCTTGAGCGGCAGGCAGATACCCGAGTGCACGCCTCGCGCGACCAGGGCCGCCGTCACCCTGGTGTCGAGAGATCTGAAGGATTCTTGAGGTATCTCGATCACGTCCCCGCTGTCGAAGGCGAGCCATGGCGGCTCGTTTCTGTCGAGCAGCTCGCCTTCGGGTATGAGCTCGGCGATCGTCGGCTGCACTGCCGCCCACCGGCGCAGTCCGTGTGCAGTCTCATCCCAGATCGAGAGGCTCGCGTAGTGGTGAGGGATCGTTTCGCGGAGCAGTGTCGAGATGGTGCTCAGCAGATTCCGGAGACTCCGCTCGGTCGCGACGGCGTTCGTGATCCGCAACAGGATTCCCGATCGGTCGCGGGAATCCGTGACCTGGGCCTCGCGGCGTACGGCGTGGTCTTCCGATCCCAAGGAACTCACGGCCAACGCCACGGCGGTCGCGATCTGCTTCAGCAGGGCGACGAGGTCACCGGAGTAGTCGTCGACGTCGCGGCTGGCGACTCCCAGAAGTCCCCAGCGTACCTCGGAGGTCGAGGCCGGCACTGTACAGATCACGCGAAACCCCAGGCGACAGAGAATGACGGCCACGGGCGGGGCGGGCCCGCCGTCCATACGAACGACGACCGGCTTCTGAGTGGAAATCGCTCGACCTCCTGGCCCGAAGTCCACCGGGACCTCGGTCATCCGCTCGCCGATGTCGCGAGGCTCGAACAGCTTGGGGCGAATCATCTGATCCGCCGGGTCGTACCGAACGACCGCGAAGGCGTCGAAGGGAACGAGCTCGCGAACGTGCGTGGAGAGATGCTGGAAGAACTCCGCCGAAGTCTGGCACGTCGCCATCCCCTGGATGCGAGCGAGCAAGACCTGGTACGCCGCCAGCCTGTGATCGCCGGTGACGGACGAGCGGTCTTGACTCACGCGCAGCCCCAGTACGCGCCCATGTTCGAACTGCGCCCGCGACGTGTCAAGCCGATTGTCGGGTGCCGATCGTCACCTGACGACATGACGGCAACGTGACGCGAGCCCCGCACCGCTGGAATATCCCCTCGGCCGGTCAAACTCAGTTCTGACAGGCGCTTCCGGCGAGTGGGCGGAATGGCCAGACCGGGCACGAATCCTGCCTCTGCGAAGGGATCATCACGCACTCTCGCCGGGGACCGTTGTTCGAGGGCGACGTCAGCCTAAACGTCCGTCGGGAGTCTCGCCAAGTGGTCTATGCACGCACAGGTACGCGGCCCGGAGTCCATCGACGATGCCAGCGCGGGAGATGGCGACCCATCACCGGGGGCGTCGGCCCTGCCGTTTGAGGCGAACCTCGAGAGCCGTGAGCGCTTCTATCGAGCGCTCGTGGAGCAGACACGCGATCTGATCACGGTGGTCGATAGACACGGCACCATCCTGTTCAAGAACCGATCGACGGAACGGACGCTCGGCTACACGGCCACGGAGCTCGTCGGCCGCAACGTCTTCGAGTTCATCCATCCCGATGACCTGCCCCGCGTCCGCGCCGCGTTCGAGCAGGCGCTCCTCGGGGAGCCGGGCCCCGCCATCGAGCATCGGTTTCGGTACAAGGACGGGAGCTGGCGCATTTTCGAGTCGATCGGCTGGTACTCGCGGGATTTCCCCCTCGGGCCGATCGGCATCGTGAACTCGCGGGACATCACGGATCGCAAGTCGATCGAGGCGCAGTTCCGCCGGGCGCAGCGCATGGAGGTGCTCGGCCGGATGACGAGCGCCGTGGCCCACGACTTCAGGAACGTCCTGGGGGTGATCATCGCGTCCGCCGACCGGCTGCTGGAGGAAGAGCCGACGCCGAACGTCCGCCGTCGCACGACCGAGCTCCTCGCGGCCGTGCAGCGCGCGGAGGCGTGGACGCACCGGCTGCTGATGTTCTCACGTGACGAGACGAGCGCGGCGCCGCACGCGGTCAGCGTGAACCAGATCGTGATCGACCTCACCGGTTTCCTCCATCAGCTCGTCGGGACCAACGTGGGGCTGGCCCTGGCGCTCGGCGCATCCCCCTCGTGGGTCACGATCGACGAGGTGCTGCTCGAGCAGGTGATCGTGAACCTCGTGCTCAACGCGCGAGATGCGATGCCGTCGGGTGGCGTCGTCACGATCGCGACGAGCAACGTCGTGGGGGACCAGATCGACTCTGCTCCACGGCCCGACCATGTCGCCATCGACGTGACCGACACCGGCGTCGGCATGACCGAAGAGGTGAGGGACCGCATCTTCGAGCCGTTCTTCACCACGAAGGGGTCGGAAAAGGGCAGCGGGCTTGGGCTGTCGGCCGTGTTCAGCGTCGTCCACCAGGCCGGAGGGCGCATCGACGTGGATACCCAGCAAGGCCGTGGCACGACGTTCCGGGTCACATTGCCCGGGCGGCCACGGAGACAGGAAGAGGAACGAGCATGCACGAATCCCAGCGGCTCACCGCGAGCATGGTAAAGCAGTTGCACGACCACGAGCACGTCCTGATCGTCGATGGCGACGAGCGGTTCGCCAGCGACATGGTGAGTGCGGTACTCGATTTGGGTTTCACCGCGTCCTTGGCTGGATCGGCGCGAGAGGCGATCGAGGTCGCCGATCGCTCCCGCCCCGCCGTGTTCGTCTCGGACGTCGACCTGGGCGGCGAGCTGGGCGGCGTGCATCTCGCCGAGACCGTGCGAAGCCGATGGGGCTCGTCGGTGATCCTGATGACCACGCGAACCGATCAGGGGACAGTGGCCGCCATTGCCGCCGTCGACGAGAGCGACGTGCTGTGCAAGCCGTTCCACTGGCGCCAGTTCGAGGCGACCCTGCGTGTCGCGCTCGAGCGGCGTGCCTACGCGGCTGAGGAGCCGCAGGGCGGAGTGCCAGGGCGCGTGGGTCCCGAGCTCTCGAGGCTCGACGCCGAAGTGACGCTGCGACGGATCGCCGCGGAGCTGTCCCGCGCCGGGTTCGGCCCGCCCGTTGCCGGTCACGCGCCACACCACGAGTGGCTGGCGGCGATGCGCCCTCGCGAGCGCGAAGTGGTCAAGCTCCTTCTGCAGCATCAGCGTGTGCCGGCCATCGCCCGCACGCTGTCGATCAGACCGGCCACCGTGCGCAACCACCTGAAGAACGTGTTCAGGCGGATGGGCATCCACTCACAACAGGAGCTTCTGCTGCGGCTTCAGCAGCCGAACCCGGAGCAGCCAACCGGTGTCTCAGATCGGCCATCCACGTCCGAGGCACGAGGACCGATAGTCCGTACGCCCGACACTGACTGAACGACGGACCCCAGCTCTCCAGAGTCGAGGTGGCAGCGCTCATGGACTTCGCTCGTTCCGACTCGCTCCGGGGACGCGCCCGTCCGCAGCAGGCCGCGCTCATCGTCGACGATCAATCGATCTTCGCCGACCAGCTCGCGAGACTGCTGCGCGCCGATGGCGTGTCGACTCGAATCGTGGCCAACGGATCGGCGGCGCTCGAATCGGTCGACCGCAATCCGCCGGACATCGTCCTGCTCGACGTCGGCCTTCCCGACGTCGACGGGTTCGAGGTGTGCCGGCGCATCAAGGGGAACGCCGCCCGGCGTCTCATCCCGATCGTGCTGGTGACCGGGCTGCACGGCCGCGAGCACCGGATTGCGGGAATCAACGCCGGGGCCGACGACTTCATCTCGAAGCCGATCGACACCGAGGAGCTCAAGGCCCGCGTGCGTTCGCTGCTCAGCCTGAAGCGGTACACGAGCGAGCTGGAGTCCGCCGAATCGGTCATCATCGGACTGGCGTTGATGGTCGAGGCGCGCGACCCGTACACGGCCGGTCACTGCGAACGCCTGGCACGATACGCGACGGCACTCGGGTCCGAGCTCCAGATGTCGGACAAGGAGCTGGCGGCCCTCAGACGGGGCGGTTACCTGCACGACGTCGGCAAGATCGGGATTCCCGATACGGTCCTGCTCAAGCCGGGGCCGTTGACGCCCGAGGAGTTCGCGGACATGAAGCGCCACCCGGTGATTGGCGCGGACCTGTGCGGAAATCTCCAGTCACTCGGGCAGGTGCGGCCGATCGTTCAGCATCATCACGAGCGGCTCGACGGAAGCGGGTATCCGGACGGACTTCGCGGCGACGCGATCCCGGTGCTGGCGCAGGTCATCGCCGTCGTGGACATGTTCGATGCCCTGACGACCGACCGGCCCTACCGCCAGGCGATGACCCTCTCCCGCGCATGCGAGGAGCTGCTGAACGACGTCAGCCGCGGGAAACTGCACCGGGATCTCGTGAGGGCGTTCGTCTCGTTGATTCGACGCCGGCCCGACCTCTGCCCGTTCCAGTAAGGCGGAGACACTCGAGCCGAGCGCCCAGAGCCGAGAGCCGAAAGCCGAAAGCCCAGAGCCGAAAGCCCAGAGCCTAAAGCCTAAAGCCCAGAGCCTTCCTACGGCAGCGCGAACACGAACACGTTGGCGGCGTTGCCCGGCCGGAGCTCGGGCGTCGTCCGTGCCGCGGAGCCCGCGACGAGCGAGGGCCCCGTGGTGACGGCGACGTACTGTTTGCCGTCCACCGCGAAGGTCACCGGGAAGCCGCTGACCGGCGAACCGAGGTTCACTTCCCACAGGACCTTTCCACTCTTGTCGTCGAACGCTTTGAAGCGTCCGTTGGCGTCGCCCCCGAAGACGAGTCCACCGCCCGTTGCGACGAGCGACAGCATGCCCGCGCGCTGCTCGTGCTTCCACACGGTCTTGCCGGTTTCGGCCGAGATGGCCCACACGGTTCCGACGTTGGTCGCACCGGGCGCGATGACGCCCGGCATGTCGAGGCCGTACACGAGCTTCGGATCCCGCTGGTCGGTCGTCGTCTTGGCGTTCATGCACATGTTCTGCAGCGGCATGTACATCGTGTTCGTCACCGGGCTGTAGGCCCCGGCCGGCCAGTTCTTCCCTCCGTTGCTGCCGGGACAGATCAGCTTCGTCTGGTCCTTCGCGGTGAAGATCGCCTCTGGATTGACGGTGACCTTCCCCGTGGCGCCGTCGATCGTGCTGATCACGTTCTGCATGACCGTCGGGCGTGCCCACAGGAACTCGCCGGTGCGGCGATCGAGCGTGTAGACGACGCCCGTCTTGCCGGGAATGCCGGTGATGACCTTGCGCCGCTCGCCAGGCTTGATCCGCGGGTTGATCCAGGAGACTTCCTTCGCGTCGGGCGCGATGGCCGTTTCGACGAGCAGCCGCTCGAAGGGGTGGTCGAGATCCCAGTTGTCGATGACGTGCTGGTAGTACCAGACGATCTTGCCCGTGTCGGCATCGAGGGCGAGCGTCGAGTTGTGATAGAGGTGCTGCTTGTCGGCGCCGCCCAGCGTGAATTTCGGGGCCGGGATCGTCACCGACGTGCCGATGAAGATCATGTTCGTCTCGGGGTCGTAGCTCGGCACCATCCAGGTGCCGACGTGCCAGCGCTGTTCAAGCGGCACATTGCCCCAGGTCTCGTCTCCCGGCTCGCCGGGGCGCGGAATCGTGCGGGTGCGCCACAGTTCCTTGCCGGTCTGCGCATCGTGCGCCGTGATGATGCACGAGTCGTTGGTCGCGTCAGGCTGGCACTGCCTGCCGGTGATGACCTTGCCGTTGGCGATGATCGGCCCGGAGCTGGCACTGGCACGCAGCCCCGCCTTGAGCACCTGCGTTTCCCAGACCAGATCGCCCGTTCGCGCATCGACGGCGTAGACGGCGTTATCCGCGCCTGCGTCGATGAGCGTCGTCCCCCAGATCGCCATGTTGCGGTTGGTGCCGCCTGTGACGCCCCCCGGGTACTTGCGTCGATACTCCCACTTGAGATCGCCGGTCTTGGCGTCCATCGCCATGATGATGTCGCCTGGATTGGGGATGTACATCGTGCCGTTGTAGACGAGCGGCGTGGATTCCACGGTGCGGCCCGAGACGATGCCGCGCGTCCACACCATCTTCAGCCGCGAGACGTTGTTGCGGTTGACCTCGTTGAGCGGGCTGTAGCCCCAGCTGTCGAGCGTCCGCCGCCACGTCAGCCAGTCGTTGGGGCTCGGTTTCCACAGCATCTCGTCGGTGACGGGGACGAACGGGGCCTGCGCGGCCTGCTGGCTCTGAGCGGCTACAGTGAGGCCGGCTGTCACGATGAGGACGAAGGCGAACAGGATGTAGAAGCGCTTCATAAGAGCCCTCTCTGGAAACGAGTCGGAATCACGCCAGCCGATAGCCTAGCCTGAAACGGGGGGCAGA
>Ga0209640_10004443_pt1 | contig 12276 bp, 12 predicted proteins | sample RifCSP10_1_FD_184018 | JGI IMG/M metagenome (GOLD analysis project Ga0209640, IMG submission 184018) | Soil microbial communities from Rifle, Colorado - Rifle CSP2_sed 10_1 (SPAdes) (version 2) | ecosystem: Environmental > Terrestrial > Deep subsurface > Rock core/Sediment | place: Rifle... | reverse complement strand
ACCGAGCGGGCCGGGTCGAGACCCTGACCTCGGTGTGCACCGGCGCCTTGCTGCTCGGCAAAGCCGGACTGCTCGATGGCAAGCGGGCGACCACGCATTGGCGTTCCCTGGACTGGATGCAGGAGCTGTTCCCGAAGACGACGGTTGAAAAGCAACTTCACTTCGTAGAAGACGGCACTCTGCTCACTTCCGCGGGCATCTCCGCCGGGATCGACATGGCGCTGAGGGTGGTCGCCCGTTATTTCGGAGAGGCCGTCGCGCGCGGCACGGCGAAGAACATGGAGTACCCGTATCCCGAAAGCGCTGCGCGCCGCATCTCGATTCCGGCATGAGCCGGCGATCGATATTGAACGCAAGATAGCGGTCGGCAGGCGGGCGCCCGACTTCTCGGACCTCGGCATTGATGCTGCACCATCTGTCGTTCGCGGTCTCGAATCTTGAGCGAGCGGCCGTATTTTACGACGCCGCGCTCGCGGCGCTGGGCTATGTTCGGGTCTGGACGGACTCGACTGCGATCGGCTATGGCGAACCGGGCGGCGGCGACAAGCTCGCGATCAACCTGCAGCGAAATGTCGTCGCTCCCGGCCCCGGCTTTCACGCCGCGTTTGCCGCGCCCTCGCGTGTCGCCGTCGATCGGTTCCACGCGGCCGCCCTGAAATGCGGCGGCTCGGACAACGGCGCTCCCGGCCTCAGGCCCCATTACGGCCCGAACTACTACGCCGCCTTCGTCATCGACCCGGATGGCTATCGCATCGAGGCGGTGATCAACGAAACGGACTGATCACGCCCCGATTCACCCCGAGGTCTTCTGATCCCGATCGACGAGTTTCGCGAGCGCGACCGGCGCAACACATCGCGCCTCCTCAATTACGTCAGCCCTACGATCGATCTCAGCGTGGGCGATCTCATCGGCGCGCGTGCGCTGCGCGAAACCTACCTGGGCCTCGGCGTGTCGCACCGTTCCGGGATCTTCGGTTCATCCCAGTTGCTCGGCAACGTCAACGGCGGATCGAACTACCTCTATGGCTATCTGGAACGGAGGATGTGACGGCCTGGGCGCGATTCGACGCCCTGTCGCCGCCCGTGTGAACGTCCGCTATTGGGAATGCCGATCGTCTACTCCCGACCGGGAGCAGCCGTTAAACGGCCGCACGCAGCGGGCGCATTGCGTTCCCGAGTTCGCGTTGAAAAACGGCTATGGGGAATGTTTTTCCAGAGCGTCCGCACTGATCATCTTCACGTTTTGCTTCCTCAACTTCTTCGCTCGCTTGGCTGCCCCCGCAAGGTGCTTCTTAGCTTTTTGCTTCCGTCGCCTGGCCTTCAGCATCTGGGAATGATTCAACGGAACCTCCAGTCGATAAGCTGTTGATTTGCACGTTTTTTCGTTCGTGGCTATTGCTCTGGCCCCAGCACTCACCATCAACAAAAACCCCGCCGAAGCGGGGTCTGTGTATTTACGACCTCGACTGCATGTGGCGGAATATTCGACATCCCGGACGGCCACACTGATTCCAGGGCCGATCCTATTCGCGCTGTTCTAGCGCCGCTCAATGCACCGCGAGCCTTTTCGCCGCCGTTAAGGTTTTCTTCGGCAGCGTGAGTTCCAGCACGCCGTCGTTGTACTTGGCTTGGGCGGTCGCTTCGTCGACTTCCTGACCGAGCGTGAACGCGCGGTGGATCTTGCCGTAATAGCGCTCGGCGCAAAGCACCGTCTCGCCGTTCTTAACGACGTTTTTTTCGTGCTTCACTTCCGCGGATACCGCAACTTCGTTGCCGTTAATAGTTATGCTGATCTCTTCCTTCTTGACGCCGGGCAAATTCGCCAGCACTTGATACTCCTTGTCGTTCTCGGTTACGTCCATGCGGAACTGCGTCGACATGGGCGCACGCGTCTCAGGGTTAGGCAGCCACACGGGGACGCCACGGAATAGGTTCTCGAATGCATCCTCGAGCGGATTAAAGCGTGTGATGTTTACCATTTTGCTCTCCTATGAAAATTCAAACCAAATCGGCAGTCTGAATGGTCGATTTCCGCTTTGCGATACTGCCTCCATCTTGCTGGCAGCCAGCATAAGCGGCGAGATACTGACTGGTCACTACCAGAAGCGTGTGGTATGATACTGACCGGTCACTCACATGTCAAGCGAAAACTGAATATCGCCAGGAAACGACCGACCGACGTGCGATCGGTTTTGCGCAAGCCTGGCGCCGAGCGCCCGCAAGGGGATTTTCGATACCGCTTCGGAATTCTTCTATCGCAAGGGAATTCGCGCGGTCGGGGTGGAATCAATTGCGGCCGAAGCCGACACCACCAAGATGAGCCTCTACCGGAGCGCAGCCGCCAGAAACGAGCGACGGGAACGTGGTTAGGGTAAATCCTCGACTTTGCGGCCGCTGATTTGCAGCCTTCCGCTTGGCCCTATGCCGATCACAACAATGAAACGGGGCTGCATGATCGCAACCACTTCCTTTGACCGGCGCACCCTGCCACAGCATGTCGTAGCCCAGCTCCTTGGTATCGGTGCACATCTTCGCCAGCGCCTCGAACTTGGTGGAGAAGACCGCGTCGGCGTGCGATTTCTCGTGCTCCTCGAAGGAACGCCAGTACGTGACGATGACGTAGTGCTCGTCGGCGGTCCTGGACTCGGAGAGCGACCCCTCGTCCGACACGAAGCCGAAGAACTTGAACACCTGGCCGGCGATGAACCCGCCCTTGTCGCCACCGCAGGTTTCCTTGACGACATTGCACATGTCGCCCACGGCGAGCTCCACCTCCTCGAACGTGACGCCGGGCTTGAGCTTCACGGTGTTGAACAGCATTTTCGCGCCGAATGGCAGTGTGATGGGATCGAACATCAGGTTTTTCCCCGCATGAATCTGCAATTGCCCGGATTGGCGACGCGCTATTCTGCCACCCTCCCAGTACAGGCATAAGATTCGACGCTCAGCCTGAGGCAGGGCGGCGGGCCTGGTACCATGATCGTGAACATCGATGACTCTTGGCTCGTTGCCGCGGCCGCGGCGTTCCTCATCGCCGCTCTTCTCCTCGCCCGCACGATCCGCAGTCTCATCCGTATTCTGCGCGGTTCGGTCGTGGCATCGCTCCCGGTGCACACGGAGCAAACGATTCCGCTACCGCGCGCAGGCACCTTCGATCTCTACGTGGAAGGCAAACGCTTCAGCAGAAACTTTGCCGCTCTCGACTTCGCGCTCTCGGACGCTGCCGGTGCGCCCGTGCCCTTGCAGCGGATCCTGTTCCGCACCACCGTTTCCGGGGTCTCGCGCGTGCGCCTTCTGCTGCGCCGTTTCGCCGCCCCCGGCGCGGGCACGTTCACCCTGCGCATCACCGGCATCAAGCCGGATCAGGACCCGGAGAACCGGATCGTCCTGGCGACTCCGGTCACGGCCCGGATGGTGCTTCACATCCTGGCGATCGTTGCGCTCGCGATGCTGGCGATGGCGTCACTGGGGGGCGCCGTGTTCCTCCTGCTCAGCCGGCCTTGAACGAGGTCTCCACCCAGAGCAGCCCGACGATGGTTTTCACGTCGGTGATCCGCCCGTCGCGGGTCATCGCCAGCGCCTCGCCGAAGGGAAGCGCGAACGCTTCGAGAAACTCGCCGTGGGCGAGGTTCTGCTCTCGCTGCTCGAGCCCCTTCGCGAGCCAGATTTCAATCGCCTCGTCGGAGTACCCGATCGCGTTGTGGATGACGCCAAGCCGGGTCCACTCGGCGGCGACGTATCCGGTCTCCTCCAGCAGCTCGCGCTTCGCCGTTTCAAGATGCGGCTCGCCGGGCTCGAGCTTGCCCGCAGGGATCTCGATGAACTCGCGCCCAAGGGGATAGCGGTACTGGCGCTCGAGCAGCACGCGGCCGTCGTCAAAGAGCGCCACGATCCCCACCGCACCGGGGTGGCGGATGTATTCGCGCACGGTCTGGCTGCCGTCCGGAAGGCGCACCACATCCCGATGCACGCGGAAGAATCCTCCGGGGTAAACCTCGCCGCCGGAGATGAAGGTTTCGGTCAGGTCATGCTTCGGCATCGCAACCCCTCACCCCTGCCCTCTCCCGCAAGGGAAAGGGAGAAGGCGCGCGCTCAGAGCGACTTGATGGAGACGAAGCAGATCCACATCAGCGGCTGCGGCACGATCCCGATCGCGAGCAGCGCGAGGCCGTTCGCCGACAGGAGCACGCGCATGTCGCGGTCTCCGGTGAACGGGGTCGCGTCCGTCGGGTCGTCGAAGTACATCAGCTTGACGACCCGCAGGTAGTAGAACGCGCCGATCAGGGACATGATCACCGCGAACACCGCGAGCCAGATCTGGCCCGCGGCGACGGCCGCGGAGAGCACCGAGAGCTTGGCGTAGAAGCCCGCGGTCGGCGGCACGCCGGCGAGCGAGAACATGGCGAGCAGCATGATGAACGCGAACCAGGGGTTGCGGCGGTTCAGGCCTTTCATGTCCTCCAGGTTCTCGCACTCGAAGCCCTTGCTCGAAAGGTAGAGCAGCATGCCGAATGCACCGAGCGACATCAGCACGTAGACGAGGGTGTAGAACATCGCCGCCGCGTACGCCTCGGCCGCGTTCAGCCAGTTGCCGCCGACCACGCCGGAAAGCAGCCCGAGCAGCATGAAGCCCATGTGCGCGATGGTCGAGTAGGCGAGCATGCGCTTGAGGTTCGACTGCGCGATGGCGGTGATGTTGCCGAGCGCCATCGAGAGCACCGAGAGGATCACGAGCATCTGCTGCCAGTCGGCGGCGAGATCGAGCAGGCCGTTCACCAGCAGGCGCATCGCCATCGCGAACGCGGCGAGCTTGGGCGCCGAGCCGATCACCAGCGTCACCGCGGTGGGCGCGCCGTGGTAGACGTCCGGGATCCACATGTGGAACGGCACCACGCCGAGCTTGAAGGCGATGCCCGCGACCAGGAACACCAGGCCGAAGACGAGCAGCGTGCGGTCGGCGGCGTGGGTCGAAAGATTGCCCACCTGCTTCGCCACCTCGGTGATGGTGAGCGTTCCGGTCGCCCCGTAGATCATCGACATGCCATAGAGCAGCAGGCCGGAGGCAAGCGCGCCGAGCACGAAGTACTTCATGGCGGCCTCGGTCGAGGCGGCCGAGTCGCGGTTCAGCGCCACCATCGCGAACAGGCACAGCGACAGCAGCTCGAGCCCGAGATACAGCGTCAGGAAGCTGTTCGCGCTCATCATCACCATCATGCCGAGCAGGGCGAACAGCAGCAGCGTCAGGAATTCCCCTTTCAGCAGCCCGCGGTCGAGCAGGTACTGGCGCGAGTACACCAGCGCGAGCGCAACGGCGAGGTACGCGCCCAGCTTGAGCACGTGCGACATCATGTCGGCGACGAACAGGGCGTTGAACGCATAGATCAGCTGCCCGCCCGAACCCACGAGCACGAACAGGGTCGAGAACGTGCAGCCGAGCAATACCAGCTCCGCGAACAGGACGCTCCCCTCCTTGCGCTCGCTCTTCGCGTACAGGTCGAAGATCATCAGCGCGCACGCGCCGGCGAGGAGGACGATCTCCGGCAGCGCCGGCAGAAAGTCGATCAAGGAGGTCGGAAGCATCATTGGACCAACGGTCTTTCCAAACGTCTCGCGCTGCAGCGCAGGCCGTTTCTGCACCGCAGCGCAGCGTCGTATTTCATATCTTCGGCAGCGCCACGTGGCGCAGCAGTTCGTTGACCGAGGCGTGCATCACCTCGGTGAAGGGGAGCGGGTACACGCCCATCCACAGGACGGCCGCGGCGAGCAGCCCCAGCACCAGGAACTCGCGGCCGTTCAGGTCGGGAAGCGCCGCCACGTGCTCGTTCGCCACGGCGCCGAAGATGACGCGCTTGTACATCCACAGCGTGTACGCGGCGCCGAACACCATGGTGGTGGCGGCGGCGAACGCGAGCCAGAAGCTCGCCTTCATCGCCCCCAGGATCACCATGAACTCGCCGACGAACCCGGAGGTGGCGGGGAGGCCGCAGTTCGCCATCGCGAACAGCATCATGAGCGAGGCGAACTTCGGCATGGTGTTCACCACCCCGCCGTAATCCGCGATCATGCGCGAGTGCATGCGGTCGTAGAGCACGCCGACGCAAAGGAACAGCGCGGCCGAAACGAAGCCGTGCGAGATCATCTGCACCAGCCCGCCTTCCACGCCGAAGGCGTTGAAGATGAAAAAGCCGAGGGTCACGAACCCCATGTGCGAGATCGAGGAGTACGCGATGAGCTTCTTCATGTCGGTCTGCACCAGCGCCACCAGGCCGATGTACACCACCGCGATCAGCGAGAGCGAGATCATCAGCCAGGACAGCTCGCGCGAGGCGTCCGGCAGGATCGGCAGGGTGAAGCGCACGAAGCCGTAGGCGCCGAGCTTCAGCAGGATCGCCGCGAGCACCACCGAGCCGCCGGTGGGCGCCTCCGTATGCGCGTCCGGAAGCCAGGTGTGCACCGGCCACATCGGCACCTTGACCGCAAACGCGAACAGCAGCCCGAAGAAGAGCAGGATCTGCGCCCCCAAGGGCAGCGGCAGCTTGTGCCAGTCGAGGATCGCGAAGCTGCCGCCGGATTTGTCGTAGAGGTACAGCAGCGCCACCAGCATCAGCAGCGACCCCATCAGCGTGTAGAGGAAGAACTTGACCGCCGCGTACACCCGGTTCGGACCGCCCCAGACCCCGATGATGATGAACATCGGGATCAGCGTTCCCTCGAAGAACACGTAGAAGAGCAGCGCGTCGAGCGCCGCGAAGACCCCGTTCAGCAGCCCCGACATGACGAGGAACGCCCCCATGTACTGCGCGACCCGCGTCTCGATCACCGTCCAGCCCGCAACCACCACCAGGACCGTGATGAAGCTGTTCAGCAGGATGAACAGGATCGAGATCCCGTCCACCCCGAGGTGGTAGTTAACGTTGAACTGCTCGATCCAGGGGCTGAACTCGACGAACTGCATGTCCGCGGTCTGCAGGCTGAAGTTGGTCCACAGCGGGATCGTCACGAGGAACCCGGTCGCCGCGCCGGCCAATGCGAGCCAGCGCTGCGCCGGCGCGTTCCGGTCGCCTCCGGTGGCGAGCACGCCGAGCCCGAACAGGATCGGCACCCAGATCGCGAGCGAAAGCAGCGGGACGGTGTGGGTCACCGCGCTAGCCTTTGGGCGCGAGGAACAGGAACCACGTCATCACGAGGAGGACCCCGAAGATCATCACGAAGGCGTACTGGTAGATGAAGCCGGTCTGGAACAGCCGCACCACGCCCGAGAACCAGCCGACCAGGCGCGCGGAACCGTTGACGAACACGCCGTCGATCGTGCGCTCGTCGCCGCCCTTCCAGAATCCGTTGCCGATGAGCCGCGCGCCGCCGGCGAACAGCCACTGGTACAGCTCGTCGAAGCCGTACTTGCGCTCGACCAGCGCGTAAAGCGGCCCGAGGCGCATGGCGATCTGCTTGGGCAGGTCGGTGCGCACGCGGTACAGGTAATACGCGGTGGCGATGCCGGCGATCGCGAGCCAGAACGGCAGCGCCGTCACGCCGTGCGCCATGTAGTTCCACAGGCCCTGGTACTCCTCGGCCATCTTCGCGACGTTGCCGTGCGCGGCGCTGACCGCGATGGAGGATCCGAAGTAGTCGCCGAACACCACGGATCCGATCCACCATCCGGAGCCGATCGAGGGAATCGCGAGCAGCACCAGCGGCACCGTCACCACCCTGGGCGATTCATGCGGCGGGTGCGCGGGATCGAACTTCGGCTCGCCGTGGAAGGCCATGAAAACCAGCCGGAAGGTGTACGCCGCCGTCACGAAGACGGTCGAGGCCACGGCCAGCCAGGCGAACGTCGCGCCGGGGGTCTGGGAAAGCTTCACCGCCTCGATGATCGCGTCCTTGGAGAAAAAGCCGGCGAAGGGCGGGATGCCTGCCGAAGAAATCGCGCCGATCAAGAGCGTCCAGTAGGTCCACGGCATATATTTCTTCAGGCCGCCCATTCGGCGCATGTCCTGTTCGTGGTGCAGCGCGATGATCACCGAGCCGGCGGCAAGGAACAGCAGCGCCTTGAAAAAGGCGTGCGTCATGAGGTGAAAGATCGCGGCGGAGTAGGCCGAGGCGCCCAGCGCCACCGACATGTAGCCGAGCTGCGACAGCGTAGAGTAGGCCACCACGCGCTTGATGTCGTACTGCGTGAGCGCGATCAGCGCCATGAAGAGCGCGGTGATCGCCCCGATCACCAGGACCACCGACAGCGCGGTCTGCGATTGCTCGAACAGCGGCGACATGCGCGCCACCATGAAGATGCCCGCAGTCACCATGGTCGCGGCGTGGATCAGCGCCGAGATCGGGGTCGGCCCCTCCATCGAGTCGGGCAGCCAGACGTGCAGCGGAAACTGCGCGCTCTTGCCCATGGCGCCGACGAACAGGCAGATGCAGATCACGCTGAGCAGCAGCCACGGGGCGCCGTGGAACACCTCGATCGTCTTGCCCGCGGCGGCCGGCGCCTGCGCGAACACCGCGGCGTAGTCGAGGCTGCCGAAGTGCGCGAAGATCAGCGCGATGCCGAGCACGAAGCCGAAATCCCCGACCCGGTTGACGAGGAAGGCCTTCAGGCTGGCGAAGATCGCGCTCGGCCGCTTGAACCAGAAGCCGATCAGCAGGTACGACATCAGCCCCACGCCCTCCCAGCCGAAGAAGAGCTGCAGGAAGTTGTTCGCCATCACCAGCATCAGCATCGAGAAGGTGAACAGCGAGATGTACGAGAAGAACCGCTGGTAGCCCGGGTCCTCCGCCATGTAGCCGATCGTGTAGACGTGCACCATGAGGGAGACGAAGCTCACCACCACCATCATCAGCGCCGAGAGCCTGTCGATCTGGAAGCCGATCTCGATCCGCGTCGCGCCGCTCGTGAGCCACGTATAGACGCTGCCGTTCCAGGTGTTGCCGTTCAGCACGTCGGCGAAGATCACGCACGAGGCGAGGAACGAGACGAGCACCGAGAGGATCGTGACGGTATGCGCGCCGGCGCGGCCGATCGCGCGCCCGAAGAGGCCCGCGACGATCGACCCGGCGAGCGGCGCGAAGGGCACGAGCAGGTACAGGGTTTTCATGGCGATCATCTTGTCGATCCAGGCAAGCGCCCCGGACCCCATGTCATCCTTTCAGCGTGTCGAGGTCCTCGACGTTGATCGTGTGGATGGCGCGGAACAGCACCACCAGGATCGCCAGCCCGATCGCCGATTCGGCGGCGGCGACGGTCAGGATGAAGAACACGAACACCTGTCCCGCGGGATCGCCGAGAAAATGCGAGAAGGCGACGAAGTTCAGGTTGACGGAGAGCAGCATCAGCTCGATCGCCATCAGCAGGATGATCAGGTTGCGGCGGTTGAGGAAGATCCCGATCACGCTGATCGCGAACAGCAGCGCGCCGAGCACCAGGTAGTGCGAGAGCGTGAGCGTCACTGGTCCTTCTCCGCCGGCATCGAGACCAGCCGCACCCGGTCCTCGCGCCGCACGCGCACCTGGAGCGACGGATCCTGGTACCGGGTGTCCTTGCGCTTGCGCAGCGTGAGCGCGATGGCCGCGATGATCGCCACGAGCAGGATCACCGCGGCCACCTCGAACGCGAACGCGTAGTCGGTGTAGATCAGCCGCCCGAGTTCCTTGGTGTTGCTGTAGTCCGCGGGCAGCGCGCGCGGCCGCGGCGCGACGCCGAAGTAGCGTCCGGCCAGAACCGCCGCCATCTCCGCCATCATGATCCCGCCGACCACGATCGCGAGCGGCAGGTTCTTCCAGAATCCCTCGCGCAGCCGCTCGATGTTGATGTCGAGCATCATGACCACGAACAGGAACAGCACCATGACCGCGCCCACGTACACGAGCAGCAGCGCGATCGCCAGGAACTCCGCGCGCAGCAGCAGCCAGATCCCCGAGGCCGTGAAGAAGGACAGCACCAGGAACATCGCCGCGTGCACCGGGTTGCGCGCGGTGATGACGCGCAGTCCCGCCGCCAGCAGAATGGCGGCAAAGACGTAGAAGATGACGGCTTCGAACATTCTTGTTATCGCGTGAAGGGCCCGGTGTCAGTCATTCACGCATTCGCTCCCTATCGGTAGATCGCGTCCGCGGCCCTGTCCTTCGCGATCTGTTCTTCGTAGCGGTCGCCCACCGCGAGCAGCATCGGCTTGGTGTAGTACAGGTCGCCGCGCCTCTCGCCGTGGTATTCGATGATGCGGGTCTCGACGATCGCATCCACCGGGCAGGCCTCCTCGCAGAAGCCGCAGAAGATGCACTTGGTGAGGTCGATGTCGTAGCGCGTGGTGCGGCGAGTGCCGTCGTCCCGTTCCGCGGACTCGATGTGGATCGCGAGCGCCGGGCAGACCGCCTCGCACAGCTTGCAGGCGATGCAGCGCTCCTCGCCGTTCGGATAGCGCCGCAGTGCGTGCAGGCCGCGGAAGCGGGGGCTCATCGGCGTTTTTTCCTCCGGGAACTGCACCGTGATCTTGCGCCTGAACAGGTGCCGCCCGGTGAGCGCCAGCCCCTTGAACAGCTCCAGCAGGAGGAACGAACGGAAAAACTCGACGACCCGGTTCATGGCCCGTCTCCTGTCTCCCGTCTCTGGTCTCTCACTTCCAGATGTTCCACGGCGTCTGCATCCACAGGCCGATGACCGCGATCCACACCAGCGTCAGCGGGATGAAGACCTTCCACCCGAGGCGCATGATCTGGTCGTAGCGGTAGCGCGGGAAGGTAGCGCGGAACCAGAGGAACATCGAAACGATGATGAACACCTTGGCGAACAGCCAGGCGAACGGCGGCACCAGATTGAACAGCGCGGAATCGATCGGCGCCTGCCAGCCGCCGAAGAACATGATCGCGGTCAGCGTGCTGATCAGGATCATGTTCATGTACTCGGCGAGGAAGAACAGCGCGAAGGTCATGCCCGAGTACTCGACCATGTGGCCGGCGACGATCTCCGATTCGCCCTCGACCACGTCGAAGGGGGCACGGTTGGTCTCGGCGACTCCCGAGATGAAGTACACGAGCAGCATCGGGGCGAGCGGCAGCCAGTTCCAGGACAGGAAATGGATGCCCTTGGAGGCGAAGGTGCCCCTGCCCTGCCCGTTCACGATGTCCGAGAGGTTGAGGCTGCCGGAAACCATCAGCACCACCACCAGCGCGAAGCCCATCGCCAGCTCGTAGGACACCATCTGCGCCGCGGAGCGCATCGCGCCCATGAACGCATACTTCGAATTGGATGCCCATCCGGCGATGATCACGCCGTACACGCCGAACGAGGTGAGCGCGATGATGTACAGCAGCCCCGCATTGATGTCCGCGAGCACCACGTCGGGTGAGAACGGGATCACCGCCCAGGCGGCGAGCGCCGGCATGATCGCGAGCATCGGCGCGATGATGAAGAGAGCCTTGTTCGCGTTGGTCGGCAGGATGAGTTCCTTGAACAGGAGCTTCACCCCGTCGGCGATCGGTTGCAGCAGGCCGAGCGGGCCGACCCGGTTCGGGCCGATGCGGATCTGCATCCAGCCGATGAGCTTGCGCTCCCAGAGCGTGAGATACGCGACCGCGAGAAACAGCGGAATCAGGATCGCGACGATGAACCCGAGATCGCCGATCGTGCCGGACACCGCGGGTCCCCAGACGGGGCCGAACCACGCCTCGGGTCTGGTGACGATCCAGTCAATCGGCGCCGTGACGCTCCAGTTGGACATTCAGGCCGCCTGCTCCACCGCGATTTTCGCCACCGAAAGCGTCCCGAACATCGCCCCAAGGCCGGAAGTCGCGGGGTGCGCCGCCGCGACCCGCACGCACCCGTCGGGAAGCTTCCCGTCGAGTGCCGCCTCGAGGCGCGCTTCGCCGTCTCCCTGCCTTACGAGCACCGGCTGGCCTGCCGTCAAATCGAGGCTCTGCATCAGCCGCGCGTTCATCCAGCATCGCGGCCGGCGGGCATCCCGCGTTCTCTGCAGCGCAGGCGCCCGGCGCACCAGGGCGTCGGCGAAATAGATCGGCACGTTTGCGATGCGCTTCAGACCGGCAACCGGAACGACGATCTTTGCCACCGGAACGTTCGTCCGGTTGGAAAGAAGCGCGGCGGGGTCCCTGCCTGCCAGGCACTCTTCGCGCACCTGTTCGACCGTGTCGTAGTCGAAACCGGAAACGCCGAGCAGCCCGCCCAGCACGCGCAGCACCTTCCACGCCGGGCGCACCTCGCCCTCGGGCCGCACCGCCGCGCTGCAGCCCTGCACCTTTCCCTCGGTGGAGACGAAGGTGCCC
>Ga0209640_10004440_pt1 | contig 12288 bp, 8 predicted proteins | sample RifCSP10_1_FD_184018 | JGI IMG/M metagenome (GOLD analysis project Ga0209640, IMG submission 184018) | Soil microbial communities from Rifle, Colorado - Rifle CSP2_sed 10_1 (SPAdes) (version 2) | ecosystem: Environmental > Terrestrial > Deep subsurface > Rock core/Sediment | place: Rifle... | reverse complement strand
CAGGTCGGCGAGCAGCAGCTCGAGCACCATTTTCTGCGAAGTGCGCGCACGGTCGGTTTCGGTGTTCACTTCCATGCCTTGCGCGGGAAATCGGCAGCACGAGGGCGCAAGCGCACGTTCGCCCTTGATCTCGACGACGCACGCGCGGCAATTGCCATCGGGGCGCAGCGCGCGCGAATAGCAAAGGTGCGGAATCGCGACTCCATGCCGGCGCGCCGCTTCCAGGATCGTCTCATCCGGCCGGCCCACCACGCTCTTGCCGTTCAGCTTGAATTCGATCGGCAAGGTGGCGAGCTGGCGGTTCGTCACACGGTCCATTCACTCCACCTCATGGGGAAAATACTTCATCACGCAAAGCGCCGGGTTCGGCGCCGCCTGCCCGAGGCCGCAGATCGAGGCGTCCATCATCGCCTGCGACAGCTCGCCGAGCAGTGGCCGGTCCCATTGCGGAGCCTGCATCAGCCCGAGCGCCTTCGCAGTGCCGACGCGGCACGGCGTGCACTGGCCGCACGACTCCTCCTTGAAGAACTTCATCAGGTTGCGCGCGGCGGCCGCGGCGCGGTCGTGCTGCGAGAGGACGACGATCGCCGCCGACCCGATGAAGCAGCCGTGCGGCTGCAGCGTGTCGAAGTCGAGCGGCAGGTCGCCCTTGGAGGCCGGAAGAATGCCGCCGGACGCGCCGCCCGGCAGATAGCCGTACAGCTCGTGGCCGTCGAGCATGCCGCCGCAATGCTCGACGATCAGCTCGCGCACCGTGATGCCGGCAGGCGCGATGTGCACGCCGGGCTTGCTCACCCGGCCGGAGACAGAGAACGAGCGCAGCCCCTTCCTTCCGTTGCGACCCTGGGAAGCGAACCACGCGGCGCCTTTCTCGACGATCTCGCGCACCCAGTAGACCGTCTCCATGTTGTGCTCGAGCGTCGGACGGCCGAAGAGGCCCACCTGCGCAACGTACGGCGGGCGCAGCCGCGGCATGCCGCGTTTTCCTTCGATCGACTCGATCATCGCGGACTCTTCGCCGCAGATGTACGCGCCCGCGCCGCGCCGCAGGTGAAGGGCGGGGAGCGCACATGGCGGATCGCGCTGCAGGCGCTCGAGTTCGCGCTCGAGCAGCGACCGGCAGGCGGCGTACTCGTCGCGCAGGTAGATGTAGATCTCGGAGACGTCCGCGCACGATGCGGCGACGAGCATCCCCTCGAGGAAACGGTGCGGATCGCGCTCGAGGAAGTAGCGGTCCTTGAACGTGCCGGGCTCTCCCTCGTCGATGTTGAGGGCCATCAGCCGCGGCGCCGGTTCTGCGGCGACGATGCGCCATTTTCGCCCGGCGGGGAAACCCGCGCCGCCAAGGCCGCGCAGGCCCGAATCTTCCATGATCTTCGTGATCTCGTCGCGCGAGCGTTTGCCTGCAACGCAATCGGCAAGCAGCCGGTAGCCGCCGTCCTTGCGGTACCCGGCGTAGTCGAGATACCGAGGCTCCAAAGCCCGTGTTTGTTTCGCGGCCACTGCCGCCTTGACGGATTCGACCGTGGCGCGAGCCACCGGGTTCTGGCCGACTACGACGCAAGGCGCGACTTCGCAGCGCCCGACGCAGGGCGCGTGCACGACGCGCACGTCTTTTCCCAGCGCTCCGGGCAGGCTCTCGAGCAGGCGATTCGCGCCGGCGAGTTCGCAGGAGATGGAATCGCATACGCGCACCGTCACGCCGGGCGGCGGTGATTCGCCTTCCTTCACGACGTCGAAGTGGTGATAGAAAGTCGCGACTTCGTAGACTTCGGTGAGCGCCAGGCGCATTTCTTGCGCGAGCGCCGCGAGGTTCACCGCCGAAAGATGGCCGAAGCGGTCCTGGATGCGGTGCAGGTGCTCGAGGAGCAAATCGCGCCGGCGTGGAGCGTCGCCGAGCAGTTCGCGCACCTCTTCGAGCGCGCGGGGATCGACTCCCCGTCCCCTGGGCGCCGGGCGCACCTTCCTCGCGGGTTTCATCCGGCCATTATCGGCGAGCGCGCACGGCCGGATGCTTGACTGCGGTCAAGCAGGAAAAATCAGCGCCGGCCGGCGCGCTTCAACCGGGCCGGATGACTCCGCAAGCGATGCGCGCGCCCGCGTTGCCCGTCGGCTGCGTCTTGAAGTCGTCGGGGTCGGCATGCACGATCAAGCCTCGGCCGATGATGTTCGCCGGACCCGCAGCGACGGTGATCACGTCGAGCATGGCATCGACCTTGGCGCGGCCGTTCTTGCCTGCCTTGAGCGGCGGCAGATCGCCGGCGTGGCGCTCGGGGCTGTCGTGCCGGGCGTGCGGCTTGCCGTGCGGGTTGAAATGGCCCTTCGTGCTCATGCCGTCGCCGGAGCTGCAGTCGCCGACTTCGTGAATGTGCAGACCATGCTCCTGTCCGGGTTTGAGGCCCTGCGCATAGACCACGACGTGCACCTTGCCATTCGCCTGCTCGAATGTCGCTTCCCCGAACGTCTTGCTGCCTTTGGTCGGCTGCAGCTGCGCCGTTGCACGCAACGGTTCGCCCGGCGTGGTTGCGCATGCGGCGAGCAGGATCGCCGCGCAGGCGGGAATGACTGATCTCATGGGCTCCTCCTGCCGCAAATCTACCTGCTTACCTCCGCCTGAAGCAAATGCTGCGGTGCTTTTGCGCATGCCCCGCTTGACGTTGAGTCGATCCGTGGGATACGGTCGCCGCGCATACCATTGGAGGATGGAGGCGTTCATGAAACTGGGACGAACTTGCGCTCTCGGCGCAGCGGTCGCCGCGCTCACGTGGATTTGGGCTTCGCCTGTGGTCGCGCAGGACGCGCCGAAGAAGGTGGTGCTGCGCTTCGCGGCGGATTTCCCGCCGCCACCGCATCCGGCCGGCCTCGCGATGAAGTACTTTGCCGAGCGGTTGCCGCAGGTGATCCCCGGCAGCGAAGCGCGCCTGTACTACGCCGGCGCGCTGTACACCGTTCCCGAGGCGTTCGAGGCAATGCGCCAAGGCAATCTGGAGATGACCTGGATGCAGGTCGGCAAGGCGGCGCCGGTCGATCCCTGGATGATGTCCCTGGTCGGGCCAGGCATCCTGACCACGGTCGGCGCGGTGGACAACCTCGACAAGACCAAGACCTACCAGATGCTGATCGGCCGGCTGCAGAACAACCAGGCGATCCGGGTGTTCGGCGTAGGGCACATGAGCTTCGGCATGGGCGTGGGCGGCAAGAAGCGCTACAGCAAACCCTCCGACTTCACCGGCCGCAAGGTGCGCAGCATGGGGCCGGTCGAGAACGCCTCGCTCGAGTCGTGGAAGGCGAACCCGGTGGTGATGGGCTTCGGCGAGGTGCCGACAGCGCTCGAATCGGGCGTCATCGACGGCCTGATGACCAGCCTCGGCGGCTGGAACAGCGTTCGCGAGCAGGCGCCCTACTTCACGATGGGCGGCGCCGGCGCCTTTGTCGGCGACTACTACATGATCAGCGCAAGCCGCCGCTGGTGGGACCGCCAGCCCCCGGCGAACCAGGCGGTGCTGCAGAAGCTGATCCTGGAAACCATCCATGTGCAAAAGGAATACAACTGGTGCTTCGACAAGATGGCCTACGACAAGTACGGCACCAAGGATCCGTCCAGGCCGGGCGTGTACTGGTTGAATCCGCAGGAGGTTTCCGCCATGGTGGGCGCGATGGGCGACTCGACAACCCGGTACGTGAAAAGCAAGACGCCGGAGCCCGCCCGGCCGTGGGTTGACACCTTCGTCAAGGAAGGCCGCGAGTTGTCCAAGCAGAACCCTCCCGGATCCTCATGGATCGAGAAGCTCGACTGCTCGAAGCACGCTTCCAAGCTCGTCATCAAGTAGCCCGGCGCCGAGGACACACCCCCGGCGCGTGGAAAAAGCGTACGTAATCTGGCGGGCCTTCCAGGAGAAGATCCTGGGGCCCGCTGCAGCGCTGCTGTTGCTCGGCTGCACGCTGCTCGCCCTCCTCGAGGTGGTGCGGCGCTACGCGTTCGGCGTTTCGTTCTATTGGCAACAGGACGCGGTCACCTACATCATCCTGAGCGCGGTGTTTCTGTATTTCGGCATTGCGCAGCGCCGCGAGTCGCATCTCAGCGTCACCGTCTTCCTGGAGCTCGCCGAGGCGGCCGGGCCTCGCGCGCGCAAGGCGGCCGAGTTCGTCCGGCTGCTGGGCGCGGCGTTCTCGCTCCTGTTCCTGCTGGCGGTGGTCTGGTGGGGCGTCCCCGAGGTGCTCGACAGCCAGAAATACAACACGCGCACCGAGAGCCTGCTGCTGCCGCTCGCGCCGTTCCTGTGGGCGCTGCTGATCGGATTCATCTTCATGGCGGTAACGATGGTTTTCCAGGTCTATCGCGATGTCCAGAAGCTGCGCGGCCGGACTGTCCTGGTAGAACCCGCCGAAGACGACAGCACGATGCTGCTGCATTGAAGGCCTGAAGCATGTTCATCGTCGGCATCGTCGTCTTCGTCCTGCTGATCATCGCGATTCCGATCGGCATTGCGCTCTCCGCCAGCAGCGCGGTCTACATCCTGATCGACCCGCTGCTCGAGCCGGAGGTGATCTTCCGCGCCTTCTTCAACTTCATCGGCCGCTACTCGCTGATGGCGATCCCGCTCTTCATCTACGCCGGCTTCCTGATGGAGCGCACCGGGCTGATCGCGCAGCTGTTCCGCTTCGCCGACGCGCTGGCGGGCTGGCTGCCGGGCGGCTTCGGCGTCTCGACCATTCTCGCCTGCGTCCTGTTCGCCTCGATCTCGGGCTCGAGCGTCGCCTCCGCCGCGGCGATGAGCGTGATCGCGATTCCCGAGATGACCAGGCGCGGCTACCCGACCTGGCTTTCCTCTGGCATCGTCGCCGGCAACGGCGGCATCGCGATCCTGATACCGCCCAGCATCATCCTGATCCTGTACGGCATCGTCACCGAGACCTCGATCGTGCGCCTGTTCTTCGCCGGCATCATCCCGGGCCTGCTGCTGGCGCTGACCAGCATCATCACCGTGATGATCATCGGTTTCCGTATCAAGCTGCCGCGCGGCACCTTCTCGTGGGCGCGGCTGTGGCGCGAATTCATCGGCGCGCTGCCCGGTCTTGGCATGCCGGTCATCATCCTGGGCGGCCTCTACGGCGGCGTCTTCACACCGACCGAGGCCGCGGCCGCCGCCTGCGGCTACGCCCTCATTTACGGGCTTATCAGCGCCGGGGACGAATTCGTGAGGCAGCTTGTGCCGATCACCCGCCGCGCGCTCAACCTCACCGCCGTGATCCTGTTCCTGGTGGGCAGCGTCGGCGTGTTCCAGTTTCTCGCCGCCAACCTCTACTGGCCGCAGCAGATCACGAAGATCGTGACCGGCTGGGGGCTGTCGCAGATCGGCTTTATCTTCGCTTTCATGGGCGTGCTGCTGATCCTCGGCTGTTTCGTCGACGGCATTGCCATGGTCCTGCTCACCGTGCCGGTGGTGTTCCCGGTCGCCTATGCGCTCAAAATCGATCCCCTGCACCTCGGCGTCATGCTGACCCTCGCCGTCGAAATGAGCGTCATCACCCCGCCCGTCGGCCTGAACCTGTTCGCGGTGAGCGGCACCTCGAAGATCCCGATCACCACCGTGATGAAGGGCTCCATCCCGTTCTTCTTCGCCGACCTGACGACGTTGCTCATCGTCGTCTTCATCCCGGCAACCGTGACCTGGCTTCCGAGCATTCTCGTCCAGCAGGTTTTCAAGTAGGGGCGGGACGTTCGGACGAGAGTAGACTCGTGCGGCGCATGACGGCCGCGCTCCTCCAGACGGGTTCGGCGCCGATCGAGGCAGGCAAGGTGCTCGCCGTGGCTGCGGCCGTGGCGCGCGAAGCGCGCTCGCAGGGCACGCTGCCCGAAGTCACGCTCGATAGCTCGCTCGAGCGCGATCTGGGCCTGGACAGCCTCGCGCGGGTCGAACTGGTGCTGCGCCTGGAGCGCGAGTTCTCCACGAGCCTGCCCGAGCAGGCGCTCGCAACGAGCGAGACCCCGCGCGACTTGCTGCGCTTCCTGCTTTCGAGCGCGGGGCAGGCACCGCGCGTCGCCGACACGAGCGTCGCGAGCCTCGTGCAATCGGCCGACGTGCGGCCCCCCACGCACGCGCAGACGCTAGTCGAGGCGCTCGAATACCACGTCGAGCGCCAACCCGACCGGCTCACGGTGTTCCTGTACGGCGAGAACTCGGAGAATCCGATCACCTATCGCGCGCTGTGGGAAGGCGCGCTCGGTTATGGCGCGCGCCTCGCGCAGGCCGGGCTGCAGCCCGGGCAGACCGTGGCGATCATGCTGCCGACCTGCAAGGAGTACCTGTTTTCGTTCTACGGCGTGCTGCTGGCGGGCGGGGTGCCGGTGCCGTTGTATCCGCCGGCGCGGCTGACCACGATCGAAGACCACATGACGCGCCACGTCGGCATCCTGAAGAACGCCGGCGCATCGATGATGATCACGATTCCCGAGGCGAAGGCGCTCGCGTGGCTGCTGCGCGCACAGGTGGAGTCGCTGCGCGCCGTGCTCGTTCCCGCCGACCTCGAGGGCGCGGCGAGCGGCTTTGCGCCGGTGCGCGCCAAAAGCGGCGACATCGGCTTCCTGCAGTACACGTCGGGCTCGACCGGCAACCCGAAAGGCGTGGTGCTGACGCATGCGAACCTGCTCGCCAACGTGCGCGCGATGGGCGCGGCGGTGCGCGTCACCTCGGCCGACGTGTTCGTGAGCTGGCTGCCGCTCTACCATGACATGGGGCTGATCGGCGGCTGCTTCGCGACGATGTTTCTCGGCTTTCCGGTGGTGCTGATGTCGCCGCTTGCGTTCCTTGCGCGCCCCGGGGCCTGGCTGCGCGCGATCCACCGGCATCGCGGCACGATCTCCGGCGGGCCGAATTTCTGCTACGAGCTTTGCCTGCGGCGCATCTCCGACGAGGAGATGGCCGGGCTCGATCTTTCCTCGTGGCGCTTTGCGTTCAACGGCGCCGAGCCGGTGAGCCCGGAGACGATCTCGGCATTCGAGGCGCGCTTCGCGAAATGGGCGTTCGGCAAGAACGTCCTTTCCCCCGTGTACGGGCTCGCGGAGTGCTCGGTGGGCCTTGCGTTCACGCCGCCGGGCGAGCCGTGGAGCATGCACACGCTCGACCGGGATGCGTTCGGGCGCTCCGGCGAAGCGATTGCCGCGCGCACCGGCGACCCGGCGCCGCTCAAGGTGATCGGCTGCGGCACGCCGATCCCGGATCACGACCTGCGCGTGGTCGATACCGCCGGGCTCGAGCTCGGTGACCGGCATGAAGGGCTGCTGCAATTCCGCGGTCCTTCCGCGACTTCGGGTTACTACCGCAACCCCGAAGCAACCAAGGCGCTTTTTTCCGGCGAATGGTTGAACACGGGCGATCGCGCCTACCTGTCCGAAGGGATGCTGTTCCTCACCGGACGCGAGAAGGACATCATCATTCGCGGCGGCCGCAACATCAGCCCGTATGAGCTCGAGCACGCGGTGGGCGACCTTGCCGGGGTGCGGCGCGGATGCGTCGCCGTGTTCGGCAGCCGCGACCCGGCCTCGGGCACCGAGAAAATCGTCGTGCTGGCGGAGATGCGAGGCACCGATCCATCGCGGCATGACGACCTGAAGCGCATGATCAACGAAATCTCGGTGACGCTGATCGGTGCGCCGGCCGACGACATCGTGCTCGCGCCGCCGGCCACGGTGCCGAAGACCTCGAGCGGCAAGATCCGCCGCGTGGCGGCGCGCGAATATTACGAGCGCGGTCCTGCGGCGGTAAGACCGCAGGCCGTCTGGCTTCAGTTCCTGCGCTTGCTGCTGGCGGGCGCCGCTCCGCAACTACGCCGCTCGCTCACCACCGTGCGCGGCGCAGTCTTTGCGCTGCGCGCTTACCTGCTGTTTGCTGCGCTCTTTCCGTTTGCCCTGATCGCGGCACTCGCCGCGCCGGTGAAAATCTGCTGGCAGGCCGGCGGCGCCGTGTCGCGCTGGTTCCTGCGCCTCTCCGGCATCCCGGTCGTCGCCCGGGGCCTGGAAAACCTTCCTTCCGGCAGGCCGGTCGTCCTTGCAGTCAACCACACGAGCTATCTTGACCCCGTCGTGCTGCTTTCGCTGCTCGACTATCGCGGCTATGCGTTCGTCGCGAAGCGCGAATTCCTCGCCAATCCGCTGATGCGCGCGCTGCTTGCGGGCTACGGCACCCAGTTCATCGAGCGATTCGACCTGCAGAAGAGCGCCGAGCACGCGGACGATCTCGCCGCAGCCGCGAAGCGCGGCGTCTCGCTGATCGTATTTCCGGAAGGGACGCTGAAGCGCTCGACCGGCCTGATGGCATTTCGCACCGGCGCGTTCCAGGCGGCCGCCCAGGCGGGCATCGCGGTCGTCCCCGTCGCGCTGCGCGGAGTCCGCTCGGTGCTGCGCGACGGCACCTGGTACCTTCGGCGCGGCGCAGTGTCCGTCGTGATCGGCGCCCCGATCGAACCGCAGGGAACGGACTGGAGCGCAGCGGTCGAACTGCGCGAGCGCGTGCGCTCGGAGATCCTGAAGCACTGCGGCGAGCCCGACCTGCACTCCTGACGCCGATCGGCGGCGGTTCAGCAGGAGCCTTGTCAGGAAAGTTTGACCGAACGGTCAGGCTTTCCTGACAGACAGACCGGCTCGCATATCCGTACTCTCGCGGAACAATGAGAGGAAGACTTGCGTCAGCGACGAGCTACCGACAGCTGGCGCTGGCGTTTGGGTGCTCGATCGCAACCGCCGCGTTCGCAGACAACACCGCGTCCGGTACTTTCGCAGTCTGGGCGATTGGCTTGCCGCATGGCTACATCATCATGGAACATCAGGTGAAGGCGATCGACGTTAGCGCCGAGGATGTCGCCCGGGGGTTCGTTCGCGTTGCGAATGGAACGCGATTCGTCGTGAAGACGCGCGCGCAGGGAAACTATGCGGTGCACTTTGCGACGCGCGACACGATCTTCCGCTCGGTGCAGATCGAAGGCATCGGGCGCAGCGTCGAGTTCGGCGCGCGCGGCGGGATCGTGGTCCAGCGCGAGGTGCCCGCCGGCAAATCCGTCGTCGCGGTGAATTACCGGTTCGATCTCATCCCGGGGATCCAGCCGGGCAGCTACGCCTGGCCGCTCGAGGTGATCGCGCGCGATGCGCCTGCAGATGGATTCGTTGCGTCGAGCCCGGACCCGGGCTTCGTGAAGCTCAGCGAGCGCTGAGCTCAGAAGTACTTGATCGCCTGCAGCCACGCGCGGGTGCGATCGTCGCTCCCGGCAGTGGCACGCTCGTTGCCGATGCGGTGCGCGAGCGCAAGCCGGACGCTGAAATTGCCGGGCTGGCTCCAGTCCAGGCCGAGCCCGCCGCCGCTCAGGCGGCGCCGATTGTCCTGCGCGAGGAACGGGTTTTCGTTGGTCCGCACCTCGCCGGTGTCGAGAAAGCCTGCCGCCTGCCAGGTCCCCGCAAGCGCGCCGACGTTCAGCGCGTGGCGCAGTTCCACGGTGAGCAGATAGCCGCTGTCTCCGGGCGCCTCTCCCTGCGGGTAGGCGCGCACGCCGTTGATGCCGCCGAGAATCATCTTTTCGGAAGAATCGAGATTCTTCCCCGCTTTCTGCCCGAAGAACGAAAAGTACAGCGACGTGCGCTCGGTCAGCCCCTGCTGGCGCGCATAGGCGACGTTCCAGCGGTCAAAGCGCCCGTGCGTGCGGGCGCCTGCGTCGTCGATCGCCTTCTGCGCGGGCGTCTCGACCCGCAGCGTGCCGCCCGTATATGCGAGCGAATAGGCGCTTGCCGCGCCCGCGCCCAGCGCATCGAAGAAATCGCCGTTCAGCGCGAGCGTCGCCGTCGCGCTCTTGCGGTCCGAAACAGTGGAGATCGCGTCAATGCGATCCTGCAAATCCTTGCGCTCGACGATCAGCTTGCCGTGCAGGTTATGCTTGCGCGAGCGCAGGACCGGGTAGCTTGCGAGCAGCGACCAGGAATCCGCCTCGCCCTTCGCATCGAGCGCGGCGAAGTCCTTGCCGAGACGGTATTCGACCCGCGAATAGATGGCGCCGGCTCTTGCGCCGTCGGCGCCGAGCGGCACCTGATAGCCGACGCGCGCGTACTCGAGCCCGGGATCGCCCTTCGCAGCGCGCACCGAAAGCCAGTCTCCAAGCCGCAACGGGCTGTAGAGATCGAGTTGCCCGGAAAGGCGCGTCGCGCCGGTGAAGCGACTGCCGTAGTTGTCGAGCTCGATCGTGCCGCTCGCGCTGCGCCCTGCATCGACTTCAAGGCGCAGATCGGTTTCGCCGATCGCCTGCCCCGGCGAAAGCACCGCTCTTCCCGGCGCAGCACCCGGCAGATCGTGCAACAGCAGCAGCTTGCGCTCGAGCAGCGGGCCTTCGACGACCTGGCCCTGCAGGCTTTCGAGGTGGCGCACGACGACCGAATCGCGGATGCGCGCTCGATTGACGACCTGCAAACTGCCGAAGCGGCCTTCGAGCACCAGGATTTCCACCACGCCGGCCTCGATGTTCTGCGCCGGCAGATAAGCGGTCGCGAGCGGGTAGCCGCGCTCGGCATAGAAGCCGGTGATGCGCCCGACTGCTTCGCCGAGGTCGGCGATTCCGACCTCCCGCCCGACGAACTCCTGCACGAGCGCCTGCAGCTCGGTCTCGGCGAACGCGGTCGCGCCGGAAATGCGGAATGCCTTCAGCAGGAATCGCAGCGCGGGCGCGGCTTCGAGCGCGGGGCGCGCCGGCCTTTCCACTTCGATGGCAGCGGGAGGTTTTCTCGGCAACGTGAGGACGGGCGGCTCGAGTTGCCGCAACGTAGTACCGGCGTCCGGCGGAACCTGAGCTAGCGCCGGTGCGGAGATTGCGGCAGCGAGCGCGGCTACGCGGATCTGCCGCATCCGTTACTGGCGCTGCAGACCCGGAGGCAAGCGGATGCCGGAGCTTTCGACTTCGTAGATCTGCCGCCCGCGAGCCTGCGCGGCCTCGGGGCCTGCGATTCCGGCGACCGAAGGCAAATCGCTCGCCGCTGAGCGGCCTTGCTGGGAAGCGAAGGAGACTGCCTCCGCAAGCGCTTCGATGCCGCCGGTGCTACCACCGCTTCCGGTGGATCCGCCACCGCCGGTGCTGCCGCCGCCTCCCGTTCCCCCTCCACCGCCGCTACCGCCGCCTCCCGTCCCTCCTCCACCCGATAACGCAGTTACCGTCAACACTCCATCCACATAGCTGATCGCGTAGTTGCTCGCCGTATGCCCGGATGGCGTGATCGCATAGTTGCCCGGTGGAGATGCAACGACCGCCGGCGTGCTCAACACCAGGCTGCCGGAAAGATTCGACGGATCTTCCCCGGCGATGAAGCCGCTGTAGGTTGCGGTCAGCGGAGGATTAGTTGCCCCCTCGATTCGGCTCTTGTCGTCGGCGGTGATGGACAGTGATGCGGGATTGATCGTCAGCGTCGGGCTGCCCGCGAAGCTCGGGGCGCCGTAGTTGCCGCTCGGAGCAGCGAAGGTGCCTGCCGTGATGCTGTAATTGCCGACGTTCTCGCCGGCTGCTCGCGTGAGAGCAGTCGCCTGGCTGGTAAGCGCAGCGTCATTGATGAGGGTGGCGTTTCCGTTCCAATCGTTCACGGTCGCGTTGACCAAGCCGCTCAATGACGTCGCAGCAAGCGGCAGCGCCGGATCGTCCGCACCGTAGGTCTTCGTCTGGTTTGCTACTGAAGCCGTAAGCAACTGTTGGTTGATCGTCAGGGTCGGGCTGCCGCTGAAGCCGGGGGCGCTGTAGTTGCCGCTCGGGGCGGTAAATGTGCCCGCCGTGATGTTGTAGCTTCCGACGTCCTCTCCAACTGCTCGCGTGAGCGCGACGGCTTGGCTGGTCAGCGCACCATCGTTGATGACCGTCGCGTTACCGTTCCAATCATTCACTGTGGCGCTGACCAAGCCGCTCAACGAGGTTGCAGCAAGCGGCAGCGTGGGATCATCCGCACCGTAGGTCTTCGTCTGGTTGGCAACGCTCGCCGTGAGTGACTTCTGGTTGATCGTCAGCGTCGGGCTGCCGGTGAAGCTTGGGGCGCTGTAGTTGCTGCTCGGGGCGGTGAACGTGCCCGCCGTGATGTTGTAGCCACCCACCATCTCACCCGCTGCTCGTGTGAGCGCGCTCGCCTGGCTCGCAAGCGCGCCATCGTTGATCACTGTGGCGTTACCGTTCCAATCGTTCACCGTCGCGTTAACGAGTCCGGTGAGGCTCGTTGCAGCGATCGGCAGCGCCGGATCGTCCGCACCGTAGGTCTTCGTCTGGTTTGCTACTGAAGCC
>Ga0209640_10004438_pt1 | contig 12295 bp, 18 predicted proteins | sample RifCSP10_1_FD_184018 | JGI IMG/M metagenome (GOLD analysis project Ga0209640, IMG submission 184018) | Soil microbial communities from Rifle, Colorado - Rifle CSP2_sed 10_1 (SPAdes) (version 2) | ecosystem: Environmental > Terrestrial > Deep subsurface > Rock core/Sediment | place: Rifle... | reverse complement strand
TAGCGCTCGTACGCGCGGGCATCAAGACGGGTGGAATTCCCTATTCGTTTACGTGCAGGTTGTGTCATTCGAATATATCGTGATGTCCGCACGGACACTTTGCTATGACATTTGGGTTGTTGATCTTGAATCCGGTCTCCGCGAGTGTTTCGATGTAGTCGAGTTCGGCCCCTTTGAGGTATCCTGCGCTAGCCGGATCCACGCACACCTTGATTCCGTTATGCTCTGAAAGAGCATCGTTCGCCGCCGGAGAATCTTCAAACTCAATCCGATACGTGTAACCCCTGCCACCCATGCAGCGGGTCCGAACTGTCGCGATCCTCAGACTCACTATTTGCCTGTTCTCTTCGGCGGCCATATCCTTGAGTTTAGAGGCAGCCTTGCCTGTAATCGTTACCACTCTCTCATTCTCGTTCATGAATTTGACCTCCTCACGTAGTGTGCGTCCTGAAGAAGTTAAGCGCCGGCACGAAGACCAACGCCGTGTAAAGGACGTATAGGATGTTCCTGAGGTTGTCGGCCTCAAAATGCCGGCACCGGGATGTTTCCCCAAGCATGGCGCCGGGGGACCTCCATCGTCTGGGCAACTTCCGTTCCGTTCAGCTCCGCAATAAAAAGAGGATATCGGAAAACATCCACATCGAGCGCGCGCCGAGGTGGGACACTTTTGCCATCGGAAGCCAGCGCTTCAGTGAAGATAATTCTTCGCTCACTCGAGGTCCTGCCGTCGCGAAGCTGACGCAAAGGCTTGAGGCCGTACATCTCTCCGAGATGCTTCATCACGGCCAGCGCTCCCTGCTCCTCGGCTTTACCGTGGTGCGCCTCATGCTCTCCGAGGTCAGCGATGAGGTGCGCCATCATGTACTCCTGCGGGACAATATAAGCCACCAGCGCGTGGTCCGGCCGATTGTGGTACTTCGCCGTAAGCGCCTTCACCCCCGCGCTCTCCAACGAAGCGCGCAGTACGTCTTGCACACCGGGTTCGGTAGGACCCGACAAGGAGACCGCCACAATGCCGTTTTCTGTTATCGTCGGAACCCGCGCTTTGGAATAGGAACGCAGGCCAAAGGCAACACCAACCCCCGCCGCCAAAACCAGCAAATACACGGTCGTTAAAGCCCAGCCGTTCCGCTTGGACCCGCCGGTGAGCCAGGCAAAGACCTTCCCTCCGGGCTCTCCTGGCACGAACATGGAAATCCGCGACTTGTAATTCCGGTAAGCATCGCCGAATTTCCTCTCCATCCGCCATTCTTCGTTTCGCGCCAAGAGGTAGTAAACGACGAGCATACTCAGGTAAAGAACCAGAATAATGAAGCGAGGCCAGTAGAGCAGCAGGCCAAGACCTGCGATGCCAAGGCCCAGATACTGGGGATGCCGGATCCAGGCGTAAAGCCCGCCGGACACAACACCTCGCCTGAGCAGTTTCGCGGAATAGACCTGATAGGCGCAAACAAAAAAGATGACGAGTCCCACGCCGAAGAGGATCGGGCCCAGATAGGCCAGAGCCGTCAGGATCGGATCACCCGTGTAGCTGATGTGTGGAAGAAAAAACGCGGTCAACCACGCCGTCAGCGGATTCGATTCCAACCAATTCAGTACCGGGGCGTAGATGGAATAGAAATAGGCCGTAAACGGCGTGACCATTACAACGACCTCGAGCGCTATAGCCAGATAAAATACGAAGGCCGCCCAAGGACCCACAATTTTCCATTCTCTTGTTTCCATATTCACCTCCGACGTGATGCTAGGCGGATCGCCGTCCCGCACCGCGGCCTGGCATCCATATTTGCTTGCGATGCTGGTGCAGGCAGAGTGCGCCAAACCCATGGTCATGGATGTGGGCGTCGCGCTGCAGGCGGTAGCGCGTGCAGCAATAGGGGCACAGTGCTTCGTTTTGATTGACGACATCGAGGAAAACGCGCGGGTGCAAGGCCCACAGCGGCAGCGAGGCGCGCGGGCAGACCGCGGGAAGATCGTCTGCGGAAAGCTCGATGACGCCCGCATCCTCTGCCGTTCGTGCCCTCCCGCCTGCGCCGCCCTCGGGCGGGAAGCCGCGCCTGTAGAACTCAAGATTCAACATGGTGAGACTCCTTTTCAAAATCCTTGTGCGAATGGGAGTTTGGTGGACTTGGCGCCGCCAAACTCCAGGAATCCGCCTAATCCGAAAATGAACGCCATGGGCGCCAGCCAGCCCAGCGCTTGGAGTCCCTCGCGAAGGAAGGCGGCGTCCTCGTACAATCGAAAAAGGGTGCGCACCACCGGAGAACCCGGAGCGACCCGCAAGATCACGAGGGCCAAGAGGATGACCAGAAGAGCCAGACCGACACACCAGCTGAGTCGCTTGTTCATCTCACGGGAGCACCAGGGAAGTCGGCGGGTTCTCCTCCTGCCGCTCACCGCTTCCGGCGTCCCCGCGCCCTGCGTTTCCGGGGGCCGCGTCCCGTCGTGCCTGTCACCGGTATCCGTTCGAGACGGCGACTGACGTGCTGCGTCCGCATCTCGACCCTTCGGAGGATCTCCTCGCAGAGACTCGTCAGCGCGAGCAACCCCTCGCGAACCGCGACGCGCGCGTGTCCCCTGAACTGGGGTGGGAGCGCGCTCCTGGCCTCTCGGGTCCAGTCGCGGACGAGGGCTCTGACGACTGCTTGGCCTTGGTTCCGTTCGCGCGGTCGCGCCGTCCGTGCCATGATCGGTCCTCCCGTTTCTCATGCCTCGCGCGGCTGCTTCACTCTGCGCGGACTCGTCCCCGCAAGCTCCGCCGCCGCCTTTTCGATGTCCCGCCGAAACCGGACGCGGAGCCATTCGCCGTCCACCGTCGCTTCTTCCACGGTCGCCACCGCCACGGCTCGTGGCAGGAACAGCGTGCGGCGAAAGTTTCCGATCGAGACCACCAGCTCGTCCGCCACCTTGTGCAGGCCGACGTCCGTCTCGCCGACGAAGGGAAGTCGAAGGGAGAGAACGTACCGCTGACCCTCCTTTCGCAGCGTCTGCACGGGGCCTCCGGCGTTGACCTTGAGCGGGTCCCGTTTGGCGAAGAGCGCGTCGGCCATTCGGGCCAGCATCGGGAGCCCCACGATCTCCCGATCGAAGAGCGGGATGTCCCAGATCGGCAGCGGTGCGAAATCCTCGCGGATTTGCTCGGTATAGCGGGCCTGGATCGTCCGCCAGCGCGTCAGGAGGCGTTCGCCGGGCGCGTCGGGGAAGATCCGGTTGTTGATCACCGCGTCGACGGTATACCCGTAGAGGTTCAGGTAGGTCAGGGCTCGCCGGGTCTCCGTGATCACCATCTTCTCGGGGTTCACGACCAGCCGCACCGTCGCTCGGCGGGGGTCGATCAGGAGCTGCTTGACTTCTTCCACGCGCCGGAAGAGCCGCTCGATCCCCGCGAAGACCTGATCGCCAGGAAGCGGGATGCGCACCAGTGGCTGGATGGCCGGCCGGATCGTCCGCATGAGCCGCCGCTCCCACGGAAACAGCTTCGCCATGTACCATCGAGCCGCGTCGGGGAAGGAGAGCAGGCGCAGGGTTTCCCCGGTGGGCGCGCAGTCGACGATCAGACAGTCGAATCGGCCCTCTGAGGCGTGCCGGCGGATCTGGAGCAACCCGCACAGCTCGTCCGTCCCCGGCAGCACCGCCATTTCCTCGGCAACGACCTCGTCGATCCCCTCGCTCGCGAAGAGCGCCGCGAGATACGTGGCGACCTCGCCCCAGTTCGCGCGGATCTCTTCGAGGGCGTTGACTTCCTGGCCCCAGAGATTGCGCTGGATCGGTGTCGGCTCGGGCCCCAGCGGTCGCTCAAAGGCATCGCCGAGGCTGTGGGCGGGATCCGTGCTGATCACGAGAGTTCGATGCCCCAGTTCGGCGTACCGCAGCGCCGTGGCCGCGGCAACGGTCGTCTTCCCCACGCCGCCCTTGCCTGTGGAGAGGATGATGCGCATCGGGGGTCTCATCCGTCGCCGGCCGTCTTTCGAATCGCCGCGGGGCGCTCAAGGTCGCGACAGCGCTCGACGCCGGCGGTCAGCGGCGCGAAGAACGCCCACCGCTTGACGCCGACGAGGGGGCGCGTCATGCCGCTCTCCGTCGCGGGATGTCCGTCGGAGAGCCCCTTCGTGCCGACGCCTCCGGCTCGGTCGGCGTGCGCCTCCGGCCGCTGATCTGGACCTGCGGGCGTGCCCCTGCGTCTCCGCGGGTCCATCCAGGCCGGGGTCTTTTCGAGACGAGGTACAGGGCGAGCATCAGCAGAGGCATGAGGAGGAGGCCGATCGGGATGAGCGCCACGGCTATCAGGGTCGCCGCCAGCACACCCACCACCCCGACCACGACAAAGACCGTGAAGACGGCCGTCCCCGCGAGGACCCTCATGTCGCCCCCCTCAGGCGTCGCCGGCCGTTCCCAGCCTAGTGGTGCGCCTGCATGCGAGGCATCGCGCCGGGTCCGTGAGACAGCCCGCGCCAGGCGCCAAGGATCGCCACCGCCAAGCCTACGATCACGTCGTTGTAAACGGCTACCGTCGCGGCCATGTAACCGAGCACGAACGGCGCGATCAGAACCCAGAGGCCTCCGGCGGCCACAAGCCAGCTCACGCTGGCCATGCCGGGCGTCTCCGCACCGACTGCCCGCCAGAGCGCGAGGGCTGCGATGAGGATCCCGAGAACGACGTCCTTGTAGACCGCCGTGGTCACCCCCGCGTACGCAAGCGCAAAGGGCGCGACAATCAGCCAGAACCCGAGCACGAAACTGGTCCAGTCTGCCCATTTCATTGCCTTCCACCTCCTGCCGCCGCGCCTCACGACGGCTCGCAGCCGGCACCCTTTTCAAGGGCAAGATCGGTGCCAGAAAGAGCCCGGGAAATGCTCCGAAAAAACACGCCGTTGAGCGCTCTTGCATGTACGGAGCGCGGACCAGTCGGACAACCTGGCAACCTCGCCAGCCAAACGAATTCCGAGTGCGACATTTCGTCAAGGACCGCAGCCCGCGGGATGCGGCGCAGTGGCTCGGCGAGAGGGCAGGCTGAGAGCGGATCCCCTCATCGCTCGGGAGCGCGAGGTCCGAGCTCCTGCTGGATATAGGAGATCAAGTCCACCATCTCGTTCCCCTCGAACCGCGGCCACCGGAGCCCGAACTCTCGCACCTTCTCCTCCATCCCGAGGGCATGCCCCCACATCTGCTCCGCCCAGAGAACGGGGGAGCCATATCGCTTCCACTGCGTGAGATCCGGCCCGATCATCCCCCCCTTGCCCTTGACGCTATGGCAGGTGGCGCACCCCTTCTCGACGAAGAGCCGCTCGCCCCGCCGGGGATCTCCCGGCTCATCCAGGAGGTTGGTGGCATAGAGGAAGGCAATCAGGTCCCGCATCTCGGATCCCCGGAAGGCTTTCCAGGTGACGCCCCTCTGCGTCGCCACCTGCTTCATGGCCGGGGCGTGGTTCCACATGGCCCCGGCCATCTGAGTCATGGTGAGGTGCTTGCCAGCAATGCGCCCGAGGTCAGGCCCCACTGTCGAGCCCGCCCCGCGAATCGCGTGACAGCTCCCGCAGCCCTTCTCCACGAACACCTGTTGCCCCTTCCGGGCGTCCCCCCAGAGGACGAACTGCTCTTCGTTGGCTCTCGCGGGAAGAGCGGATCCGCTCAGGACCGCGAGCACGATCAACCCCACTGTTGGTGCGTACCTGGTCATAGCCACGGTTCGGCCCTCCTATTTCAGCGAGGCCAGATACCTCGCCAGCGCGTCCAGATCTTCCTCGGGAAGCTCCGAGAAGGCCGGCATCTCCGAGCCGGGCCTCACCGCAGGCGGATCCTTGATGAACCGTTTCAACCATCCTGCATCCCGTCTGGCTCCCGCCCGCGTCAGGTCCGGCCCGGCCGCACTCCCCACCCCTTTCACCACGTGGCAGGCCGAACACCCCTGGGCCTCGAAGACCTCCCGCCCTTTGGCCAGTTCCGGCGGCAACGCCTGCGCCTCTGCCGGGACGGCGGCTCCCTCTCTTGGCGGGGCAGGGGCCGTGGCCCCCTGGTACGTCAGGAACACGATCGCCGCCAGAGCTACGGTGGCGACGCCCGACGCCATGGGCCGCGCCAGGGGGCTCCGTCCCGGTGTCCGGTCGTAGAACGGGAGCAGAACGAGGAGCAGCACCGCCGCGAGGGGGATCCAGAAGGTCGCCACGGGAATCCATTTCCCCGGGAAGCCCCACAGGAACTCGAACAGGAAATAGAAGTACCACTCGGGCCGCGGGACATAGGTGGTGCTCGTGGGGTCGGCCACCTCCTCCATCGGCACCTTCCAGGCGGCGGCCATCCAGACGAGGACCAGGAGCAGGAGGAACGCGACCACGCCGTCGCGGAGGAGGTGCTCGAAGAAGGTCTCCCCCCTTCCCTTCGACTCCTCGTAGAGCCGATCGTAGTCTTCCCTCCTGATGCGGCCGAGCCCGCCCTTCGGCGTCGGCGCGATCCCCTGGTAGATGACCATCGACACATGGACCAGGATGAAGGCGAAGAGGACGGCCGGAAGGATCAGGACGTGGGCGGCGTAGAAGCGCCCAAGCGTCCGGGCCCCGACCTCGACCCCGCCTTGAAGGATCCTCCATAGATAGTCGCCCGCCAAGGGCGCCGTCCCGGCGATGTGGGTCCCCACGACCGTCGCCCAGTAGGCCTTCTGGTCCCACGGGAGCAGGTAGCCCGTGAAGCCGAAGAGCATGACCAGGAGGAACAGGAACACGCCGACGACCCAGGACAGCTCCCGCGGATACTTGTAGGCACCCATGAAGAAGACCCGGAGGAGATGGAGGAAGACGACCACCACCGTCAGGCTCGCCCCCCAGTAATGGAGGCCCCTGACGTACCGTCCGAGGGGGACCTCGTTCTGGATGTACACCAGGCTGTCGTAAGCGTGCTCGGGGGAGGGGACGTAGTAGAAGGCCAGAAAGAAGCCGGTCAGCGTCTGGAGGAGGATCAGGAAGAGCGCGGCGCTCCCCAGGGTATGCCACCAGGTGGTCCCCTCAGGCAGCCGCCGGTAGAGGAAGCGGGTCAGTTGCTCTCGGGTGGCCAGGCGCTCCTGGAACCAGTCCAGGAGCCGGCTCACGCGTGGTGCCACTCCCTGAACTCGAGCTTCTCGTTCACCTTGTAGAGCCGCCCCGCATAGAGGACCCCTTTCTCGATCTTGTACTCGTAGCGGTCCAGCGGGCGGGGTGGCGGGCCCGCCAGCACCCGGCCGTCCTTGTCGAAGACGCCGCCGTGGCAGGGGCTGAAGAAGCGGCCGGCCTGGGCGTTCCACCGCACCGGGCAGCCGACGTGGGTGCAGTGGATGTGGTAGAGGGTGAACTTCCGACCGCCGTGGCTCTGCACGTAAAGAGCCACCCGGGGCGTTTCATGAGGCCAGACCTGCGCGACTAACGGTTTCGCCAGTACCTTTTGGATCGGTCCCTCGACGAAGTCCGACACCGGCCCCACCTCGAGCCACCGGCGTTCGGACCGTTTCAAGGCTGGCAGCGCGAAGAACCCGGCCAACGGCACGCCAATGATCGCGGCGATGGCCGTTGAGATCGCACCCAAAGCAACCGTGATGAAGTGCCTCCGGCCGGGCGTCATCGCTGGAGTTGACGTGTCGGGTCTCATCGAGCCCTCCTCTTTGACCGAACTCTACGTTTCGGACATCATCGCCCCGCGGGCGCTGGTCCCCACCGTCTGCAGGCGAGCCGACGGCGAACGAAGAATGCGGCCACGACCCCGAGGCCCGCGAGCACGACAGCGACCGCGAAGACTTGGTCGAAGCGCTCTGCCCCGCCCCTGCGGCCGATCAGGAGCCAAGAGCCCGTACGTCGCACCCCCGACCAACAGTCCCACGGGGAGGTTCAGCAGGAACAAGGCTCGCCACCCCCATCCCTGCGCGACGAGGCCACCGACCGTCGGTCCCACGGCGCCAGTGAGCCCCACCGCCGCGCTCGAGATCCCCAGCCCGGCTCAACGCCCGCTCGGCAAAAGTACCCGACGATCAACACCAGCGCGCTGGGAACCAAGGCGGCCCGAGTCGACGAACCGCCTGGAGGGCATAGGTCCACGCCGCGGTCCCAGCGCTACCAGAACCAGGGCGGCCCCGTCAAGTCGTCGTCACGCGAGGTTTGGCGCGGTCAGCCTTGCCTCGCGTCTAAATGAACGCCTCCGCGCGAAGCCGATCAACACCCGAAACACCCCCGTCGGAGCGAGACGTGACAGGGGTGCGCCGACGGCAGTGAACAGCCCGTCGACTGCGATGAGGACGATGAGTTCGGGGACCGCCGGAGCGACATCTCTCCCGGCGGCCCCATGGACTCCGGCTCAGCCGTGCCGGCTCCCGGCCTTCTCGTCAACGAACTTCTCTGGGCTTTTCGTGAAGGTGTCCCGGCAGCCCGGAGAACAAAAGTGGTACGTCTTCCCGTTGTGCTGCGTCATTGCCGGCGTCTTCTTCTCGTCAACGCTCATCCCACAGACAGGGTCTTTGGTCATGTGACATCCCTCCTGTCGAGCCCTCCGACGCGAGTCACTTCGCCTTCATCTTGACGGTCACGGCCTGGGCGACCAGCTTCCCGTCGACCTGCGTGAACGAGACCGTCGCAGGGTCGCCCGGCTGGAGGTCCTTCGGCGTGATCGACTTGCCGGCCCTGGAGATCTTGGTCTTCGGGTCCAGCGCGAAGCTGTACTCCTTCGTGGTCTTGTCTTTCCCCATCACCTCCAGAATGAGACTCTCCTCCGAAGCCGACTTCAGGCTCCCGATCAGTCGTTGCGGCTTCGCCGCAGACTTGGCCGGGACCGGCTTCTCCACCGCCGGCTTTTCGGACTGCCCCGTTTGCGGAGCCTGCTGGGCCGCGCCCGGGCCCACGGTTCCAAGCACGAGCAGACTGCCAATTGCGACTGCCGCCATCGTCCTGAACTCCATCGCCACACCTCCCCTCTGGTCCGACAGCGCCACGCGCTGCCTCGGTGTCAATGACATCCTCCCCCGCGGCGCCGGCCGAAGAGGAGCAGCGCGGCGGCGACCGCGAGGACAATCCAGACCTAGTTCGCCTGCACGAACTCCATGTCTAGCAGCCGCGCCGGCGGCCGCCGCCCGACCACGCGCGCTCGGCCTTGGGCTCTTCCACCGGCCGGGGCACCGGCGCAGCCTCCCGCCGCGCGCGGAACTCCTTGACGTAAGCCTCGGCGTGCGCCTCGGAGCAACACCATTTGCCAAAGCGCTTCCAGGCCGGATCGCTGACTTCCTTTCCACAGATCGGACAGTACTGTTCCGCGGTCTCAGTGGTTTCTGGCTGCATCATCGGGTCTCCTTTCCGTGTCCGTGGGCCACCGCGTCGGTCGCTGTCACCTGCCCTAGTCAGCTAGAAGTTGGGCTGGATGTTGTGCTGGCAGGCCTGCATGCGCGCCTGGAACGTCGTGATGAAGGGGTTGGGGCTGAGTTGCACCAGCCTGGAGGCGCCGAGGCTCTCCTTCCGGATGACGGGTGAGGCCCCATGGATGAGCGCCTCTTTGGGGACGCGGTACAGATCTCCTGTCCCCAGCTCCACGTAGGCGCCGGGGTCGCTGAGGCTCTCCCAGAACACCTCCGGAAGTGCGCTTCGCTGTTGCGGTTGAATCGAGACTACCTGGGCCTGCTCGGCCATTGTCGTTGCTCCTTTCCTCTACCGTTTCGCCATCTCGGCCGTGACTCCCGAACCGACGCGGTGACCCTCTCCCCTCTCCGGCAGCACGAGGCATGCCACTCTCGGCCCAGGCGATTCCTACGCGCTGGGACGGAGTTAGGCGATGCCGCCGGCCCCAACTTCCGGCTGACGGCGCGGGGCGCGCGACTTCCTGTCAAAGTCGCGCTACAGAAAGGCCAAGCGGCTGACATCTTGTCAAGAGGACGCCGTCGCGTCTCACAGCGGATTTTCGATTTGGGGACAGCGCTCCAGGTGAACCAGGAGGAAGAGGCGCTGGACTTCCCCGAGGCCCCAAGGACGGCGGCGGCCTGCGTGAGGATGTCGATGCAGTAGCGCCCTTCGCCCACCGTGCGCTCGATGCTCCGCACCGGGCCCTCCAGGCGCCTGAGTCGGTCGATCACGTCCGCCTCAGGCGCGCGGTTCTCATCGGAGCTGTCGCCCGAAGCACCAGAGGCCGAGAGCGAGGATGCCCAGACCAAGCCCGGTCATGGCGAGCGCCTGAGGCCACAGCGCGGCGATCCCAACGCCCTTCAGGAAGATTCCGAGCCCGATCTCCAGGTAGTGACGCAGGGGGCTCAGGAGCGACAGGAGCTGGACGGGCCGCGGCATGCTCTCGACGGGAACCACCACCCCGGAGATCACGAGCACCGGGAAGAGGGTGAAGAAGGACAGGAGCAGCGCCTGCTGGAGGTTCTCGGCGATGGTGCCGAGGAGGAGGCCGAGCCCGAGGCCGCTGAACAGGAAGAGCGCGGAGAGCGCGAAGAAGAGCACGAGGCTTCCACGGATCGGCACCCCGAACCACCAGGGGACCCACAGTGCCAGAACCAGCGAGGCGAGGGTCACTACGAAAGTGGGGATCACCTTGGCGAGCATGATCTCCCAGGGCCGGAACGGCATCACGAGCAGCTGCTCGATCGTGCCCGCCTCCTTCTCCCAGGCCAGGCCGGCGGCGGGCAGGATGATCGCGATCATCATCACCGCCAGCGTCAGCATGGAGACGACTTCGTGGTCGACGCTGCGTAGCGCCGGGTTGTACCAGGCCCGGCGCTGGTTGCGAACAGTCACCACCGGCCCCGGATTCCCCACGACCTCGCGCACCTGCTCCAGCTCGAGCTCGCGCGAGTATTGCCCGACAATCCTGGTCGCATAGCCCAGGGCGATGAGAGCGGAGTTGGAGTTGGAGCCGTCGAGCAGCAGCTGGAGCGAGGCCGACAGCCGCTGGCCCAGCCGGCGCGAGAAATCAGGAGGCACGACGAGCCCGACAGCGACGCCGCCGGTCTCGAGGAGGTCGTCCAGCTCGCGCGGGCTCCGGGGCTGGCCGACGATGTCGAAGTACTCGGTGCGGGTGAATCGCGAGATCAGCTCGCGGCTCGCCGGCGAGCCGTCCAGGTCCTGAATCGCGAGGCGGAGGTGGGTAACGTCGTAAGTGATGCTGTAGGCGCAGATCGCGATCTCTACCGCGATGGTCCAGATGACGAGGATGATCAGGGGCTTGCTCCTGAAGAACTGGACGAATTCCTTCCGGATCAGCGCCCTCAGTGGCCCCATGGCTCACCCGATCCTCTTGCGGAATCGGAGCGCGGCCAGCGTCAGCACCGCCGCGCCATACACTGCGAGCAGGACCACGCTGGGCCAGAGCGTCCCGAGGCCGACGCCCTTCAGCGAGATACCACGAGTGATCTCCATGAAGTGCCGTGCGGGGAAGAGGTATGTGTACCCCTGGAAGAACGGCGGCATGCTCGCGATCGGAGAGAGGAAGCCCGAGAAGAGGAAGGAAGGCATCAGCGTCAGGACGATCGAGAGCAGGCTGGCGACCACCTGGCTGCGCGTCGCGGTCGACACCAGCAGCCCGATGCCGACCGTGCACAGGACGTAGAGGAGCGCCAGGCCCAGCAGGAGCGGCAGGCTTCCCCGGACTGGCGCGTGGAACCAGAGGCTGCCCGCGGCCAGGAGCAGGAGCATTTCCAGGAAGGCGATGGCCGCATAGGGCAGGAGCTTCCCCCCGAGGAACTCCCAGCCCCGGATCGGAGCGATGAAGATCTGAAGGATCGAGCCGCGCTCCCGCTCCCGGACCACGGCGAGCGCTGTCAGCAGAGGTGGGAAGGCCATGAGGATCACCGCGAAGAGCCCGGGGACGATGTAGTGCTCGCTGCGCAGCTCCGGGTTGTAGCGCACGCGAGGCTCGACGCGGATCGCCGGCGAGAGGAGGGGGACGGCGCCGGCGCGCGCTGCCAGCGCGCGTTCCTGGAGCCGGCGCGTGTAGGCGTCAGTGATGGCGTCGACATAGTTGAGCGCGATGACGGCGGTGTTGGCGAAGGAGCCGTCCAGCAGGGTCTGGACCTCGGCCGGGAGGCCCTGTCGGAGGTTGCGGGAGAAGTCCGGGCGGATCGCCAGCACCACCCGCGCGTCCCCCCGGTCAAGGAGGCCCTCGATCTCCTTTGCGCTCCGGGCCACCGCCGCCAGGCGGAAGTAGCCGGACCCCAGGAACCCCGCCACGTACTCCCGGCTCTCGGCGCTTCCATCCTCGTCCAGCACCGCAAGGCGGATGTCGCGGACGTCCAGCGTGATGGCGTAGGTGAGGAGGAACATCAGGAGCAGGGGGAAGACGATGGCGATTCCGAGCGTGA
>Ga0209640_10004437_pt1 | contig 12296 bp, 11 predicted proteins | sample RifCSP10_1_FD_184018 | JGI IMG/M metagenome (GOLD analysis project Ga0209640, IMG submission 184018) | Soil microbial communities from Rifle, Colorado - Rifle CSP2_sed 10_1 (SPAdes) (version 2) | ecosystem: Environmental > Terrestrial > Deep subsurface > Rock core/Sediment | place: Rifle... | reverse complement strand
ATATGGCGATGCGGACGTGATGATCGCCGGAGGGACGGAAAGCGCCACAACACCTTTGGGTGTTGGCGGGTTCTGCGCTTTAAAAGCATTATCCAAACGAAATGACGCGCCGGAAAAAGCTTCCCGCCCGTTTGAGCTTCATCGTGATGGTTTTGTGATGGGGGAAGGCGCCGGGGTTGTGATTGTGGAAGAACTCAATCATGCCAAAAGACGCGGCGCAAAAATCCTGGCTGAATTGGTCGGCTATGGCCGCACTTCCGATGCGTTTCATATCACGGCGCCCGAATCAAGCGGCGCGGGAGCGACCAAAGCCATGGAGCTGGCCCTTCGCGATGCCAAACTTCAACCCAAAGATATCACGTACATTAATGCGCACGGCACCTCAACCTACCTCAATGACAAAGTGGAAACCATGGCCATCAAAAAAGTGTTTGGCGAATACGCGAAAAAAGTTCCCGTTAGTTCGACCAAATCCATGACCGGCCATCTTTTAGGAGCGGCCGGAGGCGTTGAACTCATCGCCTGCATTGGCGCGATCCTCGATCAGATTGTTCCTCCAACCATCAATTATGAAACCCCGGACCCCGAATGCGATCTGGATTACGTGCCCAATACGGCGCGAAAAGTTCATGTCGATGCTTGCATGTCCAATTCGCTGGGATTCGGCGGGCATAATGCCACGGTGGTCGTCAAGAAATTCAAAGAATAATCGAGAATGCCATTAAGAAAATACTTGGGAAACGCGCAAGCTATGGTATAATTTCCCTAATTCTTTTACACGAGGAAAATTATGAAAACTTATAAATTAGCTGTTATCCCCGGAGACGGAACAGGCCCGGAAGTTATCAACGAAGGGCTTAAAGCCCTTTCAGCCATTGCGCAAAAATGCGGTTTCAAATACGCGTTAACCTCCTTTGATTTCGGCGGTGAAAGATACCTGCGCACCAAAGAGGCCTTGCCCAAATCGGCGATCAAGGACCTTCAAAAATTCGACGCCATTTATTTGGGCGCAATCGGACACCCGGATGTCAAGCCGGGGATATTAGAGAAGGGGATCCTTTTGACGATCCGTTTTGAGTTGGACCAATACATCAATTTACGCCCCGTGCAACTTTTTGACGAACGTTTCTGCCCGCTTAAGAACAAAAAACCCGAAGATATTGATTTTATCGTTGTCCGGGAAAATTCGGAAGGCTTATATAAAGGTATCGGGGAATTCAAGGATAAGGGCACCAAAAATGAGATCGCCCTGCAGGTTTCCCACAACACCCACAAAGGTGTCGAACGTTGTTTGCGTTATGCTTTTGAGGTCGCCCAAAAACGAAAAAGAAAACAACTGACACTGTGCGGAAAAACCAACGTCTTAACGTATGCGTTCGATCTCTGGGAAAGAACGTTCCACGAAGTGGCCAAAGATTACCCAAGCGTCAAAACGGATTACGCCCATGTTGATGCAACCACCATGTGGTTCGTCAAAAACCCTGAATGGTTCGATGTGATCGTTACCGACAACATGTTCGGTGACATCATCACGGATCTGGGGGCCATGATCCAGGGAGGAATGGGGATCGCTGCCGGGGGAAACATCAACCCCAAAGGCGTTTCCATGTTCGAGCCCATCGGCGGTTCGGCCCCGAAATACACGGGCAAAAACGTCATCAATCCGTTGGCCGCGATCTGCGCTTTAGCCATGCTCCTTGACCAGCTGGGAGAAAGCAAAGCTGCCAAATTAATTGAAGATTCCGTCAAAACAGTCGTTCGCACCAAACTGAAGGATCTGGCTGCCGGTAAAATGGGGTATTCAACAACTGAAGTCGGCGACTTAGTAGTAAAAAACTTGTAGTAGCCCTAAGCCGTAAGTCTTAAGCCGTATATTTTAAAGCTTACAACTTAAGGCTTACGACTTAAATGAGGTATTCCAATGAAGAAATACAACGTGTGCATCTTAGGCATCCGCGGGGCCGTTGGGCAGGAGTTTTATAAGATCCTTAAACAACGTAAATTCCCTGTCAAAGAACTGCGCTTGATATCCTCCAGCATTGAAGAAGAGGGCGCGGAAAAATTGGATGGCATACCGTTCACTAAAGTTTCTGTCGAAGCTTTTAAGGGCATGGACATCGGGCTTTTTTCGCCCGGAGCGAGCGTCAGCAAGATCTGGGCACCGATCGCGGCTAAGGCCGGGTGTGTCGTCATCGACAATACCAGCCAGTTCCGCATGGATCCTGATGTGCCTTTGGTCGTGCCTGAGGTCAATCCGGAAGATGTGGCCAAGCATAAAGGCATTATCGCCAATCCCAATTGCTCGACCATTCAGATGGTTGTCGCCCTGAAACCTTTGCATGATTACGGTAAGATCAAAAGGATCGTCGTTTCGACGTACCAGTCTGTCTCGGGCGCGGGCTCGGCCTGCATCAGCGAACTCTCCGAACAGGAACAGGCCCATGTGAAACATAAACCGATCAAGGTCAAAAATTTCAGCCACCAGATCTTTCATAACCTTATCCCGCAGATCGATGTGCCCATGGATAATCTCTACACCAAAGAAGAGATGAAGATGGTCAATGAGACCAAAAAGATCATGCATGATGATTCGATCCGCGTGAGCGCGACCTGCGTGCGCGTTCCCGTTGTGCGGGCACACAGCGAATCGGTCAACATCGAAACGCAAAAGAAGATCACGCGCGAAAAAGCTATTGAACTCTTGCGTAAAGCCCCTGGCGTGCAGATCATCGATGACATCACAAAAGGCAAATACCCACAGCCGCTTGATGCTGAAGGCAAGGATGATACTTTCATCGGGCGCATCCGCGAAGACGTCTCCATCGAAAACGGCCTTAACATGTGGATCGTATCCGACAACCTCCGCAAAGGCGCCGCTTTAAATGCCATCCAGATAGCGGAAGAATTGATAAAAAGAAAATTAGTTTAGCTTATTGGTTTCCTGTTTCCTGTTACCAGTTACCTGTAATTATCTGGTAACGGGTAACGGGTAACAGGTAACTTTTATGCAGAATTACAAATTAACGATTGAATACGACGGCACTGACTTTAGCGGTTGGCAGATCCAAACCCCGAGTCAGCGGACCGTACAAGGCGAGATCCAAGCCGCGCTTTACAAGATATTCAAACAAAAAATTACACCTCTTGGCTCCGGCCGCACCGATAGCGGTGTGCATGCGTTAGGGCAAGTGGCTAACTTCAAAATTAATACTTCTCTCAAAGTTAAGATCATTCAAAAAGCCCTTAATGCCCATTTGCCCAAAGACATCGCTATCTTGAAAGTACAGAAGGTGGATGAAGCGTTCCACGCCCAATACAGCGCCAAATCAAAAACATATCGCTACACCATTTTTAATGGCCCTATTCGACCGGCTCTTTATCGCAATCATTGTTTCCACTATCCCTTTAAACTCAATGTAGCGCTCATGAAGAAAGAGGCGAAAGCCCTTGTAGGCCGGCATGATTTCAAATCTTTTCAAGCCAGTGATACATCCCGAAAAGAAAAGACCACCGTGCGTACGGTGAAAGGCATTTCTATTAAAAAAAGTAAGAATTTTATTACTATTAATATTGAAGCCGATGGTTTTCTGTACAAAATGGTCCGAAACATCGTAGGAACGCTTCTTAAACTGGGAAGCGGGCAAGCAGAAGAGGGATCTCTCAAGAAAATTCTGGCGCAAAAGAACCGTACCGCTGCCTTTGAAACCGCTCCCGCGCAAGGATTAACCCTTGTTAAAGTTATCTATTAACTTAAGCCCTCCCTACTCAAAAATTTTTGTTTGACATTCATTGGTAAAATGCTATACTTCTAACTCAAAATAAACGCAGTCAACGAGTTAGCACGGTTAACCAAAATGAAACAAAAAACATATCTCGCTAAGGAAAAAGACGTTGTGCGGACGTGGTATCTGATCGATGCCAAGGATAAGATCCTGGGCCGCATCGCCACCAAAGCAGCAACGCTTTTGCGCGGTAAGCATAAGCCGAGTTTTACTCCCCATGTGGACACGGGGGACATGGTTATTATCATTAACGCGGAAAAGGTGCGGGTCACGGGTAATAAGCTGAAAGATAAAATTTACTCGAGGTATACGGGATATCCATCAGGGCGAAGGCAAATGACATTAGAGCAATTCTTAAAGAAAGCACCGACAAGAGTCATTGAATTGGCCGTCAAACGCATGATCCCCACGGGGCCATTAGGTTACCGAACGAGGATGAAATTAAAGGTATACGCGGGAGAAACTCATCCGCACCAGACGCATAAACCGATTCCGATTGAAATATAAAAAAGTCACCAGTTACCCGTTACCTGTTACCAGATAAAACAGGCAACTGGTAACCGGAAACAGGTAACTCGAGGGAGTTTAAATAGAAATGGTTGAAGTCATTAAATTTGCTGCAACAGGCCGACGCAAGAACGCGATCGCCCACGTGATCATCACGCCGGGCAGCGGAACGATCTCCGTCAACAAGCGCCCCTTTGAGAATTATTTCTCCCGTGAGACCGACCGTATCTTGATTCTTGAGCCTCTTAATTTGACCAATACGCTTGGCAAATTCGATATCGCCGTCAAAGTGATAGGCGGCGGTTCGACCGGACAGGCCGGCGCCTTTCGTTTAGGCTTATCCCGGGCTTTGTCCTTGTGCGACATTGAACATAAGAATGTTTTAAGGAAAGTTCACCTGCTCAGACGCGATCCCAGAATGAAGGAAAGAAAGAAACCTGGACAAAAGGGAGCGCGTAAGAAATTCCAGTGGGTTAAGCGGTAATCAGCAGTTAGAAATAAACAATAGTAGTAGCCAGCGAAACCTATCTCACGCTCCAAAAAGGGTTTGACGAGATAGGTTTTTTATTTTAGTATAGAACATTGTTTCAAATGACCCTAACCTCTGTTTTTCTAAGAGGTTACGAATAAAAAGGACCTAAAAATGGTTAAAATAGGTATTGTGGGTATCAGCGGTTATTCCGGTGGTAAATTATTGGAGCGGCTGCTTAAGCACCCGCAAGTTAAGGTCACGTACATAAGCGCCAATAATACGGAAGGGCCGGTGGCACAGATCTGGCCGCATTTAAACGGCCTCTCTGAGCTGGTCTGCAAAAAATACGATCCGGTGCAGGCAGCCACCAAGGCCGATATCATGTTCCTGGCCGTGCCGCATACCGTATCCATGACCATCACCCCCGAACTGTTAAAGCTGGGTAAAAAGGTCATTGATCTAAGCGGCGATTACCGCCTGCCTTCGGGGGAAGATTATAAAACGTGGTACAAGACAGACCATCAGGATAAAGCCAATTTGAAAAAAGCTGTCTACGGCCTGCCTGAGCTGTACCGGGAAGATATCAAAAAAGCCCAGCTGGTTTCTAATCCCGGCTGCTACCCGACGGCTGCACTCCTGGGGTTGCTGCCCATAATAACGGCGCAGACCAAAGACATCGAATCGATCGCTATCGATGCCAAATCAGGCGTAAGCGGCGCCGGGCGCAAAGCAACGCTCGCATTAAGTTTCGGCGAAGTAAATGAAAATTTCAAAGCGTACAAGGTCTTGAACCATCAGCACACCCCGGAGATCGACCTTCATTTATCGAAGGTCGCGCAAAAACCCATTGAAGTCGATTTCGTGCCGCATTTGTTGCCGGTCCAAGATGGTATCTTAGAAACAATTTACGTACGCTTATCCGGCAAGGTAACGCTGGAAAAAATCCATCAGCTCTACCAACGTTTCTATAAAACAGAGAACTTTGTCCGCGTATTGGATGCGGGGCAGCAGGTCGAGCTTAACTATGTGGTGGGGACAAACTTTTGCGATATCAGCCTCGCCGTCAGCCGAAGCGGGAAACTTTTGGTCGTGACCTGCGCGATCGATAATCTTTTGAAAGGCGCCTCGGGCCAGGCGATCCAGAACATGAACATCATGTGCGGCTTCAAAGAAACGGAAGGACTGCTGTGAAGATCGTAAAGGGTAGCGTCACCAAACCTTTGGGATTCAAGGCCAACGGCCTTTATTGCGGGATCAAACGTTCCGGCAAACCGGATCTGGCGTTGATCGCAAGCGACAACTTGGCTCAAGCCGCCTGTGTGTTCACGAAGAATTCGATCAAGGCAGCACCGCTGATCGTTTGCCAACAACACATTCGCAATAATAAAGCGCAAGCCATTATTGCCAACAGCGGCAACGCCAACTGCTTCACCGGGCGTTTCGGGAAAATTTACGCGCAACGCACGACCGAGATCATAGGAAAACTGCTTAAGATACGAAGCAGCGATTGCCTGGTCGCTTCAACGGGAATCATCGGCAAGACGCTTCCGTTCAAAAGAATCGAGGCTTCGGCGGAAAAATTGGTCAAAGGATTAAGCCGCAACGGCGCTTCGAAAGCGGCAAAGGCGATCCTGACAACCGACCTGACCCTCAAAGAGATCGCCGTTGAGCTGACCATCGCGGGGAAAAAAGTGACCATCGCCGGCATGGCCAAAGGAAGCGGCATGATCGCCCCTAACATGGCGACCATGCTGGCGTTCATCACAACGGACGCGGCGATTTCAGGGAACATGCTCAAAAAAGCGCTCAAATTCGCTAATGATAAATCCTTTAACCGCATCACGGTCGATGGCTGCATGAGCACCAATGATATGGTCGCTGTTCTGGCAAATGGCAAGGCAAAAAATAATACCGTGAACAAAAACGGAAAAGATTTCAATAAATTTTGTGAGGCATTGACGTTCGTTTGCCTTGACCTAGCCAAAAAGATCGTCCTGGATGGAGAAGGCGCGACAAAGTTTATCGAGGTTCAAGTGAAGGGAGCGCAAAGCGAAAAACAGGCCCATCAGGCCGGCTTGGCGGTCGCCAATTCGAATTTAGTTAAAACGGCCGCCTACGGCAGCAACCCCAACTGGGGGCGCGTGGCCGCGGCCATAGGTTCCTTGGGCATCGCCCAGGTAACGGAGGAAAATTTAAAGATCAACTTCAGCCCGTTCGACAAAAAACATATAAAGATCATCGTTGATCTCAACATCGGCAAACATAGCGCGAGCGTATTCACATCGGATCTGTCCTATGAATACGTGAAGATCAACGTGGCGTACACTTAATATGGAAGAAGTCATTAAAAAAGCTAACATCCTGATCGAGGCGATCCCTTACATCCATGCGTTCCGCCGGAAACTGTTCGTGATCAAATTCGGTGGCAGCATCCTGGATAATGACGCGATCCGCCAGAATGTCCTGGAAGACATTGTTTTCTTAAGCTATGTCGGCATCCGCACGATCCTGGTCCACGGCGGCGGCCCGCACATCACGGCGCGCATGAAAGAAGCCGGTTTGAAAAGCGAATTTCACGAAGGTATCCGGGTAACGGATAAAAAGACGTTGGAGATCGTGACGGAGGAGCTGACCAAGCTCAATGAAAAGATCGTCAAGGAGACCAAAGATCTTAAAGGCGATGTCACCGGGCTCAAGGGGCACGAGAACATCATCCACGTGCAGAAACGAAAGGCCTCGCGCGATCTGGGCTTTGTCGGGACGATCACCAACATCGATAAAAAAGCCTTGTCGGCCCACTTAAAGAAGGGGCACATCACCGTCATTTCCCCCATGGGATTATCGGTAGAGAAGATCCCCCATAATATCAACGCGGATGAAGTCGCCGCGGCGATCGCGAATTCCCTGGAGGCCGAAAAACTGGTCCTGTTAACGAACGTGCAAGGGGTCATGCGAAATCCGCAAGACGCCGAATCGCTGATATCAACGCTTAAGGTGAACGAAATTGACAATTTAATTAAGAGTAATGTGATCCAAGGCGGCATGATACCGAAAGTGCAATCCTGCATCGAGGCGATCAACGCGGGCGTTAAAAAGACCCACATTGTCGATGCGCGGATCCAGCACGCGCTCTTGCTGGAGTTCTTTACCGACAAAGGTATCGGCACGCAAATTATACCCTGATGAAAAAATCTGACATATTAACAACCTATAAAGAATATATCCTAAATACCTACTCACGAACGGAAGGCATTTTCGTGAAAGGCAAGGGGATGACGCTCATTGATATTGACGGAAAAAAATATCTGGATTTTTTTCCGGGCTGGGGCGTCAATAATCTCGGGCACTGCCATCCGAAGGTGATGGCCGCGGTGCGGGACCAAATTTCGAAGCTGATCCATATCCCGAACAATTTTTATCACCCGAACCAGGCCAAATTGGCCAAAGAAATTATCCGCAACACATTTCCCGGGAAAGTGTTCTTTTGCAACAGCGGCGCCGAGGGCTGCGAGGCCGCCATCAAATTCGCCCGGGCTCATGGCAAAAAAAATAATCCTGAAATTATTACAATGCAAAATTCTTTTCACGGACGAACGTTAGGAGCGTTGGCTGCTACGGGACAACAAAAGTATCGAAAGGGATTTGACCCGTTACCGGGCTTCAAAATTATTCCTTTTAACGATATCAAAGCCGTCAAGGAGGCGGTTACGGATGAAACGATTGCGATCATGCTGGAGCTCATCCAAGGTGAAGGCGGTATCAATATCGCGAGCCAAGAATATGTCCAAGAACTTCGTGCGCTATGCGATGAAAAAAAGCTGTTATTGATTTTCGATGAAGTGCAAACAGGCATGGGACGCACCGGAGAGATCTTTGCCTTTAAACATTACGGGGTGACACCGGATCTGATGGTTCTGGCTAAAGCCTTGGGCGGCGGACTTCCCATCGGCGCATTAGTTGTAAAAAAGGACATCTCCTATATTTTTACGCCTGGCATGCATGCCTCGACATTTGGAGGAAGCCCGCTGATTACAAAAGCATCGCTGGCTGCATTCAAGGCTATTCATGCGGAAAAAATGCTCCCCAATGCCAAGGCCATGGGAAAATATTTAATGACCGGGCTTACTCGATTGAAAGAAAAATTTTCGTGCATCAAAGACATTCGCGGCGTGGGGCTGATGGTCGGGGTTGAACTAACTTTTGAGGGCAAAAAAGTGTTTGAAAAGTGTTTCGAGAACGGGCTCATCATCAATTGCACCCAGGAAAAGGTATTGCGCCTGATGCCGGCTTTAAACGTCACCAAAAAGCAGGTGGACCGCGCGCTTTATATTTTGGAAAAATCTCTTAAAACGGTTACGGGGTAAACATGGCTCGACATTTATTGAATTTAGAGGACCTGGCATCCGAGGAGATCCTTCGGATCATGGACATGACCGAGAAGGCCAAGAAGAACAAGACGTGGCACCACGACCTTCTCAAGGGCCGCACGATCGGGCTGGTCTTTCAAAAGCCGTCCAACCGCACCCGCGTTTCTTTCGAGGTGGGCATCACCCAGCTGGGCGGACATTGCCTTTATTTGGGGCCGGATGAGATCAATCTAGGCGTGCGTGAATCGACTTCCGATGTGGCCAAAACCCTGTCACGCTTTTTGGACGGGATCGTGGCCCGCACCTTTTCCCATGAGGATATCATTGAGTTGGCCAAGCAGGCCGACGTTCCGATCATCAACGGCTTATCTGATCTGTACCATCCCTGTCAGGCCTTGACGGATATTTTCTCGATCAAAGAAAAGTTCGGGACGTTTAAAGATATCACGCTCGCTTATATCGGCGATGGCAACAATGTCTGCCATTCACTGCTTTTGGCCTGCAGCAAAGTCGGGATAAACATGAATATAGCGACCCCTCAAGGGTATGAACCGAATTTTACGATCGTCAATATGGCCAGAAAGCATTGCGAAGTTTCTAAAGCGCATATCTCCATCAGCAATTCACCCCAAGAGGCGGCGCGGCAAGCGAATGTGCTGTATGCCGACACGTGGGTCAGTATGGGGCAGGAGGCCGAAGCAGCTAAGAAGCTTCTGGACTTTGACCAATTCCAGATCAACAAAGAATTGGTGAAATTGGCCAATAAAAATTACATTTTTATGCACTGCCTGCCGGCGCACCGCGGCCAGGAAGTGACCGAAGATATTATCGATGGGCCGCATTCAATCATTTTTGACCAGGCGGAAAACCGTTTGCACACGCAAAAAGCGATCTTGATTTTCTTATATTCATAAAGGAGTGAAGATGAAAAAAGTTGTCTTAGCATATTCGGGCGGGTTGGACACCTCCTGTGCGATCAAATGGCTTCAAGAACGCGGCTATGAAACGATCGCCTTTATCGCCGATGTCGGACAAAAGGAAAATTTTGCCGAGATCAAAAAACGCGCGTTGAACACAGGCGCGAAAAAAGTCCATGTCGTTGACCTGAAAAAAGAATTCGTTCAAGATTACGTTTTCCCGGCCATTAAAGCCAGCGCCGTCTATGAAAAGAAATATTTCCTGGCAACGGCCCTTTCGCGGCCGTTGATCGCCAAGCACCAAGTATATATCGCGCAAAAAGAAAAAGCGCAGGCGATCGCCCACGGCTGCACGGGAAAAGGCAATGACCAGGTGCGTTTTGAAGTGACGGCACGCTTGCTGGATCCGACATTGGAAATTATCGCACCGGTGCGCATATGGGAATTTAAAACGCGCGATGAAGAGATCGATTACGCCAAAGCCAAGAACATCAAGATCGATGTCACCAAGAAAAGCCCTTACAGCGTTGATCTGAACCTCTACGGGCGCAGCATCGAATGCGGCGTGCTGGAAGACCCCTGGCGCGAGCCGCCGGAAGAAATTTATTTCCTGACGCAAAATCCGCTTAAAGCGCCGAACAAACCGACGTACATTACGGTGGATTTTGCCAAAGGTGTACCGGTCAAGATCAACGGCAAAAGCTATGCACCGGTTGAACTGATCCACCAGTTGAACGCGATCGGCGGGAAGAACAGTGTTGGCCGTGTCGATATGGTGGAAAACCGGTTAGTTGGCATCAAATCCCGGGAGATCTATGAAAACCCAGGGGCCACCATCATCCATACCGCCAAGCACGAATTGGAGACTCTGGTTCTGGATCGGGAGACCATGCATTATAAAGAATCCATCTCGCAAAAATATGGCGAGATGATCTATTACGGATTGTGGGAAACACCGCTTAAGAAACAACTGGATGCATATTTCAATTCCATCTCGCAGCGCGTGAGTGGAACTGTGCGGTTAAAATTGTATAAAGGTAATTGCACGGTGGTGGGACGAAAATCCAAGCACTCCCGTTATCAGGAAAAGCTCGCCACTTACGGAAAAAAAGATGTTTTTGATCAAAAATTAGCGGATGGATTCATTAAACTGTGGGGCATGCCATATTCGTAAATAGTTAATAGTAAATAGTGGATAGTGGATTTTAATGCCCCCGGACATTTTAATTTGTCCTATTAACTATGAACCATTTACTATTCACAAAACACTGAGGTTTTATCATGACTAAACTATGGGGAAGCCGGTTCGAGAAAAAAAGCGATCCACTGGCGGATCAATTCAGCTTTAGTATTTCTTACGATTATCGCCTAGCCAAATACGACTGCCTAGTGGGGATCGCCCACGCGAAAATGCTGGCACAACATAAGATCATCCCGGCCAAAGATGCCCAGGACATCGTCAGCGGCCTTAAAAAGATCCTCAAGCAGATCGAAGAGGGAGTCTTTGTCATTGACCAGAGCGCCGAAGATATCCATACCCAGATCCAAGCTGTTTTAAAAGAAGAAGTGGGGGATGCGGCAGATAAACTGCACACGGCGCGTTCACGAAATGACCTGGTCGTTACGGACATGAAATTATATTGCTTGGAAAGCTATGAGGAACTCTGCGGCTTGCTGACAAAATTGCAAAAGACGCTTATCGCTGCCGCAAAAAACCATACGGATACCGTTATCCCGGCGTACACGCATCTTCAGGCGGCGCAGGTCGTGTCGTTGGCCCATCATCTGTTGGCGTACGTGGAAATGCTGGATCGCGATAAATCTCGCCTTAAAGACGCGATCGATCGCGCCCATACCATGCCGTTGGGAAGCGCGGCGCTTTCTGGAACGTCCTTGCCCATCACGCGCAACGAAGTGGCCAAGGAACTGGGGTTCAAAGACATTGCCGCCAACTCTATCGATGCCGTCAGTGACCGCGACTTTATCATGGAAGGGCTCTCGGCCCTGGCGATCATGGCTGTCCATTTCTCGCGCATTGCCGAGGATCTGATCATCTGGTCGACCAACGAGTTTAAATTCATTGATATCGACTGGAGCTTATGCACCGGAAGCAGCATCATGCCCCATAAAAAGAATCCGGACATTCTGGAATTGATCCGGGGGGAAGCGGCAACGATCATCAGCAATCTTAATCAGCTGCTGGTTCTGGTCAAAGGGCTTCCTTTAACCTATAATCGAGACCTCCAGTTGG
>Ga0209640_10004435_pt1 | contig 12298 bp, 12 predicted proteins | sample RifCSP10_1_FD_184018 | JGI IMG/M metagenome (GOLD analysis project Ga0209640, IMG submission 184018) | Soil microbial communities from Rifle, Colorado - Rifle CSP2_sed 10_1 (SPAdes) (version 2) | ecosystem: Environmental > Terrestrial > Deep subsurface > Rock core/Sediment | place: Rifle... | reverse complement strand
GCGGCGGGCGCGGCGCGGCCCACCGCGCGCACCACCACCGCGAGCGGCTCGACCATGAGCAGGCGCTCCGTCGGGAGGCCGGCGGGCGCCGGCCAGCAGCAGCGAGCGGGCACCTTCGCCTGCTCGGCGAAGCCTCCGTCCACGTCGATGCCGACGGCCACGCGCGAGAGGCAGAGATTGCGGTTGCCCTCCCGGCAGAGGGCGCAGACCCCGCAGGAGTAGTTGGGCTCCACCGCGACGGACTGCCCCACCGAGACGTTGGTGACCGCGCTGCCCACCGCCGCCACCGTGCCCACGAACTCGTGCCCCATGACGAGCGGATACCGCACGGGCCGCTCCCCCGTCCAGATGCGATAGTCGGTCCCGCACAGGCCGGCGGCGGTGACCCGGATCACCGCGTCGGTCGGACCCGGCGTGGGCGCGGGCACCGGCGCGAGCGCGAGGGAACGCGGCCCACGAAGCACGGCGGCGATCATGCGGAGATCATAGCATCGGCCCACCGACCGGGCCGCGCGCGGCCGAATCGGCGGGTCGGCCAACGAGGCCCGGCAGCCACGCGCGCTTCCCCCGCGTTGTCTTCCATAGTAGGCTGCGGGCGTGGACGGCCGCGGCGCTTTCGTATCCCGGCGTCGGCCGCGTCAGCGACGTCTCGCCCTGCTCGTGCTGGTCGCGGCGGTGGCCCTCGCGGTGGCGGCCTATCCCTTCCGCGCGCGATGGTGGGGCGGCCTCGTCCTGGCCGTCGCGGAGGCGGGCATCGTGGGCGGCCTCGCCGACTGGTTCGCGGTCACCGCGCTCTTCCGACGTCCACTCGGGCTCCCGATTCCCCACACCGCCATCGTGCCGGCCAACTGGGAGCTCATGGCCCGGCGCGTGGGCACCATGGTGGGGGATCGCGTGCTCACCAAGGAATACGTCACCCGCGAGGTCGAGGGCTTCGACATCGCCGAGCTGCTCGCCCGGGCCGCCGAGCGACTCCGGCGGGCCGACCTCGAGGCGGTGGTCCACGCCATCGCGCGCTGGACGGCCGAGCAGGTCACGCCCCCGGCGACGGGAGACGCCGCGCTCTGGCTCACCCGCCTGGTCCGGGCCAATCCGATCGCGCCCCTGCTCGCCACCGGCATCGAGATCGCGCGCAAGCAGGGCTGGGATCAGCGGCTCGTCGAGGCGGTCGCGGCGGCACTGATCGACGCGCTCGAGCGCCCGGACTTCCGGACCGCGGTGGGTGACCTGGTGGACGAGGTGCTGGCCGGCTACCGCGCCCGGATCGGACTGTATCCGCGGATGCTCATGGGGCTCGCGAATGCGTTCGGGCTGATCGACCGGGAGCGGCTCGTCACCGCGCTGCACGAGGCGATCGAGAAGATCGCGGCGGACCCCGACGACCCGCTGCGCCTCCGACTGACCGAGACCCTGGCCGCGCTTCCCGACCGTCTCCGCACCGACGAGGCCCTGGCCGCCCGCATCGAGGGCGCCAAGGAGGCGCTGCTGGCGAGCCCGGCGGTGGCGGGCCTGCTCGAGGACGCGGCGGCCGGACTCCGCCGGGTCGTGATGGCGGACCTCGCCGCCGAGCCCTCCGAGCTGGTGGACTGGATCACCGCGCAGCTCGACCGCGCCCGCCGGGGGCTCGCGGAGGACGCCGCGCTGAGGCGCTCGCTCGATCGTTGGCTGAAGGCGCGGCTCACCGAGGCGGTGGACCGCTACCACGATCGCATCGCGCGCTTCATCGAGCGAGGCGTCCACGCGCTCGGCCCCGAGGGCGCGGTGCGGCTCATCGAGGAGCACGCGGGTGACGATCTCCAGTACATCCGGGTCAACGGCACGGTGGTGGGCGGCCTCGCGGGCGGAGGCCTCTACGCGATTCACCTGCTGCTCGGGCTGCTCTGAGGCCGGCGGCGTGAGCACGAAGACCGTGGAGGTCCTGGTCGAGACGCGCCGCGGGACCGTGCGCGGTGTCGCCGAAGACGGCCTCGCGGTGTTCCGGGGGTTGCCTTTCGCGCGCCCGCCGGTCGGCCCGCTCCGCTTCCGGCCCCCCGAGCCGCCCGAGCCGTGGGCGGGCATCCGGGATGCGACGCGGTTCGGGCCCTCGGCGGCGCAGAACGGGGCGCTCATCGGTCCGCTGATGAGCCTCGGCATCGATCGCACCGGCGAGGACTGCCTCTATCTCAACGTCTGGACGCCGCGGGCGGACCGGGGGCGCCGGCCGGTCCTCGTCTGGATCCACGGGGGCGCCTTCATCCTCGGGTCGGGCTCGCAAACGCTCTACGACGGCGCGACCCTCGCCCGCCGCGGCGACGTGGTCGTCGTCACCATCAACTACCGGCTGGGCGCGCTGGGCTTCCTGCGCACGCAGGACCGCTTCGGTCAGCGGCTCCCCGCGACCGGCAACGAAGGCCTGCTCGACCAGATCGCGGCGCTCGAGTGGGTACGGGACGAGATCGAGGCGTTCGGAGGCGACCCGGCCAGCGTCACGATCTTCGGCGAGTCGGCGGGCGCGATGAGCTGCGCCATCCTGCTCGGGCTGCCCCGGGCCCGGGGCCTCTTCCAGCGGGCGATCCTCGAGTCGGGGGCCGCCAACTTTCTCTGGCCCCGCGACATCGCGTCGCGCCTCGCCGACCAGATGCTCGCCGACCTCGGGATCTCCTCTCCCGACGACCTCCACGCGGCCGCGTCCACGCGCCTGCTCGCTGCCCAGCGGCGGCTGTTCTTGGACCTGATGCTGGGCGAGCAGCACGTCCTGGGCGCGCTCTCGCCGACCGGACAGCGGGTGGCCGGCGCCCTCTTCCTCGGTCTCACGCTGGCCCGCCGGCGCTTCGGGAACGTCGCGTCACCCCTGTCGCGCGGGCTGGCCCGGATGCTCCGACGGCGCGGGGGGCGGAGCGGGACGGCGGCGCCCAGATCGGCCGCGCTGCGGGCGTTGCGGACCCGGGGCCTGCCCTTCCAGCCGGTGATCGACGGCGACGTGATCCCGCGCGACCCGCTCGCCGCGATCCGAGACGGGGCGGCCCGGGACGTCCCGCTGCTCATCGGCACCAATCTGGACGAGGCCCGGCTCTTCGCGCCGCTGGACCCGGAGGCCACGACGCTCGACGAGGCCGCGCTGCTGGCCCGCTGCGAGGCGGCGATCCCCGGCGGCCCGGACGCGGCGCGCCGGGCGGTCACCCTCTACCGCGAGGCCCGGGCCGCGCGCGGCGAGAGCCTCGAGCCGGGCGACCTGTGGTTCGCCATCGAGTCCGACCGGACCATGCGGCACCCCGCGATGCGCCTCGCCGCCCTGCAGGCCGCGCATCAGCCGGCGACCTACGCCTACCTCTTCACCTGGCCCTCGCCCGCGATGGGCGGGCTCTTCGGCTCCTGCCACGCGCTCGAGCTGCCGTTCGTCTTCGGCACGCTCGAGCACCCGCTCCTCCGTCCGTTCACCGGCAAGGGCCCGGAGGCGCACGCGCTCGCCGCGCGGATCCAGGACGCGTGGATCGCCTTCGCGCGCACCGGCCGGCCGGGGCACGCGGGCCTGGGGGAATGGCCCGCCTACGACGCCGCGGCGCGACGGACCATGATCCTCGACCGGCGCTGCCGGGTGGAGGCCGCGCCGCGCGAGGCGGAGCGCGCGCTCTGGGACTCCCTCGACGGCACGAGCGCCGGGACCTCCACGTAGATCGCGCGCGACTCCGCGGCCACGATGCCGTCGGCCAGCCGCGCCACCGCGCGCGTGTCGAACACGCGCCCGCGGCGGGCGATCAGGCGGGCCTCGAACCGCACGGGACGGCCGAGGGGAACCGGGGCGCGATAGTCCACCTCGATCCGCGCGGTCACCGCGAGGACCACGCCGCGCACGACGGCCAGACGGTAGTGCAGGCAGTCGAAGATCGCGGCGAGCAGGCCTCCCGACATGAGCCCCTGGTACCCCTGGTGCGCGCGGCCCGGCGTGAACGACGTCACGATCGCGTCCCCCCGCCGCCGGAAGCGCACGCGCAGGCCGTCCCGGCGGCGCGGGCCGCAGATGACGCACCGGTCGAGCGGCGCCGGGTGCAGGGGCACGCGGGCCGCGGCGCCGCGCGGGGACGGGCGCCCCGCCTCAGGCCGCCGAGTGCCCGCCATCCAGGAACAGGATCTGGCCGGTCATGAAATCGGAGGCGGCCGAGGCCAGGTAGACCGCGAGCGGACCGATCTCGTCGAGACGCCCGGTGCGTCGGAGCGGCACGTCGCGGAGAAGCCGCTCGCGGGTGCGCTCGTCCGCGAACGCCTCCGCGTTCATGTCGGTGACGAACCAGCCGGGCGCGAGCGCGTTGACCTGGATGCCGTGGCGCGCCCACTCGACGGCCAGCGCGCGCGTGAAGCCCGCGACCCCGCTCTTGGACGCCGCGTAGGCGCTGTAGCCGGACAGGCCCGCCTGCGCGAGGATCGACGAGAGATTGATGACCTTGCCCGATTTCTGGGCGAGGAGATGCGCGGCGGCGGCCCGGCAGCCGTTGAAGGCGCCGACCAGGTTGACCTCGAGGGAGGCCCGGAAGTCCTCCGGCGACATCTGGGCGAGCAGGGACACCCGCGCGATGCCGGAGTTGTTGACGAGGACGTGCAGGCCCCCCAGCTCCGCGATCGTCCGGCGCACGAGGGCCTCCACCTGCGGATAGACGGTGACATCCGTCTCCACCACGAGAGCCCGGCGGCCGGTGGCCGCGACGAGCCGGGCGGTCTCCTCGAGGTCGGGGCGGACGCGCGCGGCCACCGCCACGTCCGCCCCGGCCTCCGCGAGGGCCACCGCGATCGCGCGGCCCAGCCCCCGGCTGGCGCCGGTCACGATGGCCACGCGGCCGTCCAGCCGCAGGGCGGCCGCGAGCGCGCTAGCGGTAGAGGGAATCGAGCAGCTCCCGGTGCTTGTCGGTGATGATCTTGCGCTTGACCTTGAGCGTCGGGGTCAGCAGCCCGTTCTCCACCGTGAAGTCGCTCGGCAGGATGGTGAACTTCTTGATCTTCGCGTAGGACTGGAGCTCCCCGTTCCGCTCCTCCACGATGCGCGACACGCGCTCGACCACCTTCGGGTGCTTGGCGAGCGAGGCCGGGTCGGTGTCGAGGATGCCCTGGTCCTTGGCGAACTTGGCGAGCTCCTCCGGGTTCAGGGTGAGGAGGGCCACCGGATAGGGGCGCTTGTCGCCGTGCACCATCGCCTGGCTGATGAACGGATCGCCCTTGAGCAGGTTCTCGATGTTCTGGGGCGCGATGTTCATCCCGCCCGCGGTCACGATGAGGTCCTTCTTGCGGTCGGTGATGTAGAGGAAGCCGTCCCCGTCGAGCCGCCCGATGTCGCCGGTGGCGAACCAGCCGTCCGGCAGGAACACCTCCGCGGTCGCCTCCGGCTTCTTGAAGTAGCCCTTGGCGATGTTGGGCCCCCGACCCAGGATCTCGCCATCGGGCGCGATCTTGATCTCGATGCCGGGCTGCGCCTGCCCGACCGAGCCGAACTTGAAATTGTCGAGCCGGTTGAACGTCAGCGAGGGGCAGGTCTCGGTGAGGCCGTACCCTTCGAGGATCAGGATGCCGGCGGCGTGGAAGAACTCCGCGATCTCCTTCGACAGCGGCGCCCCGCCCGAGACCGCGAACCGGAGGCGACCGCCGAGGGCCGCGTGCAGCTTCGAGAACACCAGCTTGTGGGCGAGGCGGTGCTTGAAGGCGAGCCCGGTCGGCACCGGCTTCCGGGCCTGCTGGAGCTTCGACACCTCCCGCCCCACCCCGACCGCCCAGTGGAAGATCTTCCGCTTGACCGGAGATCCCGCTTCCGCCTTGGCGAGGACGCCCGCGTACACCTTCTCGAACACGCGCGGCACGCTGCAGATGAAGTGGGGTTTCACCTCGGGCAGGTTGTCGCGGAGCTTGTCGATGTTCTCGGCGAAGGCGGTGGTGAGACCCCGGTGCACTCCGATGAACGACTCGAGCCGCCCGAACGAGTGCGCGAGGGGCAGGAACAGGAGGTGCGTGTCGCCGTCCTCGATGCCCGACATCTTGGCCGCCGACTCGAGCGTCGCCACGTGGTTGCCGTGGGTCTGGACCACGCCCTTGGGCGGCCCGGTGGTCCCGGAGGTGTACACGATCGTCGCGATGTCCTGGGGCTTCACGTCGGCCACGCGCCCGGCCAGATCGCTCTTGAGGCGCTCCAGGTTGTCCCGGCCCAGCCGCCTGAGCCCGTCCCACGTCATGATCTGGGCCGAGGGCTCGCCCTCGTAGCCCTGGATCACCACGATCTGCTCGAGCCCGTCCATCTTCCCCTGCACCTCGAGGACCTTCGCGAGCTGGGTGGGGTCCTCGACGAAGAGCGTCTTCACCCCCGCGTCGTTGACGATGTACTGGATGAGGTCGGGGGGATAGGTCGGATAGATCGGAATGGTGCGGCACCCCGCCGAGAAGATCGCGAAGTCGGCCTGCACCCATTCCGCGCGGCTCCCCGAGAGGATGGCGACCGAGTCCTCCTTCTTCCGTCCCAGCGCGAGCAGGCCGGTGGCCAGCTCGCGCACGACCTCCCCGACCTGGCGCCACGGGCGGGTCTGCCAGACCCCGCGCTCCTTCGACTGCTGGGCCGGGCGATCTCCGTCCTGCTCCACCCGGTGCCAGAACATGCTCGCCAGCGTCACGTTGGCCATGGTCTCCTCCTCACACCTGTGTGCGGAGCTCTTTGCGCAGGATCTTGCCGATCGGGCTCTTGGGCAGCGAGTCCACGAAGCGGATCAGCTTCGGGCACTTGAAGCGGGCGAGGCGGGTCTCGCAGAAGGCCGCGATCTCCTCCGCGGAGGGGCGCTGGCCGTCCTTGACCACCACGAACGCCACGACGTCCTCGCCCATCAGGGGATCCTTCATGCCGACCACCGCCGCCTCCGCCACCTGCGGGTGGGCGTAGAGCGCCTCCTCGACCTCGCGCGGATAGATGTTGAACCCGCCGCGGATGATCAGGTCCTTCTTGCGCTCGACGATGAAGAGGAACCCGTCTTCGTCGAGCCGGCCCATGTCCCCGGAGTGGAGCCACCCGCCGCGCACGGTGCGCGCGGTCTCCTCGGGGTTGCGATAGTAGCCGACCATCACGTTCGGGCCCTTGACGCAGATCTCCCCGACCTCCCCGACCGGCAGCGATCGGTCGTCGTCGTCCTGGATCGAGATCGTCACCCCGGGGATGGCCGGCCCGACCGAGCCGAGCTTGCGCGCGCCCGAGAGGCGGTGCGCCGACACCACCGGCGAGGCCTCGGTGAGCCCGTAGCCCTCGAGGATGCGCCCGCCGAACTTCTCCTCGAACGGCGCCACGATCTCGGTGGGCAGCGGCGCCGCCCCCGAGCCCCACACCCGCATCGACCGGGTGTCGAACCGCGACGCGTCCGGATAGTTGAGCAGGTAGACGAGCATGGTGGGCACCGCCGACATCGAGACCGCCTTGAAGTCCTGGATCGCCTGCAGCACCGCTTCCGGGTGGAACCAGCGCAGCAGCGCCGCCCGCGTGCCCAGGATGTGCCCCGCGTTCATCACCGTGAGGCCGTAGGAGTGCGACAGGGGCAGCACCGCCACCGCCCAGTCCTCGCGGCCGAGCTCGTGCAGCGAGGCGGCGGCCCGGGCGTTGGACTCGAGGTTGGCGTGCGACAGCGCGACGCCCTTGGGCACGCCGGTGGTCCCCGAGGTGTAGAGAATCACCGCGAGATCGTCGGGGGCCCGGTGTACCGTCGCGAAGGTCTCCGGCTCGCCCGCGGTCTCGTCGGCCAGCGAGCGCGTTCGCCCGTCGCCGCCGCCGTCCGCGAGGAGCACGTGGGAGAGCGTCGGCAGAACCCCCAGCTGGGCGTCCACCTTCCACAGCATGTCGGTGGAGGTGATCACCACTCTGGCCTCCGAGTCGGCCAGGATGTGGGCCACCTCCTTGTCGCCGAGCAGGAAGATGACCGGCACGATGACCGCCCCACACCTGAGGATGGCGCCGTAGCTCTGGATCACCTCGGGGCAGTTCGGGAGCATGACCACGACCCGATCGCCCGGGGCCACACCGAGCCGGCGGAGCACGTGGGCGAGCCGCGCCGCGGACCGCTGCTGGTCGAGATTGGTGTACTGCCGCCCCTCGAAGGAGAGGGCGACGTACTCACCGTACTTGTCGAGGCCGTCCTCGGCCAGGCGCGCCAGCGTCATGTTTTCCGATGGGTTACGGAGGTGCCTCCAGTTGGAGACACTCGTATATCATGCCGGGGATGACGCAACGCAATAAAACTCTTGACGCTCTATTACGCGTCGCGTTATCCTCGTTCCGGTACTCGAACCGAACCGAACACCAAGGAGCGAGCGATGACCATGAACCCGATGCAGCCCAACGACGTCCTGTCCAAGCTCACCGGCCGCGCCGTGGAGGCCTTCTCCCTGTGGGCCGACGCGAACCAGAGGGTCCTGCGCGAGCTGGTCGATCTCTCCGCCAGCACCGCGAAGGAGGGCGTGCGCCTCTACGCCGAGATCCAGTCTTCCGCGGTGGAAACGGTCAAGGAAGGCCAGTCGTACGTGCTGCGCCGCCAGAACGAGGCGCAGGAGGCCCCGCGCGATCCGCTGAGCTTCTACCAGAAGGGCGTGCTGGAGTCGGTGGAGAGCGCGCAGCGGACCTTCAAGCTCTTCGAGGGCACCGCGCAGGCGATCACCCGCTCGGCCGAGCGGCTGCAGGTGACCGCCGACCACGCCGGCAAGGAGATCCAGGCCACCTTCACCCAGCTCTCCGGCAAGGTGCAGTCGCTCTACACCCCGCTCGCGTAGCGCGTCCGCCCGGCCGCGGTTCGGGCTGCCCGGACCGCGGCCGCGGCTACTTCTCGCGCTTCTTCTCGAGCCGCTCCTCGAGCGTGCGCAGCTGCGCGCGCAGCACCGAAACTTCCTCGCGCAGCGCGTCGGCCTCCGCGGGCTCGGGGCGCTTCTCGGTCTTGGCGCTCTCGGGCCCCGAGGCGGACAGCCATCCCGCGCGCGATGCCCACTCGCGCAGCACGCGGTCGGCCTCGCGCTGGCTCGTCATGAGCCCTTCCAGGCTCGAGCGCAGCGACTTCTGCACGAAGTCCTGCCAGGCCTCGCCGTGCTTGATGAGCTGGTGCAGGAACGCGGTGGGCAGCGTGGCGCGGTGGTTGCGCTCGTTCTCGAGGATGATCTGCGCGAGCGTCACCGAGGTGAGGTCCTCGCCGGTGGACACGTCGACCACCGAGATCTCCCGTCCGGCCCGGATCAGCTCCTCGAGCTCCTCGAGCGTGACGTAGCGGCTCTCCTGCGTGTCATAGAGCTTGCGATTGGAGTAGCGCTTGATGACGTACGCCATGGCGAAAATCAGTCTAGCACCGGGTCCGGATGCCCACAAGGCGGGCCGGCCCACGGGCGCGCGTCCCGCGGCGGGAACTACTTGGAAGATAGGCGTGAAGGATGGACCGGTGCAACGACCGCGAGCGCGGAGAGCCCCAGCATGCCCCAGATCGCGGCGCCCTGCGCCATCCAGGCCATCGGCTGGAGTGTCCAGAACGCCAGCGCGCCCATCGATTCGGCCGGACGCGTGTAACGGACGGGCGTGCGGGACGGCATCACCACCGCCTCGCCGGTCAGCACGTCCTCCGCGCGCTGATTCGTGCACACGGTGCGCAGGCGGATGCGGTTCTTCTCGCGGTTGATCTCGATCACCTCGACACGGGCCGAGATCGAGTCCCCCGCCTTCACCGGCTTGAGGAATCTGAGCTCCTGGGAGAGGTAGATCGCCCCGGGACCGGGCAGCCGCGTCCCGATGACCGCCGAGATGAGCCCCGCCGTCCAGATTCCCGGCGCGATCGGCTCCTTGAACACGGTGGAGGCCGCGTACGCGCGGTCCGCGTGCACCGGATTGTAGTCGCCGACCGCGTCGACGAAGGCCGCGATGTCGCCGTCCGTCACGCGACGGGTGATCTGGGCGCTGTCCCCGACCGCGAGAGAGTCGATCGTGACGCCGATCATGCGCGCGGGGCCCCGGGCTCGTTCAGGCGCCGGAGAACCCGGTCCACCTTGTCCTCGAGCGCGTCGATCTTCTCCTCGACCTGCGCCACGTGTCGGGCCAGCGCGGTGACCTGGCCGCGCGAGGGAATGCCGAGTCCGGCCAGCGACGCGTCGATCTGCTGCTCGGCCGCCTTCTTGACGGGGCCCGAGACGTTCAGGAAGCCCTCGAGCTGCTTGCCCATGAGCTGGGCGAAGTTGTCGGTGCCCATCGCCTGCTCCAGCACGCGGGACCAGGCGGCGATCCACTGGTCGAGAAACTGCTTCCACTGGGCCATGAGATCCGGAGACGGCGCCGCCCCCTGGGTCATGACCTTCGACCAGGCCGCCATGCCCTGATCCATGAAGGGCCGCCAGAAGGCCTGCGGATCCATCGCGGGCGTCGGCGCCTGCGCCTGCCCCATCAGGCGAAGCCAGGCCTGCGTGCCTTCCTCTACCTGGCGCTTCCACATCTCGAGCAGCTGCTGACTGGGGTTGTCGGCCATGACGTCGCTCCTCGGTCCGTTGCGCTCTACGAGCGCGCGGCCAGCCAGGACGCCACCTTCGGCCAGCAGTGCACCGAGGCGCCGCGTCCGGCGATCAGCGAGATGTGCCCTCCGGGCAGCTCCACGTATTCCTTGTCGCGGGTGCTCACCACGTCGATCAGCGGCTTCACGCAGGCGGGCGGCGCGATGTTGTCTTCCTTGGCGCCCACCGCGAGCACCGGACAGCGGATCTCGCGCAGATCCACGCGGCGGCCGGCCATCACGAGCTCACCCTTGATCAGCTTGTTCTGCTGGTAGAAGTCCCGCACCCACTGGCGGAAGAACTCGCCCGGGAACGGCAGGTACTCGTTGGCCCACTTGTTGAGCGCGTTGAAGCCCGACACGTACTCCGGATTCCAGAGGTTCCACCAGAGGTTCAGGTTGGTGCTGAGGTCCATGGTGGGCTTGAGCAGCTTGAAGCCCATCTTGACCATCTCGGCCGGGATGCTGCCGAGCGTGTCCACGTACTTGTCCACGTCGAACACGCTGGGGGCCAGCCACTTGCCGAAGAGGCCGACGTGGGCGAAGTCGATGGGGCCCGCCATGTTGATGTAGTTCTTGAGCGGGAAGTCCAGGTGCGTGGCGACGAAGCTGGCCGAGAGCGGCGCGCCCATGCAGTAGCCGAGCACCGACATCTCGGAGGCCCCCGAGGACTCGAGCGCCTTCCGGGCCAGCCGGGGGAGGAGCTTGGTCACCGCATCCTCCACGGTGAGCCCGTTGTCCTCCTCGCCGAACACACCCCAGTCCACCAGGTAGAAGTCGAAGCCCTGCTGCGTCATGTGCTCGACGAACGAGCCCTTCGGCATCAGGTCGAAGATGTAGGGGCGGCTGATGCCGAGATTGGGGACGAAGAGGAGCGGGGTGCGGATCGTGCGCCGCGACTCGTACCGCCAGAGCCTGGACTTGTTGGTGCGGAAGATCTCCTGCCGGGGCGTGGGCCCGACCTTCGGCTCCTTGGGGTTCATCACCATCTCGCCGAAGTGCTTCATGCGGAGGAGGTTGCGCTCGGCCTCCTGACGCATGCGCGCCAGCAGCTCCGGCGACATCGCCGGCATCTCTCCCATCATCGTGAAGAGCTCGTCCTTCATGACCCCATCCTATCCGCGCCTGACGCTACGCGTCAACCCCGAGGGGACCGGCCCAGGCACCGGCGCGGCCCGGGATCCGTTGCTCCGGCGCCACTCGATTCCGGTCGGAGGGGGCCGTCGAGGCCCCCTTCGAAGATACCTAGACCTGGAACAGGCTCCCCACCTTCATGGCGAGCCCCATGTCGCCCTTGAGCTTCAGCTTGCCGGACATGAAGGCCATCTGGCCGGAGAGCTTGCCCCCGGTCATGTCGAGCCAGTCCTGCGAGGACATGGTCAAGGTGAGATTCGGGTTGGTGGCGGCGCCCTGACTGACGTTGCAGGCGCCGTCCTTGATGACGGCGTTCCAGGTGCCGCCCTGGTCGCCGGCGATGTCGTACTGGATGGTGGCGTTCACCCCGGCGGCCTTGTCGGCCCGGAACCGGGAGGCCATATTGTCGAAGGTCTCCTTGACTGTCGGCATGGCGCGTCTCCTTCGCTCGGACGGCGGCGTTAAAACGTGAAGAGATCCATGCCCCCGGTGACGGTGAGCACGGCCCCCGTGATGTAGCGCGCGCGCTCCGAGCACAGGAACGCGATCGCGCTGGCGATGTCCTCGGGCTGCCCCTCCCGCTGCATGGCCACCCGCTTGACCATGCGCTCGTACAACGGCGACAGATTCGCGTTCGGCCCCACGATGCCGGGCGCGATCACGTTGGA
>Ga0209640_10004434_pt1 | contig 12301 bp, 12 predicted proteins | sample RifCSP10_1_FD_184018 | JGI IMG/M metagenome (GOLD analysis project Ga0209640, IMG submission 184018) | Soil microbial communities from Rifle, Colorado - Rifle CSP2_sed 10_1 (SPAdes) (version 2) | ecosystem: Environmental > Terrestrial > Deep subsurface > Rock core/Sediment | place: Rifle... | reverse complement strand
CGAGCGCACGAGCCATCAGCCCCTTCGAGAACGGAACCTCCTCGCCGAGTGGCAACTGGATCGCGTGCCGGCGCTCTGTCATTCGTCGAATTTGGCCATCTCGAGGAGCATCTCGTCAAGGTCCCGATCGTCCGCCTCGTTGACGACGTCGTTCGCGGCGAGGGCGACACGAGCCCCGCGGGCCCGCGCCGCCTCTGCCACGACGTCGACGGCTGCGGCCTTGAGCTCGACCAGGAAGATGTCGGCTTCCACATCGTCGAGCTCGGCTCGGAGCGCCCGGCGGTCGGCGAGATTGCCCGAGACGTGCGTGACGTGCGCTCCGTGAACGTCACTCAGGTGTGCAGCGAGAGCTGGGTGAGCGACCTCCGGAGCGGTGCAGAAGTAGGCGACGGAGCGCCCACTGACGTCTACAACCGGCCGAGGCCGGAGGATCGTCCCCACAACGGGTACTTCCGGGCGCACCACGCCGGCGACTACGTCACGAACGTGCTCCCAGTCTGACTCGGCCTCGGCCATGGTCACCACGACGAGGTCGGCGAGAAGCAGGCGGTACGCATTCAGGTACCCGGCGACCACGGCCGCGTCCTGGTTCCCTGAGACGACGACGATCGTGCGATCGGCGGCGATCGGCGGCAGCGCAGCGCCGCTTCCGTCGAAGACGACGAGATCGGGTGCAAGAGACGCCGCAAGCGCAGCGCCTTCGGCTACGTTCGAGCGGGCGACCGCGCCTGCCATGCCCCCTCCGCAGCGGCGGCAGCCCACCGTCTGCAGGCCGGTGACGGCTGCGATCTCCAGGTGGTCCGACGCAGCATGGCGTCCGGACCGCGACAACTCGATGAGAGCCTCCATCGTGGGAGGAACGGTGATCGCCTCGGGCACGTCGGGTCCTCCTCGGCCCATCGCGACCACGACGACCCGCCTTGTTGCGGCGACAAGTCGTGCGAGGTGGCCGGTCACCGCCGTCTTGCCCACGCGCTTGCCGGTGCCGGCAACCGTGATCGACGGGAGCTCGAAGGGAAGCCTCTCCGGAGGATCGAGCCGGAAGTCCGCTCCGAGGTACGGCACCCCGCGCGCGAGAACGCGACTAGCCAGCGCGAGCCGTTCTACGGGCCCCAGCACGGGCTCGTCCGAGAGATCGACGACCACATCGGGTGCGTAGGCTGCGATTGCAGCTTCGACGTCCATCGAGAGCGGCAGCCCGTAGTCGTCGCCGTCTCGTAGCTTCTCCGTCCCGCCGACGAGAACTGCAGAGGCGAACTCGTACGGCAGCGCGGCCAACGCGTCGCGGACGACGGGCGCGTAATGCTCCCCGTCGACGATTGCGACCGCTCTCAAGTGCGCGACGTCACCTGATTCTCGATTCCACCGGTGAACTTCGCGTACTCGAGCGTGTCGAGCGAGAACGAGACGAGCTGAAGTTGACCGTGGAACGGATGCCGGCGCCAGATCGTCACGGTCCGGTCGGCGATCTCGATGACGTTGTAACAGGGTCTCGTATTTCCGCGCAGTCGCAGTGACGAGACGGTTCCCGCGTTCACCACGAAGAGATCCTCGAGGCGCCAGACGTATGGCACGTGCTTATGACCCGAGAGGACGAGCCGTACTCCGGCACGTTGGAGGCACTCGATCGCGTCGCCTGCGTCGTACACGATGTTCCGCTCGCGGCCGGTACCCGGCACCGGCAGGAGGTGGTGGTGCAGTACGAAGATCTTGAGCTCGGCCGGTTCTGCGGCGAACTGCTCCTCTATCCAGAGGTAACGACCGCGGCCGATCTGGCCGTGGTCGAGATCGGGCTCGCTCGAGTCAACGGCGACGATCGCGACGCCTCGCTTGCGCAGCACCGAGTTGCGCTCTCCGAACATCTCCTCGAAGTGGACGTACCCGACGTTTCGGGAGTCGTGATTGCCCGGAACGACGACGACCGAGTCGCAGTCAATGCGGTCCAGGTACTCCCGTGCGGTGAGGTACTCGTGGCGGAAGCCGAACGTCGTCAGATCTCCTGAGCAGACGACCATGTCCGGGCGCAGCTCGTTGATCTCGCTGATCGCGCGCTCCAGGAGACTGGCCTCGAAGTACTGCTCTCCACAGTGCAGGTCCGAGAGCTGCGCGATACGAACGACGTCGCCGTGGGTCAGCATGTGGACAGTCTACGACGCGGCCGGGGCCGTCCGAGGCTACTGCTACCCTAGCGCAGGTGCGGGTCGAAAGTCCCGTTTTCCAGGCATATTGTGGAACGGACCCTCCGCGATTCGCGAATCGCGTCGAGGTTGAATGCGCGAAGATTCTCGACTACTACGACGTGCCCTGGGACTACGAGCCGCACTCGTTCGTACTCGAACGCGACGAGGAAGGCCGCGTCGTGAGCGCCTTCACGCCCGACTTCTACTTGCCGGAGCAAGACCTCTTCATCGAGGTCACAGTGATGAAGCAGTCGTTGGTCACACGGAAGAACAGGAAGCTCCGCGAGGTGCAGCGCCTGTATCCGCACGTCAAGGTCAAGCTCTTCTACCGGCGCGACATCGAGCGCCTTGCGCAGCGATACCGGCTGCGGCTCGCGTCGTAGGCTGTGCCGACGACGCAGCGATCCGAGATCGGCGAAGTCGGTGCCGTCTACCTCACGCGTGCGGAGATCGCTACTCGAGTGGCAGAGTTGGGGGACGAGATCGCGCGCGATTACGCTGCTCTCGATCCGATTCTCATCGCGCCTCTGAAGTCGAGCGTCGTATTCCTTGCCGACCTCACGCGAGAGCTTCGAGTCCCACACACGCTCGACGTCATCGAGCTCGCGCCCTACACCGGTGGCCAGGACGGAGCAGTCCGACTCTTGAAGGACGTCGATTCACCACTCGAGGGCCGACACGTCCTGATTGTCGAAGACGTCGTCGACACCGGGCTCACACTCCACTTCCTGTGCAGGACGCTCGGCCTCCGGAGCCCTGCCAGCCTTGCCGCGGTCACGCTTCTCGACCGACCGTATCGCCGGCTCGTCGAGGCGATTCCGCTCAAGTACATCGGGTTCACGGTCCCGGACGAGCTCTTCGCCGGGTACGGCCTGGGGCTAGACGAGCGCTGGCGCGCGTTTCCAGACCTCCACGTCGTAGTCCCGGAAGCGTTGCCGCGCGCGGTCACCGAAGCGGCGTAACTGACGCAGCCACTTTAGGTCAGAGATAGAAGAGCGGGTCGACGGCGTCGCCGTTGACGCGCACCTCGAAATGCAGGTGTGGCCCCGAGGAGTTCCCCGTCGAGCCGACGAGCGACACGGTCTCGCCCTGACTCACCTGCTGACCCACGACGACCACGATGACCGACGCGTGCGCGTACGCGGTCGCGAGCCCGTCTCCGTGATCGACGACGACGAGATTTCCGTAGCCGCCGAGCCATCCGGCGTGGATCACGGTGCCGGCGGCGGCAGCCCGGATCGGCGTGCCCGAGGATGCTGAGATGTCGATCCCCTCGTGCATACGCCCCCAACGCATGCCGAACCCACTCACGACCACGCCGTCCACTGGCCAGATGAACCCTGCCGCCGACAGTGCTCCGGTGCCGCTCGAGCCAAGGCTCGCCTGTGAGTCTCGAATCGCAGCAGCGAGCGATGCGCTCTGCGCAGCGAGCGCTTCGACCTCGGCCAGATACTCCTCACGGGACTCGCGCGAGCTCACGATGGCGCTTCGCTTGAGCTTTCGTGCGGCGGCGAGGGTATCGCGACTCGCCGCCAGCCGATCGCGGACTGCGCGCGCCTCGTCCGTGCGCGCGGAGATCACCGAGACCGTCGCAGCGGTTAGGCGGCGCGTCGCGGCAGTCGCGCTTCGCTCGGCTGCGGCTCGGCGCTTCGCTGTCTCTACCAGGCGCGCGATGCGTTCGTCCTGCCGGCCGATCCTGCTCATGAACTCGACGCTGTCGATGACGTCGTCGAAGCTGGACGCCGAGACGAGAAAGGACAGGACGTCCGGAGGCTCTTCGATGTAGATGGCTCGAACCCGAGATTCGAGGATCCCGACCGCATGCACGTACTCAGCCTGGAGCCGCTCGAGTCGCCGCGTCTGCCGCTCGAGCAGGGCGGTCAGCGAGGCGAGGTGGTCCTGCTCCGTCGCAAGCTCGGCTTCGAGGACGCCGAGGCTGGACTGCGCCTCCTCGACGGCGGTCTGCGCGGCGCCCAGCTCGGAGACGACCGCCGAGAGCTGCGAGGTGAGCACTCCCTCCGCGTCCTTTGACGCAGCGATCTCGGCTTGCAGCGCAGCGATACGAGCATCGACTGCGGCCTTCTGATCTTCGATGTCTTCGCCTGCCGCAGGTGCGGCGCAGACGAGCGCGAGCGTGAGCCCGACGATGAGGAGCGATCGTCGTCCCATCGCTCTAGGTTCGCCCGCCAATCGGACGTCCCTCCCTGTCAGGAGCCTCGGTACGCGATTCGTTGTCGCCACGACGCAGAGCCTGCAGCGCGGCCGCCGCCTCACGACGAAGCTGGCCGATCTGCTCTCGATAGTCGTCGTCCGAGATCGTCCCGGTGCGATGATCGAACTCGAGCTCCTTGAGCGCCCCAAGCGCGCGGTCGCGAGCCTCGAGCAGCTCCAGCCGATGACGCTCGTCCTCGTCGAGCTCGTCGAGAGCGTCGGTCTCTGGTTCGGGCTCCATGAGGAACGGAAAGGCCACCACGACGACGCAGGCTACGGCAAGCGCGACGGCCAGCAGCAACGCGATCGTCAACGCGTCGCAGGAAGGCCGACTTCGCCCGCACGGGCCACCAGCCTCCGCTGCTCTCGGCGGTCCGGCCAGAGGGTGATCGCCGATCCCAGCAGGAAGACCAATCCCGCCAGCCAGATGAGGTTGACGAGCGGCTTTACGAAGACACGGAAGTTCACGCTTCCATCCGCGTTGATCTGCTCCGCGATGACGAAGAGGTCCTCTCCGGTGACCTTGTCGCTGCGGATCCCGACCTCGTTCGATACCTGGCGCTCGATGGTGTATGCGTTCTTCCCGGCCTCGAGCGTGCCGAGATCGTCGCCGCCGCGACTGACTCCCAATGTTGCCCGGATCTCGGTCGCGTTGGCCGACTGACGCTCGTCGAGCGACCGGTAAACCAGCGTGTAGCCGCCGATCGCGAGGGACTCGCCCCGGGTGAGTTTCGCGTCCGCGACGGAGTCGAACGCACTCGAGCCGGCGACGCCGATCGCAAGTAGGACGATCGAGGCGTGGACGACATACCCACCGTAGCGGCGCCGATTCCGGGCCATCAGCGACGAGAAGGCGGCCGGCCACGACACGGCGCCAAGCGCTTTGCGGGCGCGGGTCCCGCGGGCGAACTCCATCACGATCGTGGCGAAGACGAACGCCGAGAACGTGTACGCGATGAGCCCTGGAATCGAGCTGCCGGCACCGAGGACGAGGAGCACGACCCCGGCCACGAGGGCGACGAGAGTCGGCCAACGAAACGTCGTCGCGAGACTCCGGAACGACGCGCTCCGCCACGCGATCAGCGGACCTATCCCCATCAAGAGCAGCAGCGGAAGTCCGAAGGCCCGCAGGAAGAAGTCGTAGTAGGAGCGACCGAGAACCACCGCCTCGCCGCGGATCGCCTCGGAGAGCATCGGATACACGACTCCCCAGAGGATGGCCAGGCACAGCGCGAGCAGGAGCAGGTTGTTGAAGAGAAACGCCGCTTCGCGCGAGATCGGCGACTCGAGCCTCGTCGGCGATCGCAGTTGCGAAAGCCGCCAGAAGACAAGGCCGAGCGAGACAGCCACGGTCAGCCCGATGAAGGCCAGGAACCACGGCCCGATCGAGCTCTGCGTGAACGCGTGGATCGAGTTGACGACGCCGGACCGCGTGAGAAACGTACCGAAGAGCGACAGCGAGAAAGCGAGGATCACGAGGAGGACGTTCCAGATCTTCAGCATTCCGCGCTTCTCTTGGATCATCACCGAGTGCAGGAACGCCGTGGCTGCGAGCCAGGGCATGAGGGCCGCGTTCTCGACCGGATCCCACGCGTAGTAGCCGCCCCATCCAACTTCCACGTATGCCCAGTGCGCTCCGAGGAGCTGCCCGATGCCGAGCGCCGTCCACGCCAGGAGCGTCCAGCGGCGAGTTGCGATGAGCCAGCGTTCGTCGAGTCGCCCGGACAGAAGCGCGGCGAGAGCGAAAGCGAACGGGACTGTCAGCCCGACGTAGCCGAGGTACAGAAGCGGCGGATGAGCGAGCATGTACGGGTTCTGGAGGCTGGGAGTCATGCCCGCGCCGTCCGGTGGCGCCACCTGCGTCGCGAATGGGCTCGCGACCGCGACCACCAAGAACGAGAAGAAGGTCGCAACGGCGGCGAAGACAGGGACCACCCAGACGATCAGATCGCGCGCCCAGGTCCTGTTGAGCCGTACCGCCGCGGCTCCGAACCCCGTCAGCACGAGCAACCACAAGAGCAACGATCCCTCCTGACCGCCCCAGAAGGCCGAGATCGTGTACGCGGTCGGCAGCGCTTCGCTCGTCGTGCGGGCTACGTACGCGAAGGAGAAGTCGTGGCGAACGAGCGCTGCAAGAAGGACCACAGACGCGATCGCTGTCGTGAAGAACGCTGCGATCAGAGCGTTCTGAGCAGACTGCGCGAGCCGTCGGCGTCCGAGGTGCGCCGCCGCCCCGCCTGCGACCAACGCGTAGACGACGAGGCCGAGGGTGACGACGAGCGCGGCTCGACCCAGCTCGGGCATTGACCGTCGCGCCTAGGTGGAGTCGCCGCTCTGCTTCGGCGCGTATTTCGAGGGGCACTTCGTGATCATCGAGCCCGGCTCGGCGACGAAGACACCACTGCGAAGCCGGCCGTCGATGACGATGTGGCGTCCAACCTTGAAGAGATCGGGTACGGAGCCTGTGTACCGGACCGCCACACGCGTTTTCGACTTGCTCCCGATGTCCTTGAGCCTGAAGCGAAGGCCACCGGCATGGGCATCTCCGGTGACAGGACCTACCACGAGCCCTGCGAGCTGTACCTCGCCCGTGCGCCCCTGGAGCGCGCTCGGGGCGACCGACGGGTTCCCGCCCCCGGCAATAGACGTGTACAGGAGGAAGACGGCCAGGACCGCAGCTACCGAGAGCGCGATCACGAGCCGCGCGGGACTCGCCTTGCGTGCCACGGGAGAAGTCTAGCCCTGCGCGCGCGGAAGCTCGGTGAACAAGTGCTTACGCGGCGTCGCGCTCGGCCACACGGCGATCCGGCATGCGGTAACCGTGCTCGACGCAGAGCGAACCGGGCGACTCTTCCGTCAAGGCGTCGCAATATCCCTTGCCGTATGCAGCTCGAATGAACGCGGCGACGACCTCGAGGCTCCACTCGGAGACATCAACGGCTTCCCGCCAGAGGTCTGTGAGACGAAGGTCGATATCGAGCTCGAGCAGATCGATACGAGTCGGGGTTATGGGCATGTTTTCGAGCGTACGGACCCAATCGGACGGACCCGAAGCGCATCCGCAGTTGAATGCCCGGGCGGCTACGACTCCACGGCGCGCACCGTAAACGGCAATGTCCAATCTGCTCGCGAGTCGCCGTCGATGGTAAGCCGCCACTCGTACCGACCTGGCTCGAGCGGCAGTGGTGTCGAGTTGACCGCCACCGGGAAGTCAAGCGGTGTTCCTGGCTTCAGCCCCGGCGGGCGGCCGACCTCGAATCCACCGCCGAACGCCACGACACGATCCTCGTCCTCGTCCGCATCGACCGTGACGGCACCTCCGTCGGCGTCGAGCAGCTCGACAGAGAACGTATGCGGTGTGTTCGCGAGGTCCCACGGGACCTGAATGAGGAGGCCGATCCCGAACGCGGCCGGATCGGGCCCTGTCTGCGACCATCCGCCGCCGACGATCGTCAGCTTGCCGTCCGAGACGACGGCGTAGTCCGCGAGGAGCATCGTCGCTTTCACCGCGTGAAGGCAATCACATTCCCGGTACTACGATGGAGGCGATGTCCAAGATCCGTGTCGGACCCGCACGGCTTCCGTCCCGCGAGTCGCCCGAGGAAGCAGTCGCCGTGCTTCTGGAGCGCGGTTACACGGCATGCGAGATCGACTTCGAGAGCGGGTTCTGGATGGACTACCCGTTCGCGGAGCACCTCGGCAAGCTCGCCCGCGCGAACGGCATCGCCCTCTCGGTACACGCTCCGCTGTTCGGCTTCATGGGCCATCTCGAGGCAGTGGGCAAGAAGTACACGTCTGCCGTGGGCGCACTCGACCGCAGCGCCGGCATCGCTGCCGCGAGCGGCGCCGAGCTCGTCGTCTTCCATCCGGGATTCCTCCTGGGACGAGACCGCGAGGCCGCGATTGACGCCGTCGTGGAGCAGCTCGCCATGCTTCGCGAGCGTCTCGAGGCCAAGGGCCGAGCCGTGTCGTTCGGGGTCGAGGTCATGGGACGCGTCAGAGACCTCGGGTCGATAGACGACGTTGTCGAGATATCTCGCCGGACTGGCTGGGTACGACCCGTCCTCGACTTCGCGCACATGCACGCGACCAGCGACGGGATGTTTCTGCAGCCCGACCGATTCAGCGAGGCGCTTGCCGCCGTGGATGCGGTCATCGAGCCTGGCCGACCCTTTCACATCCACTTCTCCGACATCGCGTTCGCGAACCGAAACGAGACGAAACATCTGCCGTACGGAGACGGGACGCTACGGGCTGAGCCCTTGCGCGACGCGCTCGCCGGCTTCGAGCGCCCCGCGACGGTGATCTCCGAGTCGCCTGACGAGCGGTCGAGTCAGGCGATCCGCGATGTCCTCGTCGGAGGCGAGAGCTCCGCGAGCCGGGTCTCGTAGGGCACAGCCTCTTCCCCGCGCCCGCGGTCGCGTAGGAAGCCCACTAGCCGCTCGAGAGGCTCGGCCTCGAAAACCTCGAAGCCCCCCTCTCGAGTCAGTTCGAGAGCCGAGTGGAACAGGTCCTCCGCTTCACCGTCGCGTCCCTGAAGTGCCCGAACGGCGGCGAGCGCCGTCGCCGCGATGATCTTGCACGCCGTGTCTTCGGGGCTGGCGTTCCGGCTGGCCTCGAGCGCGAGCCGCTCCGCCTCGTCGACCTTGCCCAGATCGGCGAGGGTGGCAGCCAGCATCGCTTGATAGTCGGGAAGCAAACCGCGGTCACCGCGTGCCGCAGTCATGCGGAGGGCCTCCCGAAGCAGCCTTTCGGCCCGCTTGTGGTCGCCCTTGAGCCGCGCGATCGAGCCGAGATGGAACAGGGCAGAGGTGATCGCGGGCTCGACGCCGAGCTCGGCCGCCGTCGTCCGGACTTCCTCGAAAACGGACTCTGCCTCGTCGAGCTCTCCCTTTGCCGCGAGGAGCCAGCCGTAGGACAAGGTCGCGCTCACTCTTCCACGTGCGCTGCCGCTCTCTCCGGCGAGCTCGAGCGCCCGTGTGAGCAGCAACTCCGCCTCGTCGAGCTCCAGCCGCAGGATGTGCGTGCGTGCCAGCGCCTGGGCGGCGATCGTTTGCAGGTCTTTGCGGTCGGCGTCGAGGGCGATCACGTACGCCCGCTCCATGTAGCCGACGGATTCGCTCTCCGAGCCCTGCCATGAAGCGACCGACGCGCGGACTACGAGCGCGTCGAAGTGAGCAGTGGGGTCGTCCTCGCCCGCGAGGATCTCGAGTGCCTGGTCGACGAGAACTCGCGCCTGTGCGACGTCGCCTTCGCGCTTGATCGAAGCCTCGCCGAGCGCGGTGAGGGCGAGCGCATGCAGAACGCGCTCGTCCTGCTCGTCTGCCTCGTCTCGAACCTTCGCCATCTCGACCTGGACGGCGGCCCAGTCCTGAAGCCTCCACGCTGCGCGGGCCGCCATGTAGCGAGCGGAGAGCGTCGGGCGGAGCTCGAGTGCTCGAAGCGCGAGCTTCCTGGCAGTCGCGTACGCCTCGCGTGCGATCGCACGCTTGGCGGCTCTGACGAGTGCCTCGCCGGTCTGGTGCGCGAGCTCCTCGGGCGCCGCACCCTCCAGCTCGACCAGAAACTCGACCGCCTGGTCGAGGTGGTACGCGCGGATCTCGACCAGCTCCTCGCCTGTTCGCTCCGCAAGCCATTCTGCGAACCGTGCGTGATACTGCGCGCGCGACAGCTTCGCCATGCCGGCATACGCGACCTCACGGATGAGGAGGTGCTTGAACCTGTACGCCGTCTCGCCCGAGATGGACGAGCGCGGCTCGCGGAGGATGAAATCGCGCTGCACGAGATCGTCGAGCAGCGCGCCCGTCTCCGCAACGTCCGGCGAGAGGTGCTCGAGGGCGCCTCGCCAGAAGACCCTCCCGATCACCGCTGCGCGCTGAAGGAGGGTCTTTTCGTCAGCGGGCAGGTAGTCGATGCGCGCCGCTATGAGTGCCTGCAGCGTGTCCGGGATCCGGTGCGACGCCCTGTCCCCCGAGCCGCTCTCGACGAGCATGCGAATCGTCTCCTCGACGAAGAGCGGGTTGCCTTCGGTGCGCTCGAGCACCTTGCGCGGTACCAGGGCGGGCACCGCTCCGGACGTGCCGGCGAGCTGTGCGAGCAGCTTCTCGACGAGCAGCTCGCTCTCCTCCTCCGACAGCGGCTCGAGCTCGATCGCGGTCGAGCGGACTCGGCCTCCACCCCACCCTGGTCGCGCCTCGAGGAGCTCGGGCCGCGCGAGACAGACGATCAGGAGCGGCGCGCGCACGAAGTCGGCAAGCTGCTCGATCAGGTCGAGTAGCGGTTCTTCCGCCCAGTGGATGTCCTCGAACAGGAGGATCAACGGCTGGACGTCGGCGATGCGGTGCATGACCTCACGCGCCGCCCAGGCGATCTCCTGCGAACTTCGCTCACCCTCGAGCGCCTCCATTAGGCCGGCGGCCAGTCCGAGGACGTCTGCGACGGCCTCCTCCGCACAGCAGTCGCGAAGCTTCTCGAACGCCTCCTCGAGCGGATCGTCGTCCGAGATCCCCGCCGCCGCCTTCACCATCTCAGCCAGGGGCCAGTACGTCACGCCTTCCCCGTACGGCAACGCACGTCCCATGAGGACGCTTGCCCGCTCGACGCCGTCGAGGAACTCGCGTGCGAGGCGGCTCTTTCCGACCCCGGGTTCCCCGAAGATGGTGAAGACGTGCGCGCGACGGTCGCGGACGCTGCGGTGGAAGGTGTTCTCGAGGAGCTCGAGCTCCGAATCGCGTCCGACAAGCGGGGCTCGCGGGCCAAGTGACCGAGCCGGGCCGTCGAGCATGTCGACCACCCGCCAGGCCCGGAGCGGTCCATCCAATCCCTTCAGGTCCTTCGGCCCGGCGTCCTCGACGACGAGACTCGCCGCGGCCAGTTTGTATGCCGTGGGCCCGACGAGGATCTCCCCAGGCATCGCCGCCTGCTGCAACCGTGCCGCCAGGTTCACCGCCTCGCCGGTTGCGAACGTCGACTCGGCGTCCTCGACGACGAGCTCGCCGGCCTCGATCCCGATGCGAGCCCGAAGCCCGAGGTCGCTGACGGCTGTGCGCATCGCGAGGGCTGCGCGTACTGCTCGCTGGGCATCGTCCTCGTGCGCCTGGAGAACGCCGAACGCCGCGAGAACGGCGTCGCCGGCGAACTTCTCGACGATCCCTCCGTGCTGGGAGACGCAGTGCGAGACCGTCTCGAAGAACTGGTTCACACGACGGCGAACGACCTCGGGATCGCTGCCCGCCACCAAACGTGTCGAGTCGACGATGTCGACAAACAGCACCGTTGCGAGCTTGCGCTCCATTCCTGGACTGTAGAACGACGGCGCGGACGCGGGCCATCCCGCGCCGCGTTACCAGTGCGACTCTTGGCCGGTGAGGAGCTGAGGCAACCGACTGCCCACGCCCCGGGCCGTAAGCTCTCCTGTCTCGAGGTCGACCACGTCTGTTCGAACTCCGTCCGTGTAGGCATAGCCGACCGAGCCGGCTGCGTCGAGCCACCGATACTCGCCGGCGTACAACCGCCATCGCTCTTCGCCGTCGAGACCAAACGCATGCAGCCCGGGGCCGAAACCGCTGTCCCAGCGTCCGCCTTGGGTGATGACGAGACCCGGTGCAACGGCGAATCTGGTCGACTGTGGCTCGAGCATCTTCGACTCCCACGAGCGCGTGTCGATCAGCCTCACGCCGGCTGGTGTCTGGACGAACTCTGTCGCGTCGCTCCGCGCTTCGAGCGAGTAGTCCATTCCCGAGACGGCGAGCATCCCGTCCCCGAGCCAGCGCGCTTCCCGCACCGGCCCCTCGATTTCCTTCGCCTGGGCCGCAGGGGTGAACCAGCGCAGAAAGCGCCCGAGCGGAGACGGCCGGTCGAGCTCGTGGTACGAGACGGCAAGTGTTACGAGATCGATCTCCGCGACAGAG
>Ga0209640_10004431_pt1 | contig 12314 bp, 8 predicted proteins | sample RifCSP10_1_FD_184018 | JGI IMG/M metagenome (GOLD analysis project Ga0209640, IMG submission 184018) | Soil microbial communities from Rifle, Colorado - Rifle CSP2_sed 10_1 (SPAdes) (version 2) | ecosystem: Environmental > Terrestrial > Deep subsurface > Rock core/Sediment | place: Rifle... | reverse complement strand
GAAAAAGGCCTGGAAGTCCGCCGTCGGGCTGCCGACCGGCTCCTGTCCGGTCGAGCGGATGCGCTCGCTCACCTCGGGGGCGGCGAGCGTCTTCACCATCGCCTGCTGCAGCGTCTGCACGATCTCGGGCGGCGTGCCCGTCGGCACGAACAAGCCGTACCAGCTGCCGTCCTCCATGCCCTTGACGCCCGCCTCCGTCATCGTCGGCACGTTCGTTATCGATGGCCAGCGCTTGCGGCCGGTCACAGCGAGACCCCTGATCTGGCCGGTCTCCACCTGCTTTGAGCCGGTGCTCTGCGGCATGAAGGCGATCTGGATGTCGCCGGAGAGCAGCGCGGTCAGCATCGGGGCGTCGCCGCGGTAGGGGATGTGCATGATCTGCAGGCCGCCCGCAGCATGCTTGAATATTTCCGCCTGCAGGTGCAGCGGCGCGCCGACTCCGCTCGAACCGTAGTTGAGAGCGCCGGGCTTGGCGCGGGCAAGCGCGATGACCTCCTGGACGGTCTTGGCCTCCATCTTCGGCGAGCCGGTCAGCACGAATTGCGTCGCGGCGACCTGCGTCACCCCCACCAGGTCCTTGAGCGGATCGAACGACAGCCTGCGGTAGAGCGACGGGCTGATTGCAATGCCGTTGACGTTGAGCAGCATGGTATAGCCGTCGGGCTGGGACTTGGCGACGAAGTCGGATCCGACATTGCCGCCGGCGCCCGGCTTGTGCTCGACCAGCACCGGCTGCTTGACGATGTCGGTCATCTTCTGGGCCAGGATGCGCGCCATCGTGTCGACGCCGCCGCCCGCCGGGAACGGCACGATCAGCCGGAGGGGCCGGTTCGGATAGTTCTGCGCCAGCGCCTGGCCTGCGTTCGCGCACGCGACCAGCAGCGCGACCAGTGCGATCAACAGCCGTGTCATGTTCGCCTCCGTCCTTTGGTTACAGTCTTGGAATCTTCGCGTCTGCGATCACCTTGCCGAACTTCACGATCTCTGCCCTGAAGTAGGCGTCGAACTGCGCGGGCTTGCTGCCGACCGGCTCATAGGCCATGGCCTCCAGCCGCTTGCGAACGTCGGGCAGCGCGATCGCCTTCGCCACCTCGGCCTGGACGCGCGCGACGATCGCGGGCGGCGTCCTGGCCGGCATGAACCAGCCCTGCCAGCCCGACGACGCAAAGCCCGGCACCGCGGCTTCGGCCACCGTCGGCACGTCCGGGATGGTGTCGGAACGCTTGGCGCCGGTGATCGCGAGCGCGCGGATGCGGCCCTCCTTGATATGCGGAACGGCAGTTGCGAGCGGCACGACCGCGACCTGCACCTCGCCGGAAAGCAGCGCCGCATGAATCTGCGCGTCGCCGCGGAACGGCACCGCGACGATATTGATGCCGGTCGCGGTTTTCAGCATTTCCATGGTCAGATGCAGCGGATTGCCCAGCCCGCTCGAGCCGTAGTTAAGGGCGCCCGGCTTGGCCTTGGCCTGCGCGATCAGCTCCTTGAGCGAGCCGATGCCCGCTTTTGGACTCGCGACCAGCACCAGGTTGGAAGCGACGATCTGGGTGACCGGCGCGAAATCCTTGGTGGCGTCGAACGGCAGGCTCTTGTAGAGCGCGGGCGCAATCGCTGCGCCGTTGGTGTTCTGCAGGATGGTGTAGCCGTCGGGCGCAGCCTTCGCGACCGCGTCGGCGCCGAGCGTGCCGCCGGCGCCCGGGCGGTTCTCGATGATGACGGTCTGGCCAACTTGGTCGGCCACCTTGGCGGCGACCAGGCGCGCCAGCACGTCCACCGCGCCGCCCGCCGCGAACGGAACGATCAGGCGAATGGTGCGGGTCGGGTAGTCCTGGGCGTATCCGTTGGTCGCGATGAGCGCGGTCAGACCGACCGCAAGCACAAGGCCGAGCCGTCGCATGGTGTTGCTCCGTCATCCTGAGGTGCGAGCGAAGCGAGCCTCGAAGGATGACGGGCACTGAGTCGCGGGCCGCCGCCCTTCGAGGCTCGGCCTTCGGCCGAGCACCTCAGGGTGACGGATCGAGGTGCGGGTGTAAAGCTACTCCGCCGCCGCGCGCTTGGGGCCGGCGTGGGCGGAGGCGATGTAGTCCATCGCCGCCTGCACGCCGCCCTTCTTGTGCGGGATGCCGGCCAGCGCCAGCGCCATCTCGGTGATGCCGAGCGCGCCGATCAGCATGCCGTCGTTGATGTCGCCAAGATGGCCGATGCGGAAGTATTTGCCGCTGTAGGCGCCGAAGCTCGCGCCGTAGGAGATGTTGAATGTGTCGAGCGCCAGCGCGCGGAACTTGTCGGCGTCATGGCCCTCCGGCAGCAGCACCGCGGTGATGGTCGGCGAGTATTGGCTGGCGTTTTTGTTGAGGTTGTCCAGGCCCCAGGCCTTCACCGCCCGGCGCGTCGCTTCGGCCAGCCGCGCATGGCGCGCGAACACGTTGTCGAGGCCTTCCTCGTGCAGCATCTCGATGCCGACCGCGAGGCCCTGCAGCATTTGGGTGGCGGGCGTGTAGGGGAAGAAGCCGATCTTGTTCATGTTGAGCATGTCGTCCCAGGCGAAGAACGACTTCGGCATCTTCGAGGTTTTGCTTGCCGCCAGCGCCTTGTCGCTGACCGCGTTGAACGACATGCCGGGCGGCAGCATCAGCCCCTTCTGCGCGCCGCCGACCGAGACGTCGACGCCCCATTCGTCATGGCGGTAGTCGGCCGAGGCGAGCGAGGAAATGGTGTCGACCATGAACAGCGCCGGATGGCCGGCGGCGTCGATCGCCTTGCGGATCTCGGCGATCGGGGTCAGCGCGCCGGTCGAGGTCTCGTTGTGCAGGACGCAGACCGCCTTGATCTCCTTGTTCTTGTCCTCGCGTAGCTTGGCCTCGATCGCCTTCGGGTCGGCGCCCTGGCGCCAGTCGGTGGCGATGAATTCAGGTCTTAGCCCGATGCGCTCGGCCATCTTTTTCCACAGCGTGGCGAACTGGCCGGTCTCCACCATCAGCACGCGGTCGCCGGGTGACAGCGTATTGGCGAGGGCGGCTTCCCAGGCGCCGGTGCCGGTGGCGGTGTAGATGATGACCGGGTTCGAGGTCTTGAAAATGGTCTTGATGCCTTCGAGCGCGCCCTTGGTGAGCTTGGCAAACTCGGGCCCGCGGTGGTCGATGATCGGCGTGTCCATCGCCCTTAAGATTCGGTCGGGCAGGGGCGTCGGCCCAGGAATATGCAGGAAATGGCGCCCGGCGGCGCGCGCGGAATTCTGGGCCATCGGAAGGCTCCTTTTACGGCGGATTTTTTGGGGGGCTTTTGGGGGCCCGGCCAGGGCGTTGAACTAGAATGTTGCAGCGCGGTCAAGCCTATTCCTTCCCCTCCCAGCTGCTGTCATGCCCCGCGAAAGCGGGGCATCCAGTAACCTCACAGGCTGGTGACGATTCTGGATTTTGTGGTTACTGGATCGTCCGCCTTCGCGGACGATGACAGTGGTGCCTAGCGGAGAGGACTGTGGCGGAACGTCTGTTGCCTGGCCTGGAACGCCGTCTTCGGGCCGAAGTCGCCGGCGGCGTGCACTTCGACCGCTTCAGCCGCGGGCGCTATGCCACCGACGCCTCGCACTACCAGATCATGCCCATCGGCGTGGTGACGCCGCGCACGATGGAGGAAGCCGAGCGGGCGATCGCAATCTGCCGTGCCGAAGGCGCCGCGGTGACGGCGCGCGGCGGCGGCTCCTCGCAGGCCGGCCAGACCGTCAACAGTTCCGTCATCGTCGACTGCTCCAAGCATCTGACGCGCATTCTGCAACTCGACGCCGCCGGCCGCCGCTGCGTGGTCGAGCCGGGCATCGTGCTCGACGAGCTCAACCGGGCGCTCAAGCCCCACGGACTCTGGTTCCCGGTCGATGTCTCGACCGCCTCGCGCGCCACCATCGGCGGCATGACGGCGAACAACTCCTGCGGCGGGCGCTCGCTGCGCTACGGCAACACGCGCGAGAACGTCATCGCGATCGACGCGTTGCTCGCCGACGGCGCCAAGGCGCGCTTCGGTCCCGTGGCGGCCGACCTGTCCGATCTTGCGTTCGATCCTTCGTTCTGGCCGCTGGCACAGGACCTGTTCGCGCTCGGCGTGCGGGAGGCCGGCGAGATCGCGGCGCGCTTTCCCAAGGTGCAGCGCCGGGTCGGCGGCTACAATCTCGATGCGCTGCTGCCGGGGCGAAACGACATCAACCTCGCGCATATCCTGGTCGGTTCCGAGGGCACGCTCGCCTTCTCCACCGCCATCGAGCTGAAGCTCTCGCCATTGCTCGGCAAGCGCGCGGTCGGTGCCTGCCACTTCGGCTCCTTCCACGAGGCGATGGCGGCGGCGCAGCACATCGTCAAGCTCGGCCCGATCGCGGTCGAGCTCGTGGACGCGACCATGATCGCGCTCGCGCGCGAGATCGCGATGTTCCGGCCGACGCTGGAGGCGTTCGTGCGGGGCGAGCCGGCCGCGTTGCTGCTGGTCGAGTTCGCCGAGGCCGAATCGGACGAGAACGCGCGCCGGCTCGCGCGCCTGCACGAACTGATGGGCGATCTCGGCTTCCATTGGGGTCACGGCGGCGCGCACTGGGGCGGCGTGGTCGACGTGCTGGATCCGAAACTGCAGGCCGCGATCGGCGAGCTGCGCACCGCCGGCCTCAACATCATGATGTCGATGAAGGAGGAGGGCAAGCCGGTCTCCTTTGTCGAGGATTGCGCGGTGCCGCTCGAGCACCTCGCCGACTACACCGCGCGGCTGACCGAGGTGTTTGAGAAGAACGGCACCAGCGGCACCTGGTACGCCCACGCCTCGGTCGGCTGCCTGCACGTGCGGCCGATCCTCAACCTGCGGCTCGACAAGGACGTGCGTGCGATGCGCGCGATCGCCGAAGAAGCCTTCGCCTTCGTGCGCGAATACAAGGGCTCGCATTCCGGCGAGCACGGCGACGGCATCGTGCGCTCCGAGTTCCACGAGCAGATGTTCGGCTCGCGGCTCACCCGCGCGTTCGAGGAGGTGAAGGACCGCTTCGACCCGGACGGCCTGTTCAATCCGGGCAAGATCGTGCGCGCGCCGAAGTTCGACGACCGCAGCAATTTCCGTTACGCGCCGGGCTATGCCGCGCAGGAGATGGACACGCGGCTCGACTGGTCGGCCTATCCCGGCCGGGGCGGCGGGTTCCAGGGCGCGGTCGAGATGTGCAACAACAACGGCGCCTGCCGCGCGCTCGCGGGCGGCGTGATGTGCCCGAGCTATCGCGTCACCCGGGAGGAGCGCGACGTCACCCGCGGGCGCGCCAACACGCTGCGGCTTGCCATCACCGGCCAACTCGGGCCGGACGCCTTCGCATCGGACGAGATGGCGGAGACGCTGAAGCTCTGCGTCTCCTGCAAGGGCTGCCGGCGCGAGTGCCCGACCGGCGTCGACATGGCGAGGATGAAGATCGAGGTGCAGGCCGCGCGTGCGGAAAAATTCGGCCTCTCGCTGCACGACCGGCTGGTCGGCTATCTGCCGCGCTACGCGCCCTATGCGGCGAGAGTGCCGTGGCTGATGAATTTGCGCGACGTGCTGCCGGGTGCGGCGAAGCTGTCGGAGGTGGTCGCGGGATTTTCCGCGCGACGCTCGCTGCCGCGCTGGCGCTCCGATGTTTTCGATGACCTGTCGGCATCGTCATTGCCGGGCTTGACCCGGCAATCCATCCCTCTTCGTGAAGAGATGGATGCCCGGGTCAAGCCCGGGCATGACGGCGGAGAGAGCGGCGAAGTCGTCCTGTTCGCCGACACCTTCAACCGCTATTTCGAGCGCGAGAATCTCGACGCCGCACTCGCCGTGCTGACTGCGGGCGGCTATCGCGTGCATTTCGCCAAACCTGTGGACGGCTCGACGCGGCCGCTGTGCTGCGGACGCACGTTTCTCTCCATCGGCAAGGTGGACGAGGCGCGGCGCGAGGCCGAACGTTCGTTGGCTGCGCTCGCACCGTATGTCGAACGCGGCGTGCCGGTGATCGGTCTGGAGCCGAGCTGCCTGCTCGGATTCCGCGATGAGATTCCCGCGCTGGCCAAATCCGATATCGCACGCCGCGTCGCCGAGCATGCGCTGCTGTTCGAAGAATTCCTCTCGCGCGAGGCGGCAGCCGGCCGCCTGAAGTTGCCGGTAAAGAAGGTGGCGGACCGCGCACTGGTGCACGGCCATTGCCATCAGAAGGCGTTCGACGCCTTTGGCGCGGTCGAAAGCGTGCTCAGGCTCGTGCCCGGTCTTGCGGTCGAGTCCATCGAGTCGAGCTGCTGCGGCATGGCCGGCAGCTTTGGCTACGGTTCGGAGACCATCGATGTATCGCTGGCGATGGGCGAGCTCTCGTTGCTGCCCGCGGTACGCAAGGCAGACGCGGATACGCTGATCGTCGCCGACGGCACCTCCTGCCGCCACCAAATCCACGATGGAACGGGCCGCGAGGCGCTGCATGTGGCGCGCGTGCTGGCGATGAGCTTGGCCTAAGCCAGCTTCACCTTGCGCTCGTAGAAATTCCAGAGCAGCGGGAACAGCCGCGGATTGAACGTGCCCTCGGCGCAATCGCGCGCCTCGTCATCGCTCAGCGGGATCGCGCCGCCCATGATCTCGGCCTGAAGCTGGATTTGCGCGTTTTCCTCCAGGAACGTGCAGGCGAAGAACGCTTCCTCCGCGCTGGCGCCAACCACGACGCAGCCGTGGCCGCGCATCTGCGCCACCCTGTGGTTGCCGAGCGCGCGCGAAAGGTCGGCGGCCTGGTCGTCGTTCACCACCAGGCGCGGGTTGTTCCATGTCGGCACGCCGGTGCAGAGAAATGAGCCGTGCAGGAACACCGGCACCAACTTCCTGCCGGCGATGCCGAGCGCGCGGGCGTGCGGCGCGTGCAAGTGCACGACGCACATGGCGTCGGGCCGGTCGCGGTGGATTTGCGTGTGGATGCGCCATTCCAGCGGGATCAATCCGCCGGGATGTTCGATGATCGTGCCGTCGATGTTGTAGACGAACATGTGCTCCGGCCGTGCGATGGTCTTATCGGTGCTGGCGCCCGGGCTGATGAAGCATTTGTCGGTGCCGGGAACGCGGACCGAGACGTGACCGAACATTCCGATCGTGCCTTGCAGGTTCAGCATCCGCGTCAGGGTGGCGGTCTTTTCGCGCAGCATTGCTTCATCGCTCATGAAAAATGCGACCTTTCATCCGGATGATAGTGCCAGTGCTCGCCGGGCTAAATCGTTTTCGCCAGGCCCGCGCGTTCGATGAGATCGCCCCAGCGCTTGATTTCCGACGCCAGGAATTTCTGAAGTTCGGCCGGCGAGGGGCTGTCCACCGGAATGGTGCCGAGTTTGACGATCAGCGCGCGGACGTCGGGCATCGCGGCAACCGCCGCAAGCTCCTTGTGCAGGCGATCGATGACCGGCTTGGGCGTCGCCGACGGCGCGCAAATGAGCGTCCAGCCGACGGCGTCGAAGCCGGGAACGCCGGCCTCGGCAATGGTCGGAACGCCAGGCATGGCCGGCACGCGCGCGGTCGAGGAGACGCCCAGCGCACGCACCCGGCCCGCGTTGATTTGCCCGACCACGCTGCCGGCGTCGGCGAACATCAGCGCGACATGGCCCGCCATCACGTCGTTGAGCGCCGGCGGCGCGCCGCGATAGGCCACGCCGTTCATCTTGGTGCCGGTCATGGCCTGGAACAGCTCGGCCGCGAGAAATATGGCCGCGCCCGCTCCGCTGTGGCCGAAATTGATCTGGCCGGGCTTCTGCTTGAGCAGCGCGATCAGTTCCGAAACCGATTTCGCCGGCACATTGGGATTGACCACCAGCGCAAGCGGCGTCCGGAACAGGAGCGCAACCGCCTGCAGGTCCTTGAGCGTGTCGAACGGCATGTTCTTGACCAGCGCCGGATTGGCGGCGAGCGAACTCGCCGGCGCGAGCAGCGTATGGCCGTCGGGCGGCGCCTTGGCGACCGCCGCCGCCGCGATGTTGCCGCCGGCGCCCGCGCGATTCTCGATCACCACCGGCTTGCCGAGCCGTTCCTGAAGCTTCGGCGCCATGGCGCGCATCACCACGTCGATGCTGCCGCCGGGCGGGAAGGAAACGATGAAAGTGACCGGGCCGCTCGGGAAGCTTTGTCCCCAGGCCGCGGCGTTCGGCGCGAGCAGGCCGGCCAGCGCCGGCATGATGAGCAAGTTTCGGCGTGTGATCATTGTTCCCTCCCGTCGCCGCGAGACTACACGCGCGGCTTCTGCGCGTATATGCGCTGTGCGCCGGCTGCGACACTTGCTCCTGCATGGCTGCGGGCGGATGATGGCTGCTCCGCCCGGGAGAAAGATCATGTCCCTGCCTTTGCTGCCCACCTCGCTGGTCGGCTCCTACGCCCAGCCGGACTGGCTGATCGATAGGAAGAAGCTCGCCGGCCGCTTCCCGCCGCGGGTGCGGGCGAAGGAGCTCTGGCGCGTGCCGCCGGAGTTCCTCGGCCAGGCGCAGGACGACGCCACGCTGCTCGCGATCCACGATCAGGAGCGCGCCGGCCTCGACATCGTCACCGACGGCGAGATGCGGCGCGAGAGCTATTCCAACCGCTTCGCCACCGCGCTGGAAGGCGTCGACATCGACAACCCCGGCACCGCGCTCGACCGTTCCGGCCATTCCAATCCGGTGCCGCGCGTGGCAGGCCCGGTGCGCCGCCGGCATCCGGTCGAGGTCGACGACGTGAAGTTCCTGCGCGCCAACACCACGCGCGCGATCAAGATCACGGTGCCCGGCCCCTTCACCATGTCGCAGCAGGCGCAGAACGATTTCTACCAGGACGAGGAGGCGATGGCGCTCGACTACGCCGCCGCGGTCAACGCCGAGATCAAGGACCTGTTCGCCGCCGGCGCCGACATCGTGCAGATCGACGAGCCCTACATGCAGGCGCGGCCGGACAAGGCGCGCAAGTTCGGGCTCAAGGCTTTCAACGCCGCGCTCGACGGCGTGAAGGGCACAACCGCGGTGCATATCTGTTTCGGATATGCGGCGGTGATCCATGTGCGGCCGGAAGGTTATTCGTTCCTGCCGGAGTTCGCCAACTCAGCCGTGCAGCAAGTCTCAATCGAGACCGCGCAATCGAAGCTCGACTGCGCGGTGCTGGAGAAGCTTAAGGGCAAGACCATCATCCTCGGCACGCTCGACCTCTCCGACATGGCCATCGAGACACCGGAGACGGTGGCGGCGCGCATCCGCCGCGCGCTACCTTATGTGCCGGCCGAGCGCATCGTGGTGGCGCCGGACTGCGGGCTGAAGTACCTGCCGCGCGCGGTCGCCTTCGGCAAGATGTGCGCGATGGTGGAAGGCGCCAGGATCGTGCGGAAGGAATTGCAGGGCTAAGCACTATCCGCCGTCATTCCGGGACGCGCCGAAGGCGCGGACCCGGAATCCAGCCACCGACTCGGAGATCGCCTCTGGATTCCGGGTTCGCAGGCGGAGCCTGTCATCGGGCCGGCCGGAGGCCGGACCCGTTGGCCCGCGCCCCGGAATGACAACATCAGCTTCCGTAGAACACATTGATCAGCACCAGCGACAGCCAGGGCACGTAGGTGCACAACAGCAGCACCACGACCAACACCGCGATGAAGCCGAGATTGGCCTTGGTGGTCGCCCAGATGTCCGACTTGGCGATCGAGCAGGCCGCGATCAGCACCGAGGCGACCGGCGGCGTCTGCTGGCCGATGGCGAGATTGAGGGTGAGCACCAGCCCGAAGTGGATCGGATCGATGCCGACCTGGTGGATCAGCGGCATGACGATCGGCACCGTGAGAATGATCGCCGCCGCCGAATGCAGGAACATGCCGATGATCAGGAAGAACACATTGAGCAGCAGCAGCACCATATAGGGATTGGTGGTGATGCTGATCATCGAGGCCGCAAGTTTCTGCGGCAACTGGCTCTCGGTCAAAAATACGCCGACCAGCGCGGAGGCCGCCACCAGCAGCATCACCACGGCGGTCTGAATCGCGGAATCGATGCAGGCCTGATAAAGCGATTTGAGGTCGAGATCGCGATAGATGACGACGCCGATCGCCAGCGCGGCCAGCACCGCCAGCGCCGCGCCTTCGGTTGCGGTGACGAAGCCGCCGAAAATGCCGCCGAGGATGACCACCGGCATGACCAGCGCCCAGGCCGCCTCGCGGGTCGCTTGCGCGAGCCTGCACAGATTGAATCGCTGCTCGACCGGAAAGTTATATTTCCAGGCGTAGTAGTAGCACAGCGCCATCAGCCCGAGTCCGCCGATCGCGCCCGGCACGATGCCGGCGACGAAAATCTTCACGGCCGATTCCTGCGCCATGGCGGCATAGAGGATCATCGGGATCGACGGCGGGATGATGATGGCGAGGCTTGCCGCCGACGAGGTGCAGGCGGCGGCGAATTCCTTGGAATAGCCGCGCGATTTCATCGCCGGGATCAGCAGCGAGCCGAGCGCCGCCACATCGGCGACCGCCGATCCGGAAATCTCGGCGAAGAACATCGAGGCGCCGACCGTCACCATCGCCAGCCCACCGCGGATGAAGCCGAGGATCGCGGTCGCGAGATTGATCAGCCGGCGTGCGATCGATGACGCGTTCATGATGCCGCCGGCCAGGATGAACAGCGGCACCGCCAGCAACGGGAAATTGGTCGCGCCCTCGAACATGACCAGCGCGGTGTTGGGCAGCATCTGCGCGCCCTGCATGATCCAGATGGCGGCGACAGCGACCACGCCGAGCGCCACCGCGATCGGTACGTTGAGCATGACCAGCGCCGCCATGCCGAAAAGCATCAAGGTGACGGCAATGTTCACGGGTCAATTTCCTTCCCGGCCCTGCCGTGCGTGAGCGCCTCGAGCAATTCGTGATCGAGCAATGGACCGCGCCGCGCCTCGCGAAGAAGCTCGGGCAAGCGGATCAGCTCGGCGATGACGAACAGCGCCGAAGCGATCGGGATAACCGATTGGGTGACTTGCAGCGACAGCTCGGGGATCGACACCAGCGTGTCGCCTTTGAGGATTTGCACGACCTGCGTGCCCATGACCGCGAGCATGCCGAAGAAGAAAATGGTGACGCACGAGGAAAATAAAGTCGCCGCCACCCGCCAATTCGCGGGCAGCGAGTTCACGAAGCCGGAAAATCCGATATGCGCGCCGCGCAGCGCCGCCAGCGCGCCGGCATAATAGGTGAGCCAGCACAGCACGATTGAGGCGATCTCGTCGTACCAAACCAGCGATTCGCCCATCCAGCGATAGACGACGCCCATGGTGACGATCGCCGTAACCGCGACGATCAGAATGACGGCAATCAGCTCCAGGACAAGATCGTAGATTCGTCGCAGAGTGTTCATATGGTTCTAAGGCTCAAGAGCGGCATCGCATTAGAATGAAAGACTTGCAGCGGACGCGCTTTCCCTCCCCCCTTGAGGGGGAGGGTGCATAGCGAATGCCAATTGGCATTCGCGTTCTTTTAGTCTGACGCCCGGCGCAAAGCGCCGGGCTATGCGGAGGCGAAGCCGAGCGAGCGCGGGAGAGGGGTCTACTTCGCGAAAAGGCTTGTTACGAAGCGGACCCCTCTCCCGGATCGCGCTCGGATTTCCTCCGCGCGATCCACCCTCTCCCGCAAGGGGAGAGGGAAGCGAGTTTGCCAACTGTCTCTGCTCAATCTTCAACGGTCATGCAGTAACACAATGACAACGGCGATCCGCGATCACGACCCCTTCGCCAGGCTGAGCGACTTGTCGATCAGCTGCTTGCCGGTCGGGACCTGCTTGGAGAACTCCTCGTAGATGGCCTTGCTGGCGGCCACGAAGGCGGGCTTGTCGGCCTCGTTCACCTTGATGCCGGACTGCTTCATCTTGCCGATCAGTTCGCCGTCGAGCTTGGCGGCGAGCTTGAGGATGTCCGGCTCCACCTCCTTGGCGGTGTCGGCGAGGATTTTCTGCACGTCGGCCGGCAATCGCGACCAGCTCGCGCCGGCGGTGAGATAGGCCGGCGTATAGACGTGGCCGGTGAGCGAGAGAAACTTCTGCACCTCCTGGAACTTCTGCGAGTAGATTTGCGTGAGCGGATTTTCCTGTCCGTCCATCACGCCGGTCTGCAACGCGACGAAAACCTCCTTCAGCTCCATCGGGCTCGGGTTGGCGCCGTAGGCCTTGAACATCTTGACGCGCCACACCCCGCCCGGCACCCGCAGCTTGATGCCGTCGAGATCGGCCGGTTTCACGATCGGCCGCTTGTTGTTGGTGATCTCGCGGTAGCCGTTCTCCCAGACGCCGATGATCCGGTAGCCCGCCTTCTCGACGATCGGGCCAAGGATC
>Ga0209640_10004430_pt1 | contig 12314 bp, 11 predicted proteins | sample RifCSP10_1_FD_184018 | JGI IMG/M metagenome (GOLD analysis project Ga0209640, IMG submission 184018) | Soil microbial communities from Rifle, Colorado - Rifle CSP2_sed 10_1 (SPAdes) (version 2) | ecosystem: Environmental > Terrestrial > Deep subsurface > Rock core/Sediment | place: Rifle... | reverse complement strand
CCCTGCCGGGCATTTCCGTCACAGAAGCGCAGAAGCTGTTGCAAACGCAAGATAAGATCCTCAAAGGCTTTGCGGAAGTCGAGACGGTCTTCGGCAAGGCGGGACGCATCGAAAGCTCGACCGATCCGGCGCCGTTCTCGATGATGGAGACGGTGGTGGTCCTAAAGCCGCAGAACACATGGCAGCGCCAGATCTCCTATGAAGATCTCATCAATGAAATGGACGCCGCCTTAAAGATCCCGGGCACGACCAACGCCTGGACCATGCCGATCAAGAACAGGATCGATATGTTGACAACGGGCGTTCGAACGCCCGTTGGCATCAAAATTCTGGGAGATGACCTGCAAGAGATCGAAAAGATCGGTGTTGCTCTCGAGCGGGCCCTTAAAGACATTGACGGCACCAGAAGCATTTACGCGGAACGCGTTTCCGGCGGGTATTTTCTGGATTTTGATCTTAAACGCGAAGAGCTGGCCCGTTACGGGCTCAGTGTTGATGATGCCCAAATGATCGTGATGAATGCCATCGGTGGAGAAAATATCACGACCACGGTTGAAGGGCGGGAACGTTACCCGGTGAACGTGCGCTACGCGCGGGATTTCCGCGGGGATGTTGAAACCCTTAAGCGCGTGCTGGTGACAACACCGCAAGGCGCCCATATTCCTTTGGATGAGATCGCCGATATTGTCATGCGCTCCGGCCCAGCGATGATCCGTAATGAGAATGGATTAAGGGCTGGTTATGTCTACGTTGATGTGGCCGGACGGGATATCGGCAGTTACGTCACACAAGCCAAGCAAGCGGTACGCGAACACGTGACGCTTCCAACGGGCTATGCGATCCTCTGGAGCGGGCAATATGAAAATATGCAGCGCGTCAAAGAACGGCTGTGGGTCGTTGTTCCGATCGTCTTCTTCATTATTTTCTTGTTGTTGTATATCAACACGAAGTCGCTCATCAAGACCGGTATCGTTCTGTTGGCCGTTCCGTTCTCGTTGATCGGAGCTTTATGGCTTTTGTGGATATTGGGCTATAATATGTCCATCGCCGTCTGGGTCGGACTGATCGCCTTGGCCGGCGTGGATGCTGAGACCGGCGTTATCATGCTGTTGTATCTTGATCTGGCGTATGATGAAGCCAAACGCAAGAATCTGCTGCAGAATTTTGCGCAACTGAAGGAGGCGATCGTTCATGGCGCTGCCAGGCGCATCCGCCCGAAACTTATGACGGTGGGGACCATGTTCATGGGGTTACTTCCCATCATGTGGGCGGCTTCGTGGGAATCAGGGGCGGATGTCATGAAACGTATCGCCGCGCCGATGGTTGGAGGTATTTTCACCTCTTTTATCATGGAACTCTTAGTTTATCCGGCCATTTATGCGGTGTGGAAATGGAATTTTAAGATGAAGAAAGAAGAAGTTAATCAAAAATCGTAAACCAGGCTTACCATTAAAGGCGTCTATTTATGAAAAAAATCCAGGCTACTTTGTTAGCCCCTATATTAATATTCGGATTATCTATTTTTCTTCTCTTTAGCCAAACAGCGATGGCAGAAGAAACGGCTTCAGTACAGTCTACTTTGACCGAAGAAGAGGCTGTAAGTAATACGATCCGAAATAATTATGACTTGCGGCTGGCAAAAGTAAACGTCGAGTTGGCGAAAGCTCAACTCGTACAAGCAGGGTTATGGTCTAACCCAGAGGGTGAATTTTCTATTCGTAGTGATAAATATTATGCGAATGAGGGCGAGGGCGGTTATGAATACGGCCTAAATCAATCTATTCCGATAAGCGGCAGGATTTTTTTTCAAAGGAGAGTCGCCCGACTTGGCATTGAACGCGCGGAATGGCAATTGAAAGACGTGGAACGACAGGTTGTTGCAGAGGTAAAAAAAACGTTCTATCAGGTCACCACGCTTCAGGAGAAAGAGAAAATTTTAAGCTTCTTAGTTAAAACAAATCAAGATCTTCTTGAATCGGTGAAGGCAAGATTAAGTCAGGCCGAGGTTTCAAATGTCGACATCAGTTTAGCTCGCGGCGAACTTTTAATGACGAGTCAGGAGCTTGCAGAAGTAAAAGCGCGTCTTTATGAGTCGAGGGCCAATCTTAACAGGCTTATGGGACAAAGTTTAAACTATCCTTTCGTTATAGCGTCTGAACCGTTAGCATTTCCATCCATCGATTTAGAAACAGCCACTCAAAAATCTTTAGAACACCGCCCTGACCTGAAAGCAAAGGAACTGGAAAAGGAGATGGGCAGCGCTGCTCTAACCTTGGCCAAGGCCATGCAGATACCTGATATTACGATAGGTGGTTTTTATGAAAATGAGAGGAGTCGATTGGATGTGAACGATCAATTGATAAGCGATAACGACCGTTTAATCGGCTTCAAAGTATCAATGCCTCTGCCGTTTTTTGACCGCAACCAAGGCGAGATCGCTAAGAGCAAAGCTGAGAAAAAAGGCACGGGTATTCAATATGAAGCTCTAAAGATACAGGTTGCTAAAGAAGTAGCGCAAGCTTATATCCGATTAGACGCATCAAAAGAAATTATTGATTCCTACAGTAACGGAGTCAGGGAAGATGTGGAGAAATCAGTCAAGTTAATGCAAGACGCTTATCTTCAGGGACAGGTGAATGTATTTGATGTGGTTCAAACTCAGAGTAAGTTTAACAGCATCGAGAAAGCTTATTTGGATGCCAGTCAAAATGCTAGAGAAGCGATCATTGACCTTGAGTCTGCGATTGGAGCGAGTTTAAAGAATGAAAAAATGGAAGAAGGAGACCAGATTAAAGTTCTTCCAAGTGCTATTCAAGTCGGAAAACCGAAAGAAGGAAAAAATCTATGAAAATTCGAACAACAATTTCTACTTGTTTGGCAGTGCTCGCCGTAATGACGTTGTGTTTGGCTGTACCACAGCGATTGTTCGCCCACGGCGATCAAATCGAAATGGGTGGTGGCGGCGGGCCTGTGAAACTGACCAAGGAGCAGCAGGCGGCTATCGGCCTGAAGGCGGTGAAGGCGGAGCTTCGCGACATTGACGCCGTGCTGATGCTCAATGGCAAGGTGAAGCTCGACCCGAATCTTCATGCGCACGTCAGCACGCGCATCGAAGGTCGTGTCGAAAAACTTTACGTCAAGGTGGGCGACAGGGTGGAGAAAGGGCAGAAGCTCGTGGAAATCCAGTCACGCCAGATCGGCAACCCGCCTCCTGTAGTCACTATCGAGGCGATAGTCGGCGGCGTGATCAACGAACGTAACGCCACCCTTGGTGAATCGGTTGAGCCGAACAAGGAGTTGTTTCATATCATTGATTTGTCCGAGGTCATCGTTGAGGCCGAGGTGTATGAAGAAGACGTCGGCAAGGTGAAACTCGACCAAGCCGTGCGCATCCAAGTCTTGGGATACCCCAGCGATACCTTCGAGGGAAAAATCACGTTTGTCGGCTTGGAACTCGATCCCGAGAAACGAACGTTGCCCGTCTGGATTTCGCTTAAGAATTCAGATTGGAAACTTCGGCCCGACATGTTTGTGAAGGCCGCCGTCGTTCTCACCCACAACAAAGGCGTGTTGGCCGTGCCCAAGGAAGCGATTCTGGAAGCTAAAGGTGAGAAATTCGTTTTGGTGCAAACAAGTGACACGTTCAATCGCGTGGACGTGAAAACGGGAGTCGAAGACGATAGTTTCGTGGAAATCCAGGAAGGGCTCATCCCCGATGACGTAGTGGTCACCGTTGGAAAGCGAGAGGTTTACATGACCTGGTTGACGGGCGGCAAGAAAGCCACTGTCAAAGATTAGCAAGAGGGATTTTCATGTTTAATAAAATCATTCTATGGTCGCTGAAGAATCGGATGCTCGTTGTGGTCGGGCTGGTCGTGTTTTTGGTGGCGTCCACTTACACGACGATGCGTATGCCAGTGGACGTGTTTCCCGAGTTCGCACCGCCGCAGGTCGTGGTCCAGACCGAATCACCAGGACTCCCTCCCGAAGATGCCGAGGCGCTGATTACCTTTCCTATTGAAAGCGCCGTCAACGGCACGCCAGGCGTGGACAAAGTGCGCTCCGCTTCGTCGGTCGGACTATCCACAGTTGTGATCGTGTTTCGCTGGGGGACGAATGTCTATGTGGCGCGGCAATTGGTCAATGAACGAATTCAATCCGTCCGCGAGCGGTTTCCCGTTGGCACGCGTGCGCCGGTGATGTTACCGATTACTTCCGCCGTCGGCTGGATGATCAAGTACAGTTTGGAGAGCGACACGCGTTCACCGATGGAGTTGCGCACGATTTCCGATTGGCAGATCCGACCGCGTATCCTGGCGCTGGGTGGCGTCGCCTCGGTAGTTGCCATTGGCGGCGACGTGAAGCAATATCAAGTGCTCCTTGATCCCGATCGCCTGCGCGCCTACCACGTCAGCGTGGCCGAAGTGCGCGAGGCGTTGGAGAAATCCAACATCAACGTTCCCGGCGCTTTTCTGCAAGTGCCGAGTCAGGAATACATCGTTACGGGCGTGGCACGGGTCACCTCACTCGATGATGTGCGCGACACCATCATCAAGTTCGTCAAAGGCACGCCGATTACCGTGCGCAACGTGGCGGACGTAAAGTTCGGCGGTGAGATCAAGCGCGGCGATGGCGCGATGAATCTTAAGAACGCTGTCATTGGCACGATCTCAAAAGCGTACGGCGCGGACACGCTGGCTACAACCTACAAGTCGGAAAAAGCGCTGCATGATATCCAACATCAATTGCCGCCGGACGTGAAGATGGACATCCAGATATTTCGCCAGGCTGATTTTATCGAAGGCTCGATACGCAACTTAAAGAAAGCGCTCCTAGAAGGTGGCATCATCGTGACGGTGATTCTATTTATCTTTTTGATGAACTTCCGCGCGTCGTTTATCAGCTTCCTCTCGATGCCCGCCTCGCTACTGGCGGGCGTGATGATTCTAAAATGGTTTGACGTCAGCCTCAACTCGATGACCATTGGCGGTCTGGCCATCGCTATCGGCGAAGTCGTGGACGACGCCATCATCGGCGTGGAGAACGTCTTTCGCCGTCTGCGACTTAATCACCAAGCGGCCAATCCACTTCCGACGCTGGATCTGGTGTTCAGTGCCACCAGCGAAATTCGAAACTCGGTCGTCTATGCGACCTACATCGTGGGGATCGTCTTCTTACCGATTTTCTTTTTGTCGGGATTGGAAGGCCGCATCTTCACGCCGCTGGGAATTGCCTATCTTGGCTCGCTATTCTGCTCGCTCATCGTTGCGATCACGGTGACACCGGCGCTTTGCTATATCCTACTCGGTAATACGAAGAAGGAATTGCGCGAAAGTTTCATCGCCCACGCGCTCAAGAAACACTACGAACGGCTGCTGCATTGGACGCTACGCCACGTGCGGTCGGTGGTCATCATGACGCTGGTCTTGATCGGCGTGGCGGTAGCGATGATCCCGAGTTTTGGTCGTTCTTTTCTACCGGAGTTTCACGAGGGCAACTTCATCGTCGTGATGAGCACACTGCCGGGCACGTCGCTTGACGAATCCATGCGGCTTGGTTACCAGGTGCGGCAGAGATTGCTGAAATACCCGCAGGTGGTTTCCATTTCCCAGCGTGCGGGCCGCAGCGAACTCGATGAGGACGCACAGCCATCCAATTTCAGTGAGTTCGACGTGAAGCTCGATTACGACCGCGACAAGAGGATGCCGCCCGATGAGTTACTGCGCCGCATCCGCTCTGATCTATCGGATATCCCCGGTGCGATCTTTAATGTCGGTCAATTTATTTCGCATCGCATGGACGAAATGCTGTCGGGCATTCGCGCGCAGGTGGCGATCAAGATTTACGGCGATGACCTGAATGTGTTGCGGCAAAAAGGGCAGGAGGTCTTGAAGATCATGCAGACCGTCAAAGGAGTTGAGGACTTGATGCTGGAACAGCAGATCAACGTCCCCCAGGTCACGATCAAGATCGACCGCGAGAAAGCCAGCCGATACGGCCTGAAGGTGGGCGAGTTGGCGGAGACGATTGAGACGGTGCTTAATGGCCTCACCGTTTCCCAGGTGCTCGAAGGTCAGAAGTCCTTCGATCTGTTTGTGCGTCTACAGGACAAGGCGCGTAGCGACCTCGAGTCCATCCGCAATATTCTTGTGGATGCACCCGCTCTGCAAACGGAAGATTCGCACGGCGAAGCGAAAATACCCTTGCGCCAGGTTGCTGACGTTCGATTCGAGGAGCGACCGTATTTTATCAACCGCGAGGATGTGCAGCGACGCATCGTTGTCTCCTGCAATGTGGCCGGTCGCGACCTGAACAGTCTTATTGTCGAGGCGCAAAAGAAAATCGGCGAGCAAGTCGTGCCCAAGCTGCCGTCGGGTTACTTCGTCCAATACGGTGGCCAGTTCGAGAGCCAGCAACAAGCTCAACGTATTTTGATCTTGTTCGGCATCGGTGCGGTGGCTGGCATCTTTCTGATTCTGTTTCAAGCATTCGGCACGACTCGTGAAGCGTTGCTGGTGATGCTGAACTTGCCGCTAGCATTGATTGGCGGCGTAGTCGCGATATTTCTCACTGGCCGCGACATGAGTGTGCCCGCGATGATTGGGTTTATCAGTCTGTTTGGCATCGCCTCGCGCAACGGTGTCATTCTGGTCAGTCATTACAACCAACTTCGCAAAGAAGGTAAATCACTGCGCGAGACGGTCGTGGAAGGCTCACTCGACCGGCTTAATCCAGTGTTGATGACCGCAGCGACCGCCGCGCTAGGCCTTGTGCCATTGTTGTGGGGCGAGCCGACAGGCAAGGAATTAGAACGCCCCTTGGCACACGTAATTCTCGGCGGCCTAGTCACTTCGACATTTCTCAACATGGTCGTGATCCCGACTTTGTATAACAAGATCGAAGAAATTCGTGAGAGGCGGATCAAAAACAAAATCAACTTTCAAAAAGGAGATTAGCATGAAAATAAAATGGTTCGTTATCGTAGCATTGAGTGCGGCGTTCATATTCGTTCGGCTCGCATCAGCAGCCGAAGAACACGAACACAAGGAAGGTAAAGAAGAAATCCCCGCCGCCATCAGCGGCATCTGGGTCGAGGTGAAGGAGCATGAGGAACAACTCGAAAAAATCATTGCGGATAAAAAGTTAGACAAGGTACACGAGGTTGCCTTTGAGATTAGTGACATGGTGAACGCTCTGTCCGATAAATCCATGGACCTGCCCCCTGAAAATTTGGCCAAGGTCAAGTCCAACGCCAAGTATGTGGCGAATATCGCCGAGCGTCTTGACGAATCCGGAGACGCCGCTGATCAAGTCGCCACGGAAGCCAACTTCAAAAAATTGCAGGACTTCTTGAAGACTATTGAAGCCCAATATCCGCCGGAGATTTTAGTTCCGCCACAGGTGTCATCCGGCAATCAAGAAGTCAAAAAGTATGTATGTCCGATGGACGGTTACGTCTCGGATGAACCGGGAAAATGCCCTAAATGCGGTATGAATCTTGAAGAAAAGGAGATGACGGCTGTTGAACCGGAAGCGGTAATGGAGAACACTTCAAATAAAGAATAACGACGTTAGTTCCGTACAATTAATTTTGAAAATCAAGGAGAGGAAGGTATGAGCGTCAAACTAACAATATTTCTTTTGGGTTTCTTGTTGCTATCGGCATCGAATATTCTAGCCGAGGAAGAACAGGCTCCCGTGGCAGAACCAACGGAAGCGGCGACAACCGAGACTACTGAAGGACTGATTATGGTTAGCAACACATTCTGCCCTGTTAGCGGTAAAGAAGTCGGGAAAATGGGCAAGATTATTCAACAGGAATATAACGGTAAAGTTTACAATTTCTGCTGCTCGATGTGTTTGAAGGATTTTAATAAAGCTCCTGAGAGATATGTCAAGATGGTCGAGGAAATGATGGCCAAGGAGGCGGCAGAGGGGCAGATGCAAGATCAGGAACATCAACCTGAATAATTGTTAAAGATTAAAAGAAAGGGGGGAGAATTTCCTCCCTATGCCTAATTTGATAGGAGTCAGTCAAAAGGGAGTAGAGGAGAAAGTTGAGGAATTACTCCCAGAATATATGGCCATAGGCGAAACAGGCATGCATGAAATGACAGAACACGCCGAGCATATGCATGGGCCATCGAATACGCTTCCTATGATGGCCGGAGAAGGACAGTTTAAAATCATACGATGAGGATCACGGCTGATATGAGCATCCTGCAGGAACCGTCGCGAGCAAAGTGGAAGACGGATCTAAAAAGGAGGACGATGTGCCTAAAGAATATGTTTGTCCGATGCATCCGGAAGTGAGCCAGAATGAACCGGGAAGATGTTCCAAATGCGGGATGACTTTACAACCAGTAGAACAAAAGTAAGAGCGGAAGGGAAAAAATACAATATGAGAATAGGAAAAAAGTTTCTATTCAGGGTGACACTATTCATTTTTTTAAACCTGCACTTAATTCTAAATGTTTATGGAAATCAGGATTCTCAGGTTGATAGCCATAAGATTTCATCAAACACCGAAAACTTCTGGGAAGAAGATATAAAACAGTTTGAAAATGTTCACGACCATTCACCCCCTCATGGGGGACAGGTTGGGATGGCTGGGAGTCTGCACGTTGAATTTTTATCTCAAGAAAACGGAGAATACAAAGTTTATATCACGGATTATGAAAGGAATCCTATGGATGTCTCAAGGGCAACAGGTTCTCTCATCATTAATCCGGAGAGTCCGGAATCAGAGAAGCTGGTTTTTTCTGTTGATAAAACTCTACAGGAATTTCTCTGGGCTAAGGGGAAGCCGCGTAAACAGGGAGAAACAATAACAGCGTCCATGGAAGTCGAAATTCCAGGGCAGGAGAAAATCATTCAAAGTTTTTATATTGAAATTAATCATTCTTCAACTGGACATAAAATGGGACATGAGGAGAAAAAAGATGATCATGACCAGCACACCCATTAGTTAAGACCAGTTTTCATTTCCAGCAATGGTACCGATGGGCGATTCTGATGACCTTTATGGCAACGGCAATATCCGCTCATTTAGCGTATCATTTGATTCTTAAATTGTAAGTCAGTATTTAAAAAGGAGAAGAAAGAATGAGAAATCGATTAATAATAATTAGTGTATTTGGTATTTGCTTATTATCGAGCAATGCCTGTTTTGCAGATATAGTGCATTTTAACAATGGTTTTACATATGAAGGTGAAGTAACGCAGGATGCACAAACAGGAGGATATTGGATTGATGGGGCATTGGTTAGTAAAAGTGAGATTAAGGATATTGAGAAAAAAGAGGCTGATCAAATACAAGGCGTTAAAAGTGATGAACAGAAATGGTATGAAGAATTATTTTCAGCAATATCTTCATTTAACGTTGCTTTTCAGAAAAAAATGAAAGGATTGTTTAATAAAGAAGAGGCCAGCACGGGTACAATAAGTTATACTGCGTCTAGAGTAAGCCCGTCAAGATCTTATGTAAAACCCGCGCAAACGACATCCAGTCAAGCGGGCACCAATTACAACGGCACTGCCTCATCTGTGTGGCAAAATCTTAGACGTAGTGCCAGTACTGGGGCTACATCGGCTAAGTCCTATAATGCTGGTAATATTACAAAAAGAGATCGTAATAAAGTTTTGCAAGAATTAAAAAGAAATAGTGCTGGATATGCATTAAGGAATGAACGGCTTAGAAATAAGACCACGTTAAGTTCATCGAAACAAAATAGCGCTGGTTATGCTCTATCACGTCAAAGAGCGGCAATAGATAGGGAACTCTCCAGTTTTGGTGGGAGTAATACAAAATATTAAATTGGAGGACGATATGCTTGAATTTTTGGAACCGCAGCATACTTCGGATTGTATAATTTACCTTCAAGCGTTAAAGATAAAAAAAGGAGGAGAGTAGAATGGCTAACAGTTCTAATAATGAGATGGATATAGTAGTATTAAGACCAGATCCGGTTTGTGGCAAAGAAGTTTCTTTTGAAAAAGCGCATAAAAAAGGTTTATATTACGTTTATGGGCATAAAGACTATGTGTTTTGTTCTTCTCGTTGCCTGAAAGCGTTTCAATTGAATCCTCAAAACTATGCGAAGGAAGAAGTTTCTGATGAAATGGTGGGAATATGTGAAGTTTGTGGAAAGAAAATGCACAAAGGCGAAGATATTTCCAATGAGCTGATAGAAGGCTCAGTTCATAAATTTTGTTGCCCCGTGTGCGCGTCAGTTTATCTAAAGTCACATTAAAACATAGGAGGAGCGGTTCATGTTTGAGTTGCCCGTTCATTTTCCAATAGCGATTTTTCTCACAGCTTTCGGATTGGAAATTTTGAGAAAGACTGATATTAAGGAGTAAAATTCCATGCGACGGCTTTTAAATATTCAAGTTGTCTTTTTAACATCCTTCGCCCTACTATTGGGCACATTATTTCAAAGAGCTCAAGGAGAAGAAATTCTACCCCAAGGCATTTCTGCAGAAAATTTGACATTAGAAGCTTTAATTAAGGAAGCCTTTTCAAGAAATCCAGATCTTAAGGCAAAAAAAGCTGAATACGAAGCTAAGCGATCTAAAGCTGCTGGTGAATGGCTTCCAGAAGATCCGGAAGTGGGCATGGATGTGGAAGGGCAGTCCCAATTATTTAAAGCTGAAGATCGCATGAATTATGAATTCATGGCGATGCAATCGATTCCCTTTCCAAGCAAACTTTTTTTAAAGGGTGTTATTGCCTCCAAAGAGGCAGATATGGCCTATCAAAATTTCAAAGAAGGAGAAAGAAATCTCATTTGGCGTGTTGAGCAATCTTATTATGAATTATTTTTAGTGAAAAAGACACTTGTGGCATTGGGAGAGATACGAACACTCTTAGAACAATTTTCCCAGGTAGTTAAGGCCAGATACGAAGCGAATCAAGTGACACAAGCAGATAATCTGAAGGTCGGAATTGAGATTTCACAACTTGATGTTGAGATATTTAATTGGCAGCAGAGGGAACACGTTTTGGAAGCAAACATATCGAAACAATTAAACCAACCGTTAGAAACACAATACTCCTCGAAAGAGCCTACGCAGGATGGAGCCTTATCACTTGAACGCCCTGAGCTTGAGCGGATCGCTTTAGATAAAAGACCAGAATTGAAAATGCTGGAAATTGGAATTAAACGTGCGAAGAATGCCAGGACTTTAGCGAAAACAGAGTGGCTTCCTGATATTACATTTAGGGTAGAGGCCAGAAAATTCAAGGGGGAAGATGATGTACGGGAATATGACAATTTTATAGGTTTCTCTTTTCCCCTCTGGTCTCTTGCCAGAGGGGCCAAAGGAGAATGGAAAAGCGCTGATGAAGATGTACGTTTTGCTGAATCTACTTACCTTGACATGAAAAATGAAGTCCTTTTAAGAGTTCATGAGGCCTATGCCCGTTTTGAATCCGCCCGAAACGCATTAAAGAATTATGAGAATATAATTTTACCTCAAGCAAAGCAGCAGGTTCAGGTTAGTTTGTCTGCCTATGAAGCGGGTAAAATGGATATTCTTATGCTGATTGACGCTCAAAGAACTCTAAAAAATGTCCAGATTGAATATTCTAAAGCTGTCGCGGAATACGAAATGGGTTTATCAGACCTGAAATTGGCCATAGGTGATGATTTAAAGTAAAGGAGAATAGAGATGTTTATTCAAAAGAAAGCAATTTTAATTTTAATGACTATCCTGTTCGTTGGACAAAGTTTACCATTTGGTCTTAAAAGCAGTTTCAGCCAACCTAATCAACAAGAAGAGCATGCAACCCATCAAACGAACAGCACAGAAAAGGATGAGAAAACAGTATGCGTTGTCCACAAATGCTCGATGGTTAAAAAGGGTGAAATTTGCCCAATGTTCATCATTGCTAAAAAAGGAGAAAAGCTGAATTGTCCGATTTGTAAGGCGCACATTGATACCCGCATGGATACTTCCACCGAGAAAATAGAATCTTTGGCTCCTCCATCGGGCTATGCAATGGTTTTACTTAGCCCCGAGAAGCAGCAGTTTATCGGTATTCAGGTCGATGAGGTTTTAAGAAAGCAAGCTCAGAAAACAATAAGAGCAGCTGGTAAGATCGCCTATGATCCTGAACTTTATCAAGCACAGTCTGAGTATATCGAAGCGATGGGGTCCTTTAATAATGCTCAGAAAAGTGGGGATAAACAAAATTTAGAATGGGCTGAAAGTTTGTTAGAAAGCACAAAAATAAAACTGATTGGTATGGGGCTGAATGAAGAAATGATTGAAGCTTTAAGCAAGCAAGAAAAACCAGACAAGAGTTTACT
>Ga0209640_10004429_pt1 | contig 12315 bp, 10 predicted proteins | sample RifCSP10_1_FD_184018 | JGI IMG/M metagenome (GOLD analysis project Ga0209640, IMG submission 184018) | Soil microbial communities from Rifle, Colorado - Rifle CSP2_sed 10_1 (SPAdes) (version 2) | ecosystem: Environmental > Terrestrial > Deep subsurface > Rock core/Sediment | place: Rifle... | reverse complement strand
GGGAGCAGGTGAAGGAGCTCGCCCACGCCAACGGCGCGCTGCTGGCGTTCGACGAGATGCTGACCGGCTTCCGCATGGCGCGCGGCGGCGGCCAGGAATATTTCGGCGTGGAGCCGGACCTTGCGACGTTCGGCAAGGGCATCGCCAACGGCATGCCGCTGGGCGTGCTGGTCGGGCGCGCCGAGCACATGCGCGAATTCGACAAGGTGTTCTTCTCGACCACCTATGGCGGCGAGGCGCTGACCTTGGCCGCCGCCGCCGCGGGGCTCGATTTCTACGAACAGAACGACGTGATCGGCAAGCTGTGGCGTTCCGGCGGGACCGTGATGGACGGGTTCGCCGGCCACGTCGCGGCCAAGCAGCTGGGCGCCCACGTCTCGGTCGCAGGCTTCCCGGTGCGCATGCAGCTCAGCTTCCACGACATCGCCGGCGCGCCCAGCCACCTGTACGCCGCGATCTATCAGCAGGAAATGTTCCGCCGCGGGATCATGTGCTACACGGGCGTGATGAGCGTGTCGTACGCGCACACCGACGCCGAGCTCGACTACACGGTGAAGTCGTTCGGCGAGGCGCTGGACGTGGTCGCGGCCGCGGTCGCCTCCAACGATCCCGAGAAGTTCCTGGAAGGCAAGCCGCCGGTGCCGGTGTTCCGCGCGCTGCGCGAGCAGCGCACCACCGGCAACTGATCCGATCCGTCGCATGATCCCGATCTTCGAGCCCGAGTTCGCCGGCAACGAGCGGAAATACCTGCTCGACTGCATCGACACCGGCTGGGTGTCGTCGCAGGGCCAGTACATCACGCGCTTCGAGCAGGCGTTCGCGGAATGGCACGGCATGCCGCACGCGGTGGCGAGCTCCAACTGCACCACCGCGCTGCATTTGTCGCTGCTCGCCGCCGGCATCGGCGCGGGCGACGAGGTGCTGGTGCCGGACCTCACCTTCATCGCGCCCGCCAACATGGCGCGGCTATGCGGCGCCAAGGCGGTGCTGGTCGACATCGAGCCGGAGAGTTGGGCGATCGATCCCGTGCGCGCGCGCGCGGCGATCACGCCGCAGACCCGCGCCATCATCGTGGTGCACCCGTTCGGCCACGCCGCCGACATGGACCCGATCATGGCGCTGGCGCGCGAGCATGGGCTGGCGGTGATCGAGGACAACGCCGAGGCGCCGGGCGCGCGCTACAAGGGCCGGCTGTTGGGCACCATCGGCGATTTCGGCTGTTTCAGCTTCTTCGGCAACAAGATCATGACGTCGGGCGAAGGCGGCATGGTGCTGACCGCGGATGCCGCCAACGACAAGGAGCTGCGCATCCTGCGCGACCACGGCATGTCGCGCGAGGAGAAGTATCTGCACGTCGCGGTCGGCTTCAACTACCGCATGACCAACATGCAGGCCGCGGTCGGGCTGGCGCAGCTCGAGCGGCTGGACCGGATCCTGGAATTCCGCACCGCGCAGGCGCGGCGCTACGAGGCGCGGCTGGCGGAAAGCCCGCGCGTCAAATGGCGGCCGCGCACCAACTGGTGCGAGCCGGTGCACTGGCTGGCGACCATCACCGTGGACTCGCGCGCCGCGCGCGAGTCGCTGATGCGGAGTTTGGCCGCCGATGGAATCGAGACCCGCATCATGATCCCGACCATCCACAGCGCGCCGCCGTACCGCAACGGCGCCGGCGACGATGCGTTTCCGGTGGCAAGCCGGATCGCGGCGACCGGCGTGCACCTGCCGTCCGGCGCCACGCTGCGCGACGACGACGTGGACCGTATCTGCGACCGGGTGCTCGCCTGGGCGAAGGCCTGACATGCGGGCGCTGATCCTGGCCGGCGGATTCGGCACGCGGCTGCGCTCCCGGCTGCCGGGCGTGCCCAAGGCGCTGGCGCCGGTGGGCGGACGGCCGTTCCTGGCGCATCAGCTCGACTGGCTGAAGGCGCAGGGCATCGACGAGGCGGTGATCGCGACGCACTACCTGGCCGAGCAGATCGAGGCATTCGCCGCGGAGCTGAACGGCGCGAACATCCCCTTGCGCGTTCTGCGCGAGCCGAAGCCGCTGGGCACCGGCGGGGCGATCGCCAACGCGTTCCAGACGCTCGACGGCGACGACAGCCTGATCGTGGTCAACGGCGATACGCATTTCGCCTTTGCATTGGGTCCGCTGATCCAGCGCCACGCGGCGGCCAAGACGCCGGTCACCCTGGCGATCGCGCATGTGGGCGACACGGCGCGCTACAGCACGGTGGAGCTCGCCGACGGCAAGGTGGTGTCGTTCCGGCACGCCACCGGCGACCACGCGCCCGGGCTGGTGAGCTGCGGCGCGTTCATGATCGACCGCGCGGCATTGCGCAACGCGCCGCCGCCGCCGTTCTCCGCCGAGACCGATCTGTTCCCGGCGCTGGTGGCGGGCGGGCTGGTCGCGGCGCACGTGGTGGAGGGCGAGGAGCCGTTCATCGATATCGGCACGGCGGATGCCTATGACGCGTTCCGCGCGCGGATGGCGCCGCGCGCGCTGCAGCCGGCGTTGCTCCGCCAGGTGATTTCCGACCACGCGGATCTGCGCGGCGCCATGGTGGCGCTGCGCGAGACCGGCCGCGGCATCGTGTTCGTGGCCGATGCCGAGCAGCGCATCGTCGGCGTGCTGACCGACGGCGACGTGCGCAACGCGGTGCTCGAGCGCGGCATGCTTCAGGCCCCGGTCACCGATCATATGACGCGCGACTTCGTATTCGTGCGGGACGGCACGCCGAAGGAGGAGGCGCTGAAGCTGATCGATTCGCGCATCCGCGCGGTGCCGATACTGGACGACGCGCGCCGGCTGGTGGACGTCGTGGGCGGGCGGCTACAGCCCGACGCCGCGCCGCGGCTCGCGCGCGCGCGTGCGCCGGTGCGCCTGTCGCTGGCCGGCGGCGGCACCGACTTCACGAACTTCTTCATGCGCTTCGGCGGGGTGAGCCTGACCGCATCGGTGGCGCAGTATTGCCACGCGACCATGCGCCGGCGCGACGACCGCATCATCACCATCTATTCGCACGACCTGCGCACGCGCGCCGAAGCCGCCGACATCGACGCGCTGAGCTACGACGGCACGCTCGACCTCATCAAGGCCGGCATCAAGGTGCTGCGGCCGGAGTTCGGCTTCGACCTGGAGATCGGCAGCGATTTCCCGCCGGCCTCGGGCCTCGGCGGCTCGGCCACGATCCTGGCCGCGACCATCGGCTGCCTGAATGAGTTCCGCGAGGAGCGGCTGGACAACTACACGATCGCCGAATGCGCCTTCGAGGCCGAGCGGGTCGAGCTCAACATCGCGGGCGGCTGGCAGGACCAGTATTCCACCGTGTTCGGCGGCTTCAACTTCATCGAGTTCGAGCGCGACAGCAACATGGTGACGCCGCTGCGCCTGGCGCCCGCCACCGTGAACGAGCTGGAGGAGCGGCTGTTGTTCTGCCACACCGGCCGGGCGCATCTCGGCGCCGCGATCCAGGAGAAGAACCGCGAGCTGGCCGAGGACGAGGCCACGGCGACGCGCTATGCCGAGGCGGTGAAAGCGGTCGCCAACGCCATGAAGTCGCGCCTGTTGCGCGGCAAGCTGGATGATTTCGGCGAGCTGCTGGACGAGACCTGGCGGATCAAAAAATCCTACCGGCCGGAAGTGACCACGGAAGCGCTCGACGACATCTACCGCACCGCGCGCTCGAACGGCGCGGAAGGCGGACGGCTGCTGGGCACCGGCGGCGGCGGGTTCTTCGTGTTCTACACGCCGCCGTTCGCCCGCTACCGTGTCGTGGCCGCACTCGAGGAGAAAGGCGCCCGCACCATGAACGTGACTCTCGACGCCGAAGGCCTGAAATCGTGGACGGCGCGATCCTGATGCCGGCGAAATCGCACCGCGCCGTGATCCTTGGCACCGGCGGCTTCGCGATCGAGCTGCATGCGCTGCTGTCGGGCGCAAAATACGCCGTGGTCGGTTTCGCCGGACCCGACGAGCGCGTCGACCTGCCGGCGCCGTATCTCGGCGACGACGGCACGATCGCGCAGATCGATCCGTCCGCGGCGCTGTTCGTCGCGATCGGCGATCCCGCAACCCGGCGGCGGTTGTTCGACCGGCTCGCGCTCGCCGGACGCGCGGCATCCGGGTTCGTGCACCCGGCGGCGTACGTCGCGCCGGATGCCGTGATCGGCGCCGGGGCGATCGTGTATCCGAACGCCACCGTCCACGGGCGGGTGCAGCTCGGCGCCGGCGTGCTGGTGAACTCGAACGCCACGGTCGGGCACGAATGCGTCATCGGCGCGTTCTGCAGCCTCAATCCCGGAGTCGCGCTGGGCGGCCGCATCCGCATGGCGGCGGGCACCTATGTCGGGATCGGCGCGGCGCTGGTGGAGGAAATCAGCATCTGCCAGGGCGTGGTGATCGGCGCCGGCGCGACGGTGACCGTCGACATCGACCGGCCGGGCACGTATCTCGGCACGCCCGCGCGTCTGGCGCAGGCGGCATGAAGCTGTTCGTGTCCACCAGCGCGGTCGGCCCGACGCCGAGCGATGTGGATGGCGCGCTGGCGGCGCTCGCCGCGCTGCCGTGCGACGGCATCGAGCTCGGCTCGACGCATGCGTGGCGGGCGGATTTCGCCGCCGCGGTGCGGGCGCGCTGGACCGGGCCGACCTTCGTGCACAATTACTGCCCGCCGGCGCGGCAGGAATTCGTGCTGAACATCGCTTCGGTCGATGCGCAAGTGCGTGCTGCGTCGGTCGCGCACGCCAAGCAGAGCCTTGCCTTTGCCAAGGAGGTCGGCGCATCGCTCTACACCATCCATCCCGGCTACCTGGCCGAGCCGACCGGACGGCAAGGGGAGCGCGGCTACGACTTCGCGTTCGCCGAGAACCGCGCCGGACATGAGCGCGCGTTCGCCGCGATGGTGGAGAGCCTGAAGGCGCTGGCCGACGATGCCGCGCGGCTGGGCGTGACGCTCGCCATCGAAACCGAGGGCTCGGCGACCAAGCCTGGCGTCCTGTTGATGGAGACGCCGGAAGAATACGAGCGGCTGTTCGACGCGCTGCCCAACGGCGTGGCGCTCAATTTCAACCTCGCCCATTCGCGCTTCGCGGCGAAGCTGCACGGCTTCTCGCTGCAACGCTTCGTCGAGCAGTACCGCGCGCGCTTCGCCGCCGCCGAGCTCAGCCACAACGGCGGCGCGGTGGACGAGCATCGTCCGCTCACCGCCAGCTCCTGGGTGCTGGACTGGATCCCGCGGCTCGACGGCGTGCCGCTGATCCTGGAGTTCCGCGATGCGAGCCGCACCGACATCGAGCGCAGCCTGGTGCTGGCGCGCGCGCAAATCGCCGCCGCGGCATGACCCGCCTTCGCACAAACGTGCTTCGGCGGGTTCGAGCCCGCCGTAGCCTTGGCGGAGCGCGGGCATGACCGGCATCGCAAGGAACGGGCTGAACATCGGACCGGGCCGACCGATGTTCGTGATCGCCGAAGCCGGGGTGAACCACAACGGCAAGCTGGATTTCGCGCTGGGGCTGGTGGACATCGCAGCCGATGCCGGCGCCGACGCGGTCAAGTTCCAGACCTTCCGCGCCGAGCACATCATCCTGCGCCATGCGCCCAAGGCGCAGTACCACATCGAGACCACCGGCACCGACACGCAGCAGAGCTGGTTCGACCTCCTGAAATCGCAGGAGATGTCGCCGGAGATGCACGCGGCCTGCATCGAACGCTGCAACGCGCGCGGCATCCGGTTCCTGTCCACGCCGTACGACGAGCCGAGCGCCGATCTCCTGGACCGGCTCGACGTGCCGGCGTTCAAGATCGCATCGACCGACGCCAACAACATCCCGTTCCTGGAATACGTCGCGGCCAAGGGCCGGCCGATCATCCTGTCGACCGCCATGTGCACCATGGAGGAGGTCGAGGCCTCGGTCGCCGCGATCCGCCGCGCCGGCGTCGAGGACATCGTGGTCATGCAATGCACCGGCAGCTATCCCGCGCCGGTGCCCGAGGCGAACCTGCGGGCGATGGCGACCATCGCCGCCCGCTGCAACGTCGCGACCGGCTATTCCGACCACACGCCGGGCGCGGCGTGCGCGGTCGCCGCGGTGGCGCTGGGCGCGGTCGCCTATGAGCGGCACATCACGCTCGACCGGCGGCTGCCGGGGCCGGACCATCGCGCCTCGCTCGAGCCGGAGGATTTCAAGCTCCTGGTGCGCGAGATCCGCGCCACCGAGGCGGCGCTGGGCGACGGGGTCAAGCGCATCATGCCGTGCGAGGCGGACAACCGCGCGAAGCTGCAGAAGCGGGTGATCGCGGCGCGGCCCATCGCGGCCGGCGAGGTCATTGCCCGCGCCGCGCTCGCCACCAAGCGCACCGGCGGCGCCGGGCTGATGCCGGCGCATTTGAGCGCGGTGGTCGGCCGCAAGGCGGTTCGCCCGATCGCTGTGGACGAACCGGTAACGGAGGATCTGTTGGCGTGAGCGAGCGTGTCCTGATCACCGGCGGCGCCGGCTATATCGGCTCGGTTCTGACGCGCGCGCTGCTGACGCGCGGCGATGCGGTCACCGTGATCGAGAATTTCATGTACCGGCAGACCAGCCTGCTGGACTGCTGCGCCGATCCGAACTTCGCCGTCGTCCGCGGCGACGTGCGCGATCACGCGCTGCTCGCGCGCGAGGTGAAGCGGCACGACGTGATCATCCCGCTGGCCGCCATCGTCGGCGCGCCGGCGTGCGACCGCACGCCGGATGCCGCGACCGCGATCAACCGCGACCAGATCGCCGCCATCGCCAAGCTGACCGCGCCGTCCCAGCTGGTGCTCTACCCCAACACCAATTCCGGCTACGGCGTGGGCGACACCGGCAAGTTCTGCACCGAGGAGAGCCCCTTGCGCCCGGTGTCGCTGTACGGCCGGGTGAAGGTCGAGGCCGAGAAAATCCTGCAGGACAGCGGGCGCGCGATCACGTTCCGGCTGGCCACCGTGTTCGGCGCCTCGCCGCGCATGCGGATCGACCTTCTGGTGAACGATTTCGTGTACCGCGCGGTGGTCGACCGCTACGTCGCGCTGTTCGAATCGCACTTCAAGCGCAACTACATCCATGTGCGCGACGTGGCGGGCGCGTTCCGGTTCGCGATGGACAACCGCGACCGCATGCGGGGGCAGACCTACAACGTCGGCCTGTCGGATGCGAACATCTCCAAGGCCGAATTGTGCGAGCGCATCCGCGCCGCGGTGCCGGATTTCCACGTGTTCGAATCGGAGTTCGGCAAGGACCCGGACAAGCGCGACTACATCGTGTCCAACGACAAGATCGAAGCGCTGGGCTACAAGCCGCGCCATTCGCTGGACGACGGCATCCGCGAGCTGGTGAAGACCTACACCATGGTCCGCACCGCCGGCACGTTCGACAACCTGTGATGACCGCCGAACCGATCGCGCCATCGCGCGAGGCGGCCTGGCCGCGCTTGATGACGCGCGACGCGCTGGCGGAAACCTTCCGCCGCGCGGGCGTGCGGCCCGGCATGGCGGTGATGGTGCATGCCGGCCTGTCCGGGCTGGGCTATCTGCCGAACGGGCCGTACGACGTGATCCATGCGCTGCTGGATTTGATCGGGCCGGACGGCACCCTGCTGGTCCCCACCCATAGCGGCCAGCTCACCGATCCCGCCGACTGGCGCAACCCGCCGGTGCCGGCCGAATGGGTCGATGCGATCCGCGCCGCGATGGAGCCGTTCGATCCGGCGCGCACGCCGGTGCGCAACCGCGGCCTGTTGCCGGAATTCGTGCTGCGCATGCCGGGCGTCCGCCGCAGCCCCCATCCGCTGAATTCGGTGGCCGCCATCGGCGCGCGCGCGGCGCACTTCACCGCGACGCACCCGCTGGACGAATCCGAAGGCGTCGGCAGCCCGTGCCACAAGCTGTATGAAGCGAACGGCCACGTCCTGTTGCTCGGCGTCGGGCTGGATTCCGGCACCGCTCTCCACGCCGCCGAATTCATCGCCGACTCGCCCTACCTCGCGGACACACGCATGAAGGTGCTGACCGGCCGCAACGAATTCCGCCGGTTGCGCAAATATCCCGGCACGTCCGAGCATTTCGAGAAGCTGCGGCCGATCCTGAAGGCGTCCGGCGCGCTGACCGAGCTCGCCCTCGGTCCGTACCCGATCACGCTGGTCGCGCTGGCGCCGGCGGTCGACGCGGCGCTCGCCCACATGCAGACCGATCCGGACTGGCTGCGCACGCCGTGAACGACATCCACGCCGCGAAACCATCGGCATCGGTGCGCGCGCAATACGACCTCACGGATCGCGTCGCCATCGTGACCGGCGGCGCCGGGTTCCTGGGCGTGCAGCACGCCGAGGCGCTGGCCGAGATGGGCGCGATCCCGGTGCTGTTCGATCTGGACCGCGCGCGGCTCGAAGACGCGGCGGCGCGGGTGAAGGCCGCGAGCAACGGGCGCTGCGAAACCGCCACGGCCGATATCACCGATGCCAAAAGCCTGCGCGCGGCGACCGATGCGGTGATGGCCCGGCACGGCCGCATCGACGTGCTGGTGAACAACGCCGCGCTGGCGCACGCCGGGCTCGCCACGCAGCAGGAATTCTTCGCCGAATTCGAGGACTACCGGCGCGAGCTGTGGGACGCCGGGCTCACCGTCAACATCACCGGCACCATGCTGGCCTGCCAGATCGTCGGGCCGATCATGGTGGGCCAGGGCAAGGGCGCCATCATCAACATCGCCTCCGACGTGGGCGTGATCAGCCCGGACCCGCGCATCTACCGGCCCGACGCGCACGGCTACCAGGGCGTCGCCTTCAACTCGCCGCCGTTCTACGCGGTGTCCAAGGCGGCGGTGATCCATCTCACCAAGCTGCTCGCGGTGCGCTGGGGTCCGCACAACGTGCGGGTGAACGCGCTGTCGCCGGCCGGCGTCTATCGCGGCCACGACCCGGCGTTCGTCGCGAAGCTCGCCGCCACCATGCCGCTCGGCCGCATGGCGGCGGAGAACGAATACAAGGGCGCGATCGTGTTCCTGGCGTCGGACGCGTCCAGCTTCATGACCGGCCACAACCTGGTGATGGACGGGGGCCGCACCGCGTGGTGAGCGCGCTGGCGCACGCGGTCCCGGAGCCGATCGTGAAATTGGGCGCGGTCGCGCGCGTCGCCTACGTCATCGAGTATCCGCTGGCGGCCAACGATCTCGACCGCTACGGCATCGATTACCTGCGGGCGCAGGGGCGCAGCGTCAGCGTGATCGACGTGGGCGAGATCACGCAGCCCTACGTCGCGCAGGACCGCGCGCATTACCGATCGTTTGGGATCGATCTGCGGGTGGCGACCCGGACATCCGAGCTTGCATCGGTGGCGCCGGTGCTGGCCGAGGCCGACCTGATCATCGCCATCCTGGGCGTCGCCGGTCTGACACGGCAGAACCTTGCGGTGTTCCGCGCGATCTCGCGCAGCCGCGCGCCGTATCTGATGCTGTTCACCAACGCGTTCCCCGGCTGGAACAAGTATCGCGGCGAGCGCGGCGTGCTGTGGCAGCGCGCCCGGCACATCGCCGAGCGGATTTTCGAGATCGACTGGATCAACACCACGATCGCCCGGCTGCCGCCGCGCTGGCTCGGCATCCGCCCCGCCGATTTCGTGGTGCGCGGCGGGCGCAAGAGCGCGCTGCCGCACCGGCTGATCGCGCCGGCCACGCGCGTGATCCGCGCCCACACGATGGATTACGAGCGGCATCGGGCGCTGGCGACCGCAAAGCCGGCGCGCTTTGCCGTGTTCATCGATGAGTACCTGCCGTTCCACCCGGACATCGCGCTGCTCAACACCGACTCGCCGGAGCCGCCCGAGGTGTATTTCGCCAAGCTGCGCGGCCTGTTCGACACGGTGGAGCGCGATTTGGGCCTGCCGGTGGTGATCGCCGCCAACCCGCGCGCCGATTATGCCGACAAGCCGGACCCGTTCGGCGGCCGCAAGATCGTGCAGCACGCCACCGGCCGGCTGGTGGCCGAATGCGCGCTGGTGATCGCACACCGCTCCACCGCCATCGGCTTTGCGGTGATGGCGAAGAAGCCGCTGATGATCGCCGCCACCCGCGCGATCTATCGCCACTCGGCGCACCGGCCGGTGTTCGATGCGATTTCCGGCGCGCTCAACAAGCCGATCACGTTCTACGACGATGCCGCAACGCTCGATCTGAGCCACGCGCTCGACATCGACGATGCCGCGTACGACCGCTACATGGCCGATTTCGTGAAGACGCCCGGCTCGCCCGATGCGCCGTACTGGCAGATCGTGCTGGACGGCGTCGAAGCCGCGCTGGCGCGGCGATGACCGCCACCTGCATCGTGCAGGCGCGCATGGGTTCGGCGCGGCTGCCGGGCAAGAGCATGGAGCCGGTCGGCGGCGTGCCGGCGATCGAGATCGTGCTGCGCCGGCTGGCCAAGGCCAAGCTGCTCAGCCGCGTGGTGCTCGCCACCTCCGAGATGCCGCGCGACGACGTGTTGGCGGCGCGCGCCGCTCAGCTCGGGTTCGATGTGTTCCGCGGCAGCGAGACCGATCTGGTCGCGCGCTTCGTCGGCGCCGCCGCGAAATTCGCCGACGGTCCGTATCTGGTGCGCGCCACCGGCGACAACGTGTTCATGGATTGGGATGAGGTCGACCGCATCGTGAGCTTCGGGATCGACGGCGGCTGGGACTTCGTCGGCTGGCACAACGACGCACACGCCGACCGCCAGAACGATTTCGCCGCCGAGTTCCTGCGCCGCGACGCGCTGGAGCGCGTGGCCGCGGCGACGCAGGACCCGCACGACCGCGAGCACGTGTTCCCGTATTTCTATGCGCACCCGGAGCTGTTCAAGGTGACGCGCATCGCGGTCGATGCGCGGCTGCACACAGCCGTCAAGCTCGACCTCGACTATCCGGAAGACCTCGAGACCCTGCAGGCGATCGGCCGCGAAATCGGCGATCCGGTCGCCGCGCCGGCCGCGCGTGCCGTCGAAATCGCCAATCGGATCTCCGTGAACGCATGAGTGTCGCCGCCAACCCGCTACCGCTGCGCGACCAGCCCGCCGAGCGCCACCGCTTCAATCTGGAACCCGTGGCGGTGCCGCGCATCGAGACCAAGCACCGGCGCATCGTGACCACGTTCCCCGCGCCCGGCACGCGCGAGATCATGGAGGGCATCGCCAAGCGCGAGAGCGTGAACGTCTTGAACCAGATGCCGGTGATCTGGGAGCGCGCCAAGGGCCACCAGATCTTCGACCCGTGGGGCAACGCGTTCATCGATTTCTCGTCCACCATCTTCGTCACCAATTGCGGCCACGGCCATCCGCACATGGTGGAGACGATCACGAAGCATGCGCAGGACCTGACGCATTCGTATTTCTACCCCACGCGCATCAAGCTCGAATTCCTGGAGAAGCTGATCGCGACGATGCCGGCGCCGCTGGAAAAGGCGCTGCTGTTCTCCACCGGCACCGAGGCGAGCGAGCGCGCGGTGAAGATCGCGCGGCATTTCGGCATGCAGTCATCGCCACGCCGCAAAGCGATCATCGGCTGGGAGTGGAACTACCACGGCTACACCATGGGATCGCTGATGGCCGGCGGCTACGCCCACATGCGCGACTGGATCGGCTACCAGGATCCCGGCATGGTGCAGCTGCCGTTCCCCTACCCGTGGGAGATGGAGCGGACCAATCTGTCAGGCGCGGAGAAATTCCGGCACGACATCGCGTCGCTGGAAGCGCGCGGCATCCGGCCGGGCGACATCGCCGCCTTGTTCCTGGAGACGTTCCAGGGCTGGGGCGCGCTGTTCTATCCCGACGATTACGTGGTCGAGGCGCGGCGCTGGTCGCGCGCCAACGACGTGCTGATGATCTTCGACGAGATCCAGGCGGGCTACGGCCGCACCGGCAAATTCTTCGCCTATCAGCACTACGGCATCGAGCCCGATCTCGTGGTGTGCGGCAAGGGCATGTCGGGATCGTTCCCGCTGTCGGCGGTGATCGGGCCGGCGCGCATCATCGACTTGGCGCCGACCTATACCTCCACCCATGGCGGCCACCCGCTCGCCTGCGCAGCCGGGCTTGCCAATTTGGAGATCTTCGAGCGCGAGAATCTGGTGGCCGAGGCGGCCCGTAAGGAGCCGATCGTGCGCGCCGAGCTCGAGCGCTGGAAGGCGCGCTTCCCGCACCGCATCGGCCGCATCCTGGGGCGCGGGCTGCTGTTCGCCGCCTACATCACGCGTGCGGGCAACCCGGAGCGGCTGGACACCGTGTTCTGCGACCGCATCATCGAGCGCGCGCTATCGAAGGGCGTGTTCAACATC
>Ga0209640_10004428_pt1 | contig 12316 bp, 14 predicted proteins | sample RifCSP10_1_FD_184018 | JGI IMG/M metagenome (GOLD analysis project Ga0209640, IMG submission 184018) | Soil microbial communities from Rifle, Colorado - Rifle CSP2_sed 10_1 (SPAdes) (version 2) | ecosystem: Environmental > Terrestrial > Deep subsurface > Rock core/Sediment | place: Rifle... | reverse complement strand
TACCTTCTTTTTAGTTTGACTTTGTCATATTGAGCCAATTCCAGGAATAGAACCACGGATAGACACAGATGGACACTGATAATTAAAAGCTAAAGATAGTTTTCTTCTTATCAATTCTATCTGTGTCCATCCGTGTTCATCTGTGGTTCCAAAGATCATATGAATACCAAAAACGGCAAACTGGCCCATAACATCGTGCATTTCGCGCGCGTGCTGCGCCGTGCCGGGCTGCCGATCGGGCCGGCTAAAGTAATCGACGCAATCAAAGCGGTACGAGCGGTTGGCATCGAGCGGCGGGACGATTTTAATTACGCGCTCGCGGCGGTGTTGGTGAATCGGCGTGAACATCAGGAAATTTTTGATCAGGCGTTTCAGGTTTTTTGGCGCGACCCATATCGAGTCGAACGCATGCTGCAAGAACTACTGCAATTGATGGGTGGGTTGAAACGGGTTGAGAAGGATAAGCCAAAACTCGCGGAGCGCGTCGCCCGCGCGCTGTTACCGCAGGCATCGATTGTTCCGCGTAATGTCGATCAGCTGCCGCCGGAGGTGCAAGCAGACGCGCGCTTCACCGTATCGACGCGCGAAGTGTTGCAGCAGAAAGACTTTGCCAGCATGACTACCGATGAACTGGAAGAAGCGAAAGAAATGTTGCGTCACCTGCGCCTGCCGTTGCCGACGTTACCGGCACGGAGGCTGCGCGCACGCACACGGGGGCAGCGAGTGGACTTACGCGCCACCATGAAGCAAATGGTGAAGCAAGCGGGCGGCGTTATTCAACTACGCCGACGCTCGCCAGACGAACGTCACCCGACCCTGGTCGTGCTGTGCGACATTTCGGGGTCGATGGAAAATTACACGCGCATGCTGCTCCATTTTGTGCACGCGATAACCAACGATCGCGACCGAGTGCACACGTTTTTGTTTGGCACGCGGCTCACGAATATCACGCGCCATTTGCGCCACCGCGATGTCGACGTCGCGCTAAACGGCGTGTCGCAAGCGGTGGCAGACTGGGCCGGCGGCACGCGCATCGGTGCGTGCTTGAAGGAATTCAACCTGCGTTGGGCGCGGCGTTTGTTCGGGCAGGGCGCCGTGGTGCTGCTCATCAGCGACGGATTGGACAGCGACGCCGGCGACGGCCTGCGCCTGGAAATGGATCGGCTCAGCAAATCGACGCGTGAACTAATTTGGCTGAATCCATTGCTACGCTACGACAAATTCGAAGCCAAGCCCGCCGGCATACGTGCGATGCTGCCTTACGTCGATGCGTTCCTGCCGGTACACAATCTTGCGAGTCTGACGCAACTTGGTGCCGTGTTACGCTCGCTGCGTCGCGGTTCGCAGCCAGCCCCGGTTCCCGCGGCGGCCTAACACATTCGGAAGAATCTCGATGGAAATGTCGAACACACAACTGGTGCCGGCCTCGCAAGAGCAAACGTGGCATGCACTGAACGATCCGGAAACCTTGAAAGCATGCATCCCGGGCTGCGAAAGCTTCGACAAGGTTTCAGAAAACGAATACGCGGTCGCGCTGACCGCCAAAGTCGGGCCGGTGAGCGCGAAGTTCAAAGGCAAGATGCGCCTCGAGGACGTGACACCACCACAGTCTTATAGTCTGGTATTTGAAGGGCAGGGCGGGGCAGCCGGATTCGCCAAGGGCAGCGCCAAGGTCAGTCTGGCGCCTGATTCAAGCGGTACGCAAATTTCCTATACCGTCCACGCCCAGGTCGGCGGTAAGCTGGCACAAATCGGTTCGCGCTTGGTCGACGGGGCGGCGAAGAAAATGGCGAACGATTTCTTCGGTGCGCTGGTCACGCGCTTGGGCGGGACGCCTAAAACCGCCCCCGAAACCCCGAGTGCCGAGGGAAAAACGAACATATGGTTCTGGATTGCCGTCGGTGCCGTGGCAGTCGTGATATTGTATTTGCTACTGCGTTAGCGTTCCCCCTCCCATTCCCTCCCCCGCAAGCGGGGGAGGGTTAGGGTGGGGGCGGTGTTCGGAGGTTGCAGATGGATAGCGTCGATGTTGAAGTATTGAAGAACAGCGTCAAGTGGCTGGAAGACGGTCACAAGATTACCTTGGTCACCGTTACCAAAACCTGGGGATCGAGCCCGCGGCCGGCCGGCGCGATGCTGGTGCTGCGCGATGACGGCCACGTTTCAGGCTCCGTCTCCGGTGGCTGTATCGAAGACGATTTGATCGAACGTGCACGCACGCACACCTTGACCGGCACGACCCCGGACGTTGTCACCTATGGCGTCAGTGCCGACGATGCGCGCAAGTTCGGTTTGCCTTGCGGCGGCACCATCCAAGTGGTACTAGAGCCGATCACGGATGCGGCACCGGTGCGCATCTTGCTGGAGAAAGTTGAGAAGCGAGTATTGGTTGCGCGCGAGCTGGATATCGCAACCGGCGCGAGCAAACTGCGGCCGGCAAAATCGGAGGAAGTGCTCCAGTTCGACGGCAAGACGCTCACGACGGTGCACGGCCCGCACTACCGCTTGATTATCATTGGCGCGGGACAGTTGTCGCGCTTCATCGCGCAGATTGCGCTTGGGCTCGACTACCAAGTGACCGTCTGCGACCCACGCAGCGAATACATGGATCTTTGGGACTTGCCGAACGTGACGCTAACGCGTGACATGCCGGACGATCTCGTCGTGCGCATGAAACCGGACGCGCACACCGCGGTGATCGGACTGACGCACGACCCAAAGCTCGACGACATGGCGCTGCTGGAGGCGCTTAAGTCCACCGCGTTCTACGTAGGCGCCATCGGCTCGCGCGCGAATAACGACAAGCGCCGCAAACGTCTGGCGGATTTCGAGCTGACGGAGGCGCAGATCGCCAAGCTCCACGGCCCGATCGGTTTGTATATCGGCAGCCGCACCCCGCCGGAAATCGCTATCTCGATACTGGCCGAGATGACGGCGTATCGAAACGGCGTGGAACTACCGCCGGAAGTGCGTGTGGAAATCGCGAAGAAACAACAAAGCGTGGCCGCCGGTTGCGTGGTGGCGTAGTGCGGTGCAACTAATCGGCGAGCGCTGCGGACATCGATCGCGCGGCATCGACTCGACGGTCTTCGGGTTCCTTCCCAATTAATCCGCGAAATAGCCGTAACATTTCCGGACTATCCCACTCGGCGGCGCCGACAAGTCGACCGAGTTCGCGACCGTTGCGGTCAATCAGCAGCGTCGCCGGCAAACCCAAGACCTTGACCTGATCCAGCACGCGCGACGACGGATCGATGTACAGGCGCAGATGCTTAATGCCGAAGTCGCGATAGAAATTGCGCACAACTTGCGCGCCGGAAAAATCGACTGAAAGCGCGACAACTTCAAAATTGATCCCGCCGAGTTGTGCTTGCAGTCGATCGAGCGTCGGCATTTCCTTGCGGCACGGCGCACACCAGGTCGCCCACAAATTCAGCACGACAATCTTCCCGCGAAAATTCTTCAATTCAATCATACGTCCTTCGCCGTCTTGAAAAACGAGCGCTGGCATCGGTTGCGGTTTGCTATGCATCGTGAACTTCGGCGTGTTGCCGGTCGCCGCGGTGAAATTCGAATTCGCTGTCGCGCCGGCGGCGATTAGCACAACGACGGCTGACGCGAGGACTTGGAAAATATTCTTGCAGGCTATCATAGGCATCGCCGACGGCATCGAACTTGATTCCACAGACTCTTGCGCTTCGACCCGTCTGCGCCGAGTTGGTTCGCGCTAGGCCACCCGAATAACGGCCATCATGCCGCCGTCTTGGTGCTCCAAGATATGGCAATGAAACATCCAATCGCCGGGATTGTCGGCAACGAAAACTATCTCGGCGGATTCGCGCGGCGCGATCAAAACCGTATCCTGCCATTCGCGCAATTCCGTTTCCGTACCATTGCGCTTGGTGACGCGGAAGCTATGGCCGTGTAGATGGATCGGATGCGGCCAAGCAGTATCGTTTACCAGTGTCAGACGATAAGTGTTTCCGCGCCGCAATGTCAGTATCGGGTCGTGCACATGACCGTTCGCAGCGACACCGTTTACGGCCCACGCCTTGCCGGCACGCACCAGCTCGCGTAGGTCGAGCATGCGACCGTCGAGTCGCGCTTGATGCAGGCGTCCCATGGCGCCGCCTTCGAATCGGATCTCATGCAACTCGGCCTTTGCCAAATTCGGTTCAGTCAATGGATTTGCTGCGAGCGTGATCGAGTCAGGTAATGGATCGCGGCGCAGCGGCGCCTTGTCGTACTCGATGTCGAGAAACTCGTAACTCTCGCGCCGATAGTACGTGTCGCGAAGCGTGTACGACTGGCTCGAATCGGCGGTGGCATCGAGCATGACATCGACCCGCATTGCCGGTGCGAGCACGACCCGTCCACCGACCGGCGCATGCGGCTGCACCGGCTGACCGTCGTAGGCAATGATGCGCGGGTCGTGGCCGCGAAAACTCAACGCGAAGATGCGCGCATTCGCGGCATTGATTAACCGTATGCGCAGGCGTTCACCACGGCGCAGTTGCAATGGTGACGGCTCAGTGCCGTTCAAGGTAACGATATTGCCGAGTTGGCCTCCGTGCGTCATATCGTGTCGATTGGCGAAATCATCGCTCAGCTGTCCGGATTTAGTGACGCGCCAATCGTCCAGCACCCAGGTAAGATCGCGATCGACACGCGGTGGATTGGCTTCGTCGACGATGAACGCGCCATACAAGCCGCGGCCGACTTGCTCGGGACTGCCGAGATGCGGGTGATACCAAAACGTTCCGGCATCGAGGCAATCGAACTCATATACGTGGCGCGCGCCGGGCGCGATCGGCTTTTGCGTCAGATACGGTACGCCGTCTTGTGCGTTTGGTACCCGCAGGCCGTGCCAGTGCACGGTCGTCTCGCGATCGAGATTGTTGATCGCCACGATTCGTACGCGCTCGCCTTGACGCACCCGAATCTCCGGTCCCGGAACCAGACCGTTGAAGGCCCATACGTTTACCTTGGGGTCCTGTGCGCCGAGCAGCGGCGCGGTGGACGGTTCCAGCCGCAGCTCGAAATCGCGCACCGACGTTTGCCGGGACGCGGCTCGCAATGGTCGGGAGCCAAGAAAGGCGAGGCCGCTGACGCCAAAAGCCGTCTGTAAAAACCTACGTCGCGGTATGAGACCTGCGGTCACGTGCGATGCGAGTATGGGAGGATGCTCAATTGACCGTCGTCATGGATATTGGTTCTGAGCGATCGATGGAACAATGAGTGGCCTACGTCCAAGCCGCGTGTTAGGGATATCTCAATTGCTGAACAAACCGCGCCGCTTAAGCGACTCGCGATTCGGCAGCGCGGCGCAGCCAAGCGAACAAGCTCGCGAACACCGCGTCGCGTATTCCTCTTGGCGACAAGGTCAAATCGTGAAATCCTCCTGGAAACGAACGGGTGGTAACGTCTTTTCCCAATCCACGGCTCCAGCGTGCGATGTGTCGCCAATTCAGGACGATATCCGCTTCATCCGAATGCATCGTGAGCACGGGGCAGGAAATCGATAGGCCGGCATGTACTTGAGCCTGAGCGCGCCGAATCGCGGCCACCCAACCGTAGTATGCCGGGAACCCTTCTATTGGTTTCAGCCGTAAGTCGAAATCCCATTCGCCGGCGTAGTTCTTGTGGATGCTTTTCGGGTACGCCGGGTCTACCGCGTTGGGATCATTTAAGAACGGAAATACGCGTCCGATCACTGAGCCGATGCTTAGCAGCGCACGTCGATTGCGCGGCACATTGAACTCGAAGAAAGGGCTATTCAGCCATAGCGCTTTAACGCGCCCGCGCAGCTCGCCTTCGTGCGTGTACAGCGCGCAGACCAAGCCACCCGTAGAGTGTCCGAGCAGCACTGTCGGTTGGTTGATTACCTCGAGTGCCTTGGTGAGATCAGCGTAATACTCCTTGATGGACTTGCAGAAATTCGGATGCTGATGCGGTCGCAGTGAGCGTCCATGTTTACGCAAATCCAGCGCATAAAACGCAAAGCCTTCCTCGGAAAACCGCTCAGCTAGGTGGCGCTGGAAGAAATAATCGATAAAGCCGTGTACGTAGAGTACTGCCGTGGCGGCGCCTGGTGGTGGCGGTAACCGTACCAGCGTCGCGCTGACGGAACCGTCATAGTCGTCGGGGAAGGGAAGTTCGAGCGACTCAAACCCCGGTAGCAATCGATCTGGCTGCCAACCGGAGGCATTCATCTATTTTATCGGCTCGATCGGTAAGTCGTTTTGGGCGGCGAATTGCGACCAGTAATCACACGTTTCGAGGGCAAATCGCGCCGCAAACGTATCGTATGATGGCGTCGAAACGCCCAGTTGCTCGCATAGCCGCTGGTAAAAATGCGGTTCGAGCGCGGCGACGGCGATCCATCCGTCCTTGGTGCGATACAGGTTATATCCGGCAAAAGCGCCGCCAAGTCGCGCACCGGTGACGGTAAGCCCCGCGTCACGCGGAGCAGCAAGCCGTTTCGCGGCATCGGCGATAGCGACCTCGATATATTGTGCGTTGCCGGTACGCTCGCGCGCCAGTAAAACGGCGACCGCGGCAAGTGCCGCTTGCTCACTGCCCGCAACATCCGCGTACAACGTGGTGGGTAAGGCCGGTGGTCGAAGCAAACCATTGCTGCCGAGATAGGTTAAATCATGGCCCGCGATATTTTGGTTGGGCGCGGGATAACCGACCATCGCAACTTGGCAAAGGCGAGGAAAGCGCTGATGCAGGTTTTCCCATCCAAGTTCAAGGCGATCCAGCGCGGCCGGCCGTTGCGATGTCAGCAATAAGTCGGTGTTGCCGAGCTGCTCGTTCATCTGGGCGCGACCGGCCGGTGTCTTCAGATCGCACTTTACGACAGTTAGATCGTCGGTTAGTCGGCCATACCAGGCGGGACTAACCGCTGCCAGCGGATCTCCCTGCGGCGGCTCAATCTTGGTAACGGTAGCCCCGAGATCGCGCAAGCGTTCAATGGCCATCGGCCCGGGGACGTTCAATGCGAGCGTAATAACTCGCATGCCGGCCAAAGGAGAAGTTTCTAGGCGCATCGATTCAATAACCGAACAGCTGAAGCATGTTCGCTAACTTCCTTATTTGAAATCGAAAAATAATACAGGTATTCGCCAGGGCAGGGAACAACCGCGAGCGGTCACGATAAGTGCCGCACGCGGACAAATCGGCCGGGGTACTCGCGATAATTTGCGATCTATCCGGCCAGCCGGATCAGTCGGCGTAAAGGAGCGTGCCTAGCTCTTGTGCTGCCGCACGCAAATGCGGTAACGCGCTGGTTTCCATCTCGCGGGAACTTACCCGGATCGCCTGAGCCCCGACATTCATTGCTGCGACGACGCGTCCATGGCCATTTCGTACCGGCACGGCGATCGAACGTAAGCCAATCTCGAGTTCTTGATCGACAATGGCATATCCCTTTTCGCGCACGGCATCGAGAATCTGTAGTAGCTTTTCCTTTGCGGTCACGGTCCGTTCCGTAATTGGCTTGAGCTTTACTTTGTCGAGGTACTTATCCAAATCTGCGGGTGCGAGATGGGCCAACATTACGCGGCCCATCGAGCTGCAATAGGCCGGAAGGCGGCTACCGGGTTTCAAGTCGATCGACATTATGCGAGTCGTGCGCGTCGAACGTGCGACGTAGACAATTTCATCGTCGTCGAGCACCGCAATCGAGCAGGATTCGTGAACCTTCGCATTGACTTGATCGAGGAATGGCAAGGCCGACACTACCAGCGGGGTCGATGAGAGGTAGGAATGCCCGAGCGCGAGAATCTTGGGTGCGAGTGAAAAGTGCCGCTCGTTTGCAGCGACATACCCGAGCTGATTCCGGGTATCCGACGGGGAAGGGCGCCCAGCGCGAAACACCCTGATCGAGGTATGGCAGGCGAATGCCGCGGGTCGATATCGACACGACAATGACAATCACGATGCGCCGCTCGATCCGAATTTCGGTGGCTGTGGCCGGCTGTTCACCGACGACGACGGTCGCTATCAGTTCGTTAGTATCCGGCCGGGCGCCTATCCGTGGAAAAATCACCCGAATGCCTGGCGTCCTTCGCATATTCACTTCTCGCTATTCGGGCCCGCTTTCCTGACGCGCTTGGTCACGCAGATGTATTTTCCCGGCGATCCGCTACTTCCATTCGATCCAATTTTTAATTCGGTGCCGGACGAAAAGGCGCGCCAGTTACTGGTGTCGTCGTTCGACTGGGAAACGACCCGTCCGGAATACGCGCTTGGCTTTCGTTTCGATATCGTCTTGCGCGGTCGCGGCGCAACGCCGATGGAGAAGTAGCATGCCACGAGCGATTACACCGAATCAGACGGTCGGACCTTATTTTCAAATCGGCCTGGCTCACCTTTATGTTCAGGATGTCGCGGGCGCGGGCGCGCGATTCGGGATACGCGGTCGCGTGTTGGACGGCGACGGCAAACCGGTTAACGACGCGCTGGTCGAGATTTGGCAGGCCGACGCCCAAGGTCGATACGCGCCGACACTCGGCGAACGCGGTAAGTCGGTCCGCGGCTTCGGGCGCGTCGCCACCGACGCCGCCGGAGCATTTCAATTCACCACGACCAAGCCAGGTCGCGTGCCAGGCCCCGGCGGCGTCATGCAAGCGCCGCATCTCGCGATCGCGGTGTTCATGCGTGGCTTGCTCAAACATCTAGTCACGCGCGTGTATTTCCCCGACGAGCAGAGTAATCTTGAAGATCCGATACTGAATCTCGTTCCCACGGAGCGGCGCCGCACATTGGTAGCAAAAAAGATCGGCACCGACGAAAGCGCGCTCGAATGGAACGTCATCCTGCAAGGTCAGGATGAGACTGTGTTCTTCGATTATTGAGCCCGCCCACGACATCCCAATTGCTCGGCCCGCTGTTCGCCACCGACGCGATGCAAGAAATTTTCTGCGATCGCACTCGGCTACAGCGAATGTTGGATGTTATCGCCGCGCTCGCCCGCGCCGAGGCGCGGGTCGGCGTGATTCCGTCCGCCGCGGTTGCCGCGATCGAGTCGCGGTGCCGTGCCGAGATATTCGACGTGGATGCGCTGGCGCGCGCGACCGCGGCCGCCGGTAATATTGCGATCCCGCTGATTAAGGACCTGACCGCGCGCGTCGCCAGCGGCGACGCGGCGGCGGCCGGCTTCGTGCATTGGGGCGCCACGAGTCAGGACACGATCGATACCGGGCTCGTGCTTCAGTTGCGCGATGCGTTGGCGCTGATCGAGAACGATACGGCGCGGCTCGCTCACGCCTTGGCCGATCTTGCTGAATTTCACAAGCGCACTGTCGTCGCCGCGCGAACGTGGATGCAGCAAGCATTGCCTACCACTTTTGGACTCAAGGCTGCCGGCTGGTTGAGCGCGATTGATCGTCATCGCCTGCGGTTACGGGAACTTAAGCCTCGCATTTTGGTTCTGCAATTTGGCGGTGCGGCGGGAACCTTGGCGGCGCTCGGTGCCGATGGTATGGCGACGGCATCGGCGCTGGCCGGCGAGCTAGAACTGGCGCTGCCCGACTCGCCATGGCATACGCAGCGCGACCGCGTTGTCGAAGTAGCGACGGTGCTTGGGCTAATCACCGGAACGCTCGGCAAGATCACGCGCGACATATCGCTCATGATGCAAACCGAAGTCGGCGAAACCTTCGAGCCGCGCGCGCCGGGACGCGGCGGATCGTCGAGCATGCCGCACAAGCGCAATCCAGTGGGTTCGGCAGTTGTACTTGCCGCAGCGACGCGAGTGCCGCCGTTGGTCTCGACCTTGTTGGCGTCGATGCCGCAAGAACATGAGCGTGGGCTCGGCGGGTGGCACGCAGAATGGGAAACGCTGCCGCAGATATGCGCCTTATGCAGTGGCGCACTGGCGCACACTATCGATGTAATCGCCGGTCTCGATGTCGACACGGATCGCATGCGCGCCAATCTCGAAACAACCGACGGCTTGATCTTCGCCGAAGCCGTCACGATGGCGCTTGCCAAACACCTCGGACGCATGCCGGCGCACGAATTGATCGAGAGCGCTTGCCGGCGCGCGCTTGAACAAGGCCGGAATCTGTATGACATCCTCGCCGGCGACTCGAAAGTCAATGCGCTACTGTCGGATACGGAACTAACGGCAATGTTCGATCCGTTGAACTATCTTGGCTCGGCGGAGCAATTTGTCGATCGCGTACTGGCGCAACATCGAACTACAAATCAGGATGTGACGTAAAGTTTGTCGATGACGAGGGGAATCGCGAATGGATGAAAACGAGCGTTACAACCAGGGCATGCAAGTACGCCGCGCGGTGTTGGGCAACGCCCATGTCGATCGGACCCTGGCCAAGAAAGATGCGTTCAATGACGAGTTCGAGCAGCTCATCACGCGCTACGCCTGGGGCGAAGCCTGGACGCGACCGGGTTTGCCGCGCCACACGCGCAGCCTCGTTACCTTGGCGGCGCTGGTGGCGTTGAATCATGGCGACTACGTACGGCTCCATCTTCGCGGCGCCATCAACAACGGCGTTAGCCGCGATGAGATCAAGGAGCTATTGATGCACCTCTCGATTTATTGCGGCGTGCCGGCGGCGAACGCTGCTTTTCGAATTGCCAAGGAAGTATTCGCCGAGATGGATGCTGTCGGCTAATCAGAACGATCGATAAATTATGCACCGCTAAGATCGTTCGATCGTTTACACACGCGATCGATAAATCTAACTGTCGCCGCAATGACCGCGTCGGGTTTGTCGCGATGCGGTGAGTGTCCGCAGTCGGCTAGTTTTAGCACTTCAACGTCCGCAGCCGAGCGTTCGATGCGCGCGACCTGATCCATGGTGCCGTATTCGTCGTCTTCGCCCTGGATTACTAGAATCGGGCAAGCAACCTTGGGTACGAATTCCTCGATGTTCCAGGTGCGAAACGCAGGATGCAGCCAGATGTCGTTCCAACCGCGGAAAGTCAAGTCGACGTTCGCGTGATACTTAGCAAGCTTCTGCGGCAGATCGGAAGTTTCAAACGCATGCTTGGCGGCCTCGATGTTTTCGATGGTAATGTCTTCCACAAGAACATGCGGCGCCATCAATATCTCCGTCATTACCGGTCGTGCACCGGCGCCCGCGTGAATTAACGCAATCGACGCGCCGTCGCTATGGCCGAAGAGTATCGGCCGAACGACACCGAGCTTATCGAGCATTTCCGGTAGTGCGTACAACGCCTCATCGTGCATGAAGCGAACGTCGCGCGCTGTCGTCAGAGGATCGGAGCCGCCGTAGCCGTAACGCGAATAGATCAAGGCGTTGCAACCGGCGGCGTGTGCAATACGATCCGGAAAATCGCGCCACATCGCGACCGATCCCAATCCTTCATGCAGAAAAACGATCACCGGCGCATCGACGGGTGCGACTCGCACGAAGCGATATTCAAGACGATGACCTTGAACCGCAATGAATTCCACTTATACGCCGAGATGCTGCTGCAAAATATCCGGGCGTGCCCGTAGCTCGGCGCTGGTACCGGTATAGGCAACCTGACCCTTCACCAATACGACGTTGCAATCGGCAATCGCCGTTATTGCGCCGTGGTTCTTGTCGACAATTACGGTAGCAATTCCGCTCGCGCGTATATCGCGGATAATGCGCCAAATTTCGACAGCGATCAGCGGCGCCAAGCCTTCGGTGGCCTCATCGAGAATCAACAGCTCAGGGTTGGTCATGAGCGCGCGACCGATGGTTAGCATCTGCTGTTCGCCGCCGGAAAGCTGCGCGCCGTTTTGATGGAGTCGCTCGGCGAGGCGCGGAAACGTCGCGAGCACGCGCTCCAAGGTCCAATCGCGACTGCCGTTGAAACCGGCGCGCGCCGTCATTATCAAATTTTCGCGCACGCTGAGATTGGGAAAAATGCCGCGACCCTCGGGGACGTAGGAAATCCCCAGTCGTGCGATCTGATGCGGAATCGCGGTATTCATGGATCGTCCGCGCACTTGCAACTCGCCGCGGCGCGCCGGAGTCAGGCGCAGCAGGCTACGGATCATCGTGGTTTTGCCCATGCCATTGCGCCCCATGAGCCCGATCGTTTCGCCGCGGCGCACGATGAAATCGACACCGCGCAAAATGTGGCTGGCGCCATAGTACGTATGTAATCCACGTGCTTCGAGCAATGTGTCGTTCGTCATAGCGTCGCGGCGTCGCCGAGATATATCTGCCGCACCGAACGACTCGCGCGTATCTGCTCGGGCGATCCGCTTTCCAGCACTTGGCCGTTGGCTTTTACCGTAATCCGCTTGGCGGCGGCGAATACCGCGTCCATGTCGTGCCCGACA
>Ga0209640_10004427_pt1 | contig 12317 bp, 11 predicted proteins | sample RifCSP10_1_FD_184018 | JGI IMG/M metagenome (GOLD analysis project Ga0209640, IMG submission 184018) | Soil microbial communities from Rifle, Colorado - Rifle CSP2_sed 10_1 (SPAdes) (version 2) | ecosystem: Environmental > Terrestrial > Deep subsurface > Rock core/Sediment | place: Rifle... | reverse complement strand
TCCTCGCCCTGACGTCGATCACGATGGCCGATGGCGTGACGCTCAACGGTCGAGCGCTCGCCCGGAACGGCCAAGTGACGTTGATCAATGACACCATCACGCGCTCGCCGTGCGCGGCGCCCGCGCCGACGGCGTCCGCCACCACCCCCGGCCCGACCGCCTTACCCACTGCGCCGACAACCACCACGCTGCCAACGACCGACGTTCCCGGGTCCGGGTCGACCTGGCTCGTCGTCGTCGGGATCGTGCTCTTGATCCTCGGTGTCCTCGCCGGCCGCCGGCCGCTGTCCATGATCCGCGCGCGAGACGCACGAGCATCTGAGCCCGATCTCTACTAAGGCGCCATCACCACGAATCGAACCGACCGCACGGTCGTTGACCGAAACACCGGGGTGCGCTGATCAGGCCGGACAGCCCCATCAGGTCCGCGTCGAGCTCCTCGGCCGTCTCGAGGATCCGGGCCGCCGGGACCATGACCCCGAGGTCGACGACCTCGTCGTCGTTGCAGCCGAGGACGACCCCGACGATGTTCTTGCCGATGTCATGGACGTCGCCCTTGACGGTCGCGGTCACGATCGTGCCGGCCCTGCGCCGTGCCTCGCCCTCGAGTCCGAACGCGGCCAGGCGGTGGCGGTTCGCCCCGAACGACAGCAGGAGGGTCCCCATCCCCGCCGTCGGCGAGCAGCGGGCGCCCCTCAAGGCGCTCGCGGAACCGCCGGCGCGACGCGGAGATCCGGTCCATCTGCCCTACCCGCCCGCCATCGCCGGTAGCAGCACGACCCGGTCCCGCTCGCCGACGACCGTCTCGAGCGCGTCGAGGTGGCGGACGTCGGTGTCGTTGACGAAGACGTTCACGAAGCGGTTGAGCCGGCCCTCGCCGTCGAACAGCTGGGCCGACAGCGACGGGTGGGCGGCCAGGAGGCCGTCGAGGACCTCGCGGACCGTTGCGCCGGCGACCTCGATCTCCTTGGCGCCGCCGGTCGCGGCGCGGAGGGTCGGTGGGATGCGGACCGTGCTCATGCTCGTCCCTCCAGCCACGATTCGAATGCCCCGAACGTCGGGCGGATCGGCAGGCCGGGCTCGGGCCGGCCGCTTCCGGCCCAGCCGTCGAGGCCCAGGCGGCGCGCATCGGGCGTCTTCACGCCGTTGCCGGTGAGGAGCACGACGACCTCGTCATCGGCATCGATGACGCCGCGCATGTGAAGGAGTATCCCGCCAGGCACGGCCTTCCTCTCGAGGCTACGCAGGGCGGAGCCGAGACCGCGCTGCCCGACTACCAGCAGAAGCTGCCGGCGATGCCGCGTCGTTCTCAGCCATCGGCGCCACGCGCCGGTGGAGCGAATCGATGACCACCGGTGGTCGGGTGGCGTCTCGCATGGCGGTCCTCTGTGGCGTCGTTACACTCGGCGGCGCGGGAAGCGCTGGCGTGGCGCAGCAGAGCCCGGGCGTGACGCAGCCGAACTTCGCCGACATCCAGGTGCAGGCGCTGCAGGTGCAAGGGAACGTGTACATGCTCGCGGGTGCCGGCGGCAACGTGACCGTCCAATTCGGCGACGATGGCGTGCTCGTCGTGGACACGCAGGTTGCCGAGATGGCAGACAAGCTCCTCGCCGAGGTCGCGCGGATGTCCGGCAGCAGACCCATCCGCTACATCGTCAACACGCACATGCATCCCGATCACGTTGGCGGCAACGAGCGGTTCAGGCGCGCCGGCGCCTCCATCGTCGCCGGCAATGTGGCGTTCGACATCCGTGACAGCGGCGGCGCGGCGATCATCGCGCACGAAAACGTGCAGCGGCGGCTGCTCGCGCCGCAACCGAACGGCGCACCCGTCGCTGTGTCTGGGCTGCCGACCGAGACGTTCTTCGGCGATGAGGACACCTTGTTCTTCAACGGCGAAGCGATCGAGCTTGTTCATCAGCCGGCCGCACACACCGACGGCGATGTGATGGTGTTCTTCCGGAAGTCGGATGTGATAAGCACTGGCGACATCTACACCACAACCACATATCCATTCATCGACACGGCGAACGGCGGCAGGATCGACGGCATCCTCTCCGGCTTGAACCGCATCATCGACCTGACCGTGCCCCGCGACAAGCAGGAAGGCGGCACGATGGTGATTCCCGGGCATGGCCGCATCTCCGACGAGGCTGACGTCGTCGAGTACCGGGACATGCTCACCATCATTCGCGACCGGGTGCAGGAGATGACGCGAAAAGGTTGGTCGCTTCAGCAGGTTCGCTCGGCCCGGCCGACGTCGGACTACGACGGCCGTTACGGCGCGACGTCCGGATCCTGGACGACCGACATGTTCGTCGAGGCGGTCTATCGAACGCTCGAGGGGAAGAGGCAGTGACCGCGCTCACAAAGTCGCGAGCTGTCGCCATGATCGGTCTGCTCGCGGCGCTCGAGTTCCCCCCGCGCGCGATCGCTCGGCAGGCACCGCCGCCGGTGACGCCGCGCGCGTCGGCGTCGATCGATCTCACGGGAACGTGGGTGTCGATCGTGAACGAGGACTGGCGATGGCGCATGGTCACGCCGCCGGTCGGTGACTTCCCGGGCATCCCACTCAATCCTGCCGGTCAGAAAGTGGCGCAGGCGTGGGATCCATCGCGCGACGGTTCGTGCCTGGCGTTCGGAGCCGCGGCGTTGCTACGGATGCCGACTCGTGTACGGTTCACGTGGGAGACCGATCGCACGTTGAAGCTGGAGACCGACAACGGCCAGCAGACGCGGCGGTTGATGTTTGGACAGGCGGCGCAGCCCACGACGCGAACGCTGCAAGGACGGTCCGCCGCCGAGTGGACTCGAACGCTGCCCCCCTCGAATCCGTTCGGTCTCGGGTTCCCTGGAGGTCCGCCGCGGCCTGGTGGAGCCCTGAAGGTTGTCACGATCAACTTGAGCGGAGGTTGGTTGCGGCGGAATGGCGTGCCCTACAGCGAGAACGCTGTCGTCACGGAGTACTTCGATCGCTTCCCGGTGCCCAACGGCGGCGAGTGGTTCGTCGTCACCACCGCGGTCGATGACCCAACGTATCTTTCGCGAAGCTTCGTCACGAGCTCGCACTTTCGCCGTGAGCCCGACGACTCGAAGTGGAAGCCGCGGCCCTGTCGAGCGTAATTCCCAAGGGGTCTTGATGTCGGAGCCTACGCGACGAGAATTCCTCATGACCGGCCTCGGCGCCGTCGCGGCCGCTGTGCCGGTCTTCGGACAGCCCCAGGATCTTGCCACGCTGACGTTGAAGCAGGCTTCGGACCTCATTCGACGCCGCACCGTGTCAGCCGTCGAGTTGACCAGTGCGTGTATGACGCGCATCGATGCCTACAACCCAGGGCTGAACGCGTTTGTCACAGTCGCCAGAGAGCAGGCGCTGGAAGCGGCTCGCCGGTTGGATGCGGAGCGAATGAGCAGCGGATGGCGAGGTCCGCTGCACGGTATCCCCGTTGCGCTCAAGGACAACATCGACACGGCTGGTATTCGGACCACCGGAGCGAGCGCGCTCTTCAAAGACCGGATTCCTGACGACGATGCTGTGGTGGTCGCACGTGTGCGGCAGGCTGGCGCTATCGTCCTCGGCAAATTGAACCTGCACGAGTTCGCGCTTGGTGGAACCAGCGCGGTCACGTACTTCGGACCGGTGCGCAACCCATGGGCGCTGGATCACCATCCGGGAGGATCGTCGGGTGGCAACGCGGCCGCTGTCGCCGCCGATTTGTGTGTGGCGACGCTGGGAACCGACACCGGCGGTTCGATTCGCATCCCTGCCTCGTACTGCGGCATTGTCGGGTTCAAGCCGGCGGCCGGTCGGGTGAGCAACAGAGGAGTGATCCCAAACTCCTGGACGTTCGATACCGTCGGCCCGATGTGCAAGACAGTCGAGGACGCGGCACTCGTGTTGAGCGTCATCGCCGGCTACGACGAGCTGGACCCGACGTCGGTGAACGTGCCGGCGGCCGATTACGCTCGTGCGATGCGTGCGCGAGTGTCGAAGCTTCGTCTGGGAGTACCGCGGATACCGTTCTACGAGGGCCTCGAGCCGGAAGTGGCGAAGGCCGTGGAAGCCGCCCTGACGGACTTGCGGAAGATCGTCGCCGACGTCAGGGAAGTCCAGCTTCCTGCGTCACCGGGTCTGGGAGCGGTGTCGAATGCCGAGATCTACGCATATCACGCGCCTTGGATGACCAAGACGCCAGAGCTATACCAGGAAGCCACTCGCCGCATCGTGCTGGGCGGCGCCAATGGCAAGGCTGAGACGTATGTTCACGGGTTGCGTCGAGTGGAGCTCGCGCGACGGGAGATCGCGAGGGCGTTCGCGTCGATCGACGTTGTGGTCACACCGACCACGACCGGTGTGACGTCGTTGATTCCGCGCCAGTTGCGCGTGCCGCCATCCGCCGCGGCTGCTCCCGCAGGCGCCGGTCCCGCAGCCGCAGGGGGCGGTGCTGCCGGTTTTCGCAACACGTCATATTTCAGCTTCTTCGGTTTGCCCGCGATCTCCGTGCCCTGCGGCTTTACCGCGTCGGGCCTTCCCATCGGCCTTCAAATCGGCGGCGCGCCGTTCGCGGAATCGACCGTCCTCGCGCTTGCCCACGCGTACGAACAGGCAACCGAGTGGCACAAGAGGCGCCCGACGCTGGCATTGGGATCGAACTGAGAGCCACGACCTGCTTTGGAGGCACTATGACGGTTGCTCCGCGCTCGAACCCGTCCCGCCGAGAATTCGTCCTGGCCGGCCTGACGGCTGCTGTCGGGTCGGCATTGCCCGCGTCCGCCTTCGCCCAGGCTACGGCGGACAAGTCGGCTCAATCACGGGACCTGGCGGGGCTGACGCTGAAACAGGCATCGGATCTGGTCCGCCGAAAAGACGTCTCTCCGGTGGAGCTCGCCGAGGTCTGCCTGGCGCGCATCGATCGGCACGATCGTGCGATCAACGCGTTCATCACCGTCACGCGCGAGCAGGCGTTAGCGACCGCCCGGGAGATGGACGCGGAGCTCAGGCGCGGCGCGCGGCGTGGGCCGCTCCACGGCATCCCGATTGCGCTGAAGGACAACATCGACACGGCGGGAGTCCTGACGACTGCCGCCAGCGGTGTCTTCAAGGATCGCGTCCCCACCGAGGACGCGGACGTGGTCGTGCGGTTGAAGAAGGCCGGCGCCGTTCTTCTCGGCAAGCTGAATCTGCACGAGTTTGCGCTGGGTGGGACGTCGGCCGTCACCTACTTCGGTCCGGTGCACAACCCGTGGGCCCTCGATCGCGTCGCGGGTGGCTCATCGGGCGGCTCGGCTGCCGCGGTTGCGGCCGACATGTGCTTCGGCGCGCTGGGCACTGACACCGGAGGGTCGATCCGCATTCCCGCCTCGTTGTGCGGTATCGTCGGATTCAAACCCACGTACGGCCGTGTCAGTAATCGTGGCGTGATTCCCATGGCGTGGACGCTGGACCATGTCGGCCCGATGTGCAAGACGGTCGAGGATGCCGCGTTGATGCTGACAGCGATCGCCGGCCACGACGCACTCGACCCGACGTCGGTCGATGTGCGGGTCGCGGATTACAGCCGTGCGATCCGCGTGGAGACATCGAAGCTGCGCGTCGGCGTCGCGCGCACGCCGTTCTTCGACAACCTCAACCCGGAGGTGGCGAAGGCTGTCGAGGCCGCGCTCGAGGTCGTGCGCACGCTGACAGCCGGCGTCATGGATGTGCAGGTCCCTCCGGCAGGAAACGTTGCCGACGTGTGGAATCCGGAGATCTACGCGTACCACTTGCCGTGGATTACGAAGACGCCCGAGCTGTACCAGGAAGCGACGCGTAACTTGATTCAGGGAGCGGGTAAGGCCAATTCGGCCACCTACGCACAGGCCCGTCGCCAGGTGGACGTCGTGCGCCGGGAGATCAAGAAGGTATTCGCCACCGTCGATCTGCTCGTGACGCCCACGCAACGGGGCGTCGCGCAACCGATTGCGGCACCCCAGCCGGCTCCGACCGGCGGACGAGGAGGAGCGCCGGCGCCAGGGGCAGCGGGCGGGGGACTCGTCAATACCGCCGCCTTCGATCTCTATGGTCTGCCCACGATTTCTGTTCCGTGCGGGTTCTCTCAGTCGGGTTTGCCGATCGGCCTGCAAATCAGCGGCAACCACTTCTCGGAGTCGACGGTGCTCGCGCTCGCGCACGCCTATGAACAGGCAACCGACTGGCACAAACGGCGCCCGGTGCTCTCGTGAGACCTCGGCCGCTCGACCCGGAACTCGTGTTCCTTGCCGCCTTTCATGGCGAACACCACGCGACGGAGGGCGGTGATGTCCGTGAGTGGATCACCGTCGACGCCAATCAGATCGCCCTCAAACCCTGGAGCAATGGCCCCGATTGTCTCCTTCAGTCCGAGTGCCTCGGCGGCGAGCGACGTTGCGCCGGTGATCGCCTCCATCGCGGACTGACCGCCCGTTTGAACACGGTAGACAATCTCGCGAGCGTTCTGCCCGTGCGCGCCGGCGCCGGCATCGGTCCCCATGATCTGATCCGGTGTGCCGGTGGTCTCGTTGATGGGAGCGATCGATGTCAGAAGTCGTGGTCCAGGCAACACCCCTCTGGAAATGGCGGCCCGCAAGGGTACATCCAGGCGCGAGCCGATGCTCTGGGCGGTGGTGAATCCATTGAGGAGCATGGAGTACGCACTCTCCGCCTCGTACAGGATGGACTCCTCTGGGCCTTCGCCTTCGCTGGTCGCACGGCCATTCCGGCCGAAATGGTTGGCGATGTGGACATGGGTGTCGATGAGGCCAGGCAACAGAGTGAGCCGGGACACGTCATACGAGATGCGAGCGCCGGACGGTGGTCCGACGCTCCGGAGTTTTGCGCCCACCAGATCACGTTCACCGAGCGCGACACACCACCCTTTCCGTCAAGGAGCGTTCCCGCTCGAAGGACCGTTTCCTCTGCCTGCAGAGGCATGGTGACCGTCAGGATGAGGACACAGCCTGCGGACACGGCGGGGATCATCCTGGCTGTCGTTTTCATGTTCTACGCGTCAATCAGCGCTTGGGTAAATCGATGGCCGGATTGCGGTCGAAGAAATCGAACGGCCGCAACTCGAAGCTGTGCCAGACAACCGGCATGACGGGCCAGTCTTCTGCCCGCACCACATGATGCATCCCGATGGTGTGCCACAGCACCACGTCGGTCTGCTCGATGCGACGATTCGCCTTCGTCCATGCGGGCAGGCCTTGGCCGGGAATGCTCAAAGTCGGATAGTCGCCCGCGGCATACTTTTCCTCGGGCCGGTACGGCGTCACCCAGAGGCTGTGATCGATGAAGCCTGCTCGTCGCCGTGGGTAGTCCTCCGGAGCCAAGAGCGTGGCCATCGTCATTCCTGGTACGAGCTGGTAGCTCGTCGGATACCCAACATGATTCCTTCGGGTCGTGCTGACGACGCGCCATAGCGCCGGCCTCTCCATATCGACGTGCAGCATTCCCTCACTCTCGGTCCGGGCGGTCGTCGCTTGCCGCACCCAGATACTGCGGCGTGGATGGTCGGCAGGCAGAGCCTTGGTCACGAGCCGGTCGGCGACGAAGCTGTTGGCCGCTCCATCCACGTCGACATCGAGCCGGAAATTGAAGTAGTGATCGTGGTTCACGGCGACTACGTGCTTGTCAACGAAGCGCCCGTAGGCATCTGGCGCTTCGGTGGCCGCGCGACCCTCTCCGCCGGCTGAAGGCTGTTCGCTCGCCGTTGCGACCCGAGTGGCCTTCACCTCGGTAATGCCGGTGGCGCCGACCGCGACGCGGATCGACCCGTCCTGCTGGAAGGTCCAGTCGAACACGTAGTCGTAGTTGCCGAGAACCGCGGCGCTTCTGACAACCAGATCCCGTCGTCGCCGGCTCTCAGGCTCCTCACCGAAGTGTCTCCAGGCCATCTCGCCCGCCTCGCGCTCGAAGAGGCACAGCACGTTGCCCACGGTCCTGGGCCGTCCCTGATCTCCTGCGATGAGGCCGTCGACGTAGACGGCATGTTCCGGGCAGTCGAGCCCCACCAGCAGCGGCTTGGACAGCCCGCCGGCGCTGAACTCTCCGGCGTCGAGGAAGTTGCGCTGATACCACGCAAAGCTGGGATCCATGTACGGGACAAAGATTTCGGAGAGGCTGCCCTGGTACAGAACCGGGCGACGCGCGTCACCGTCGCCGTACGTGACCGTTGAGATAACCGTACCGGCACGCTGATCGGATCGGACATGGAAGCGCCATTTCTGCCATTCGACGATGTGGCCCTCGACGCGGAAGCCGGGGCCGAGCGGCTGATCGACACGGATTGGGCTCGGCACCTGGCGCGCCGTGCCGATCGATGTCGCGTCGTAGTCGGCGCTCGTCGCCGGGATCGGAACAATCTCCTCGTCGACAACTCGCAGCACTTCTTTGGCATTGAGATCGACGACCGCCGTCAGACCGGAGATGCCGCGGGGCCAGGTGTTGCGGACGCCCCGCGGGTCGGAGCATTGAACATGGGCTATGCGCCTTCCGCGCTGTTCGTCGGTTGCGAAATATCCTGGAGGAAGAGCCGTGCAGCTGAGGAACGTGAGGTCGGTGATGCCCCGTCTTTTCATCGCCTCGATGAACCTGGGATTCTTCTTGACCTCCGCCGACATGGCCGTGTACTCCTCCTGGAGCCAATTCGGCTGGACATCGCGCAGCTGTGTCCACGACAGAAGGCGGCGGCCAGTTACGTCGACGATGGCTTCGTGCGTCTCGCGTCCCTGGCGCACGAGCGCGGAGGCCTGTCGCGGAAAGCTCATTCCTTTCGACCAGCTCCAGACGAGCTCTTTTGGAGGCTCGCGTAGGTTGACGATGGAGAAACGTGTGTCCCCTTTCACGTGACCTGCCTCTTGCAAGACTTCCAAGACAGTCCAGTACTCTCGAAAGCTAAGGGGATCGAGGGGATGCTCGACGCTCTGCGCGGCCAGCGGTGAGGCAGCGAGCCAGAAGGCCAGAGAGAGCCAGCAGGTTACGGTCGAACGGAGCCTCGAATGTGTCATAGCGACCTCTCCACAGTCATACGAGCGCTGTAAGCCGGCCACATACTGTCCCGCTCTCGACGTAGAGTGTCAATTTCGAATGTCGCTCTCCTCACTTTCCGATCGGGCATAGTGATATCCCTGAGGATCTTGAACCATGGATCCCGACCCGTGCGATGATGCGCGTCATCAAGTCTGGTCTGTCGCCGTATCCTATGGAGATGACGCGATGAGAAGGACCCGCTTTGGGACGGCAGCAGCCGTCGCGATCGTGGCCGGGCTGTGCGTCGCCAGAGCGGCCGGACAGGAGCCGACGGACCAGGCGATGATCGCCGCAATCAAAGCTGAGGGGATACGCCGTTCCGAGGCACCGAGGCTCTTCCACGCCCTGACTGACGTGCTCGGGCCGCGCCTGTCAGGATCGCCCGCCCACGTGGCGGCCGCTCGCTGGGCCCTCGACCGCTTTCGCGATTGGGGTCTGGCGAACCCGCGCCTCGAGCCGTTCGAATTCGGCCGGGGATGGTCGCTCGAAAAGCTCAGTGTCGAGATGATCGCACCGCGCTACATGCGGCTCATCGGGTACGCCGAGGCGTGGTCGCCGCCGACGTCCACAGTCGTGACCGGCACGCCGATCTATATCGGCGACAGCGCCGCCGAGGAGATCGATCGGCTGGGCGCCCGCCTGCGGGGCGCGATCGTCCTGACCCACCGGTCCCAGACGGAGTTCCTTCGTGCTGACCGGGTCCAGCCGTCAGTCGGCGACGGACCGGTGCAAACAGGCAATCCTCCCCTTCCCGAACCCTCCAGTGCCACTCCGACGCAGCAGATGCTCGCGCGCCTTCGAGCCCATGGGGCAGGGGTCGCGCTACGGCCGGGAGCGATGGAGCACGGAACCGTTCGCGTCCAGGGCAACCGAAGCACGGCCGACGACGCTGTGCCCTCGGTCGTGCTCGCGGCGGAGCACTACAACATGCTCGTCCGCCTGGTGCAGACCGGAGTGCCGATTGAGATTCGCGTTGACGTCGGCGTCCGTTTTCATCAAGACGACCGCAACAGCTACAACGTCCTGGCGGAGATCCCGGGCACCGATCCCGCCCTGCGGGACGAGGTCGTCTTCGTGGGCGCGCACCTGGACTCATGGCATACGGCCACCGGCGCCACAGACAACGCCGATGGGGTAGCCACTGTGATGGAGGCGATGCGCATGCTGGCCGCGCTTGATCGCCGGCCCCGCCGGACGATCCGCGTGGCTCTGTGGAGCGGCGAGGAGCAAGGACTGCTCGGAGCTCGAGCCTATGTGACCAGGCATCTCCAGGACCAAGCCTCACGCAGTCGGGTTTCGGTGTACCTGAACGACGATCCCGGAACCGGAGCGACCTACGGCTTCTACATGCAAGGAAACGAGGCGGCGAAGCGGGTCTTCGATGCCTGGCTCGAGCCGTTACGCGATCTCGGCGTGCGGCGGAACGTGATCGAGGGAATCGGGAGCACCGACCACGTGCCATTCGACGAGGTGGGCCTCCCCGCTTTCACAGCGATCAAGGATTTCCGCAACTACGACGTGCGGACGCGGCACACGAACGCCGACCTTGCGGACGCCGTCAACGTCGAGGACCTCAAACAGTCGGCCGTCGTGCTCGCGGTCATCGCCTGGCACGCCGCGATGCGGGACGAGCCGATCCCGCGCCGGAGACAATGATGAGAACGACGATGATTCTGGTATCCGGATTGATGTGGTGCGCCACGGTTGGCGTCAGCGCGGAAACGCATCGATTCGCGCCGTCGGCGTTTTACAACACGTTTTCCTTCGCTCATCCGCCTGCGCTCAGGATCAAGCCCGGCGATCGAGTCATCACGATGACCATCGATGCCGGCGGCTTCGACGCCAACGATGGGCGGGTCGCGTCGGGACCGAACCCTCAAACGGGGCCGTTCTACGTTGAAGGGGCCGAGCCGGGCGACATGCTCGTCGTCACCTTGAACCGCATCGAGCCCAACCGCGGCACGGCCCGATCGGCCACACTGCTTGCGCCTTATGCCGTGGATCCCGCGTTCCTCCGGTCGACCGCAGAGCGGCAGGCCAGACAAGAAACCTGGATCATCGACAAAACGAAAGGTGTTGCCCGCACGACCTCGAGCGATCTTCGTCCAGGAGGGCTGGAGTTTCCGCTCCTCCCAATGCTTGGCTGCGTCGGTACGGCCCCGCGAAACAAGGAAGCGGTCTCCACGGCTACTCCAGGCAGCTTCGGCGGGAATATGGATTACGCGGGTATGGTTGCCGGAGTGAAGGTCATGCTCCCCGTGTACGAACCAGGTGCGCTGCTATTCATCGGCGACGGACACGCCCGACAGGGACACGCGGAAGTCGTGGGCACCGGGCTCGAAACATCGATGGACGTGGAATTCACGGTCGATCTGGTCAAAGGCAAGACGATCGGCTGGCCACGTCTGGAAAACGACGACTACATCCTGGTCTTGGGCAGTGAACGTCCGCTGCTTCAGGCATTTCAGCACGCCACAACGGAACTCTTGCGATGGCTGATGAGCGATTACGGGTTTGACGAGCGGACTGCCTCGATGCTGATGGGGCAAGCCTTGGAATACGAGATCGCAAACGTCGTCGATCCCCACTTCACAGTTGTGGCAAAGATGCGGAAAGTGCATCTCCAGCGACGCTAGTCCCATGTTCGCGAGAGCGTTGATCTTCCTCGTGATGCTCGGGCTGGTCACGTCTGCGCTGACAGCTCAGCGGCCGCCCGCCGAATCGCAAGCGGGTCGGAATTCCGACTTCGTTCCGGAGGAGGCCACGATATCCGACATTCACGCCGCCCTGAGGGCGGGGCGCATCACGTGCGTGCAAGTGGTGCAGGCGTATCTCCGGCGGATTGAGGCGTACGACGATCGCGGGCCCGCCTTGAACGCCATCATCACAGTCAATCGCAGGGCACTCGAAACGGCGGCGGACCTGGATCAGGTCCACGCCGCGAGCCCTTCCGACTTGCGGCCGCTGCACTGCATCCCGGTCATTCTGAAGGACAACTACGACACCGCCGACATGCCGACGACCGGTGGGTCGCTGACATTGGCGGCCTCCGTCCCGCTTCGCGACGGGTGTGTCGTGCGGAAACTGCGCGACGCGGGAGCGATCATCCTCGCGAAGGCCAACCTCACGGAATTGGCGCGAGGCGGTACGACCGTGAGCTCGCTGGGCGGCCAGACCAGGAATCCATACGACCTGACGCGCACTCCTGGGGGATCCAGCGGCGGCACCGGGGCGGCGATTGCCGCCAGCTTTGCCATCACAGGCACCGGTA
>Ga0209640_10004426_pt1 | contig 12317 bp, 14 predicted proteins | sample RifCSP10_1_FD_184018 | JGI IMG/M metagenome (GOLD analysis project Ga0209640, IMG submission 184018) | Soil microbial communities from Rifle, Colorado - Rifle CSP2_sed 10_1 (SPAdes) (version 2) | ecosystem: Environmental > Terrestrial > Deep subsurface > Rock core/Sediment | place: Rifle... | reverse complement strand
GTAACGCTGTGATAGCCGGCGGGTGTGGTTTGCGTTGCCATTTTGTGGTTCCTCCTGGGGCAAGGGAAAGCGCCGGGAACTGCATCGCGACGGGTGACGTTGCAGGAACGGGACCGCAACCGAAACATGACCCTGGCCGGCGCGGATCCGAACGTACAACCGCGCCCGCTAAGGCAACGCGAAGTTCCGGCGCATGACCGGCGAACGGCGTTTCCGGCCGGGGCAGTCCGGCAAGGCTTGTGGCAAAATGCAGGGCTTGCAGCCATCAGCCGCGCGCCCGTCCCGGCACGGGGCATCCCCGGAGATCCATCGCCCCATGTTGATCTTCGAGCGGCAGGCACCGCCCTTCGCCCGCACCCGCCCCGGGCATCCCGGCGATGCGCCAGCTCGACCGGGGTGCTGTCCAACCCGTGCAACCAACCTGGGCGGGAGGCTGCGCGATGGCGGATGAAATGGGGCACCTGCCGCGTGGACCGCGCCGCATCCTGAAGGCGGCAACCTGGTCGATGCAGGGGCTGCGTGCGGCGTGGCTGCACGAGTCGTCGTTCCGGCTCGAGGTCTACCTTTTCGTCATCCTGGCCCCCCTTGGCTGGTGGCTGGCCCAGACCCCGATCGAGCGCGTGCTGCTGATCGGTTCCATGCTGCTGGTCCTGTCCATCGAGCTGCTCAATTCGGCGATCGAGGCGGTCATAGAGCGCTATGGCGACGAGTTCCACGAACTCGCAGGGCGCGCCAAGGACATGGGTTCGGCCGCGGTGTTCGTGTTGATGATGAATGTGCTGCTTACCTGGGGCGCGATCGTCGGCCCGCAAATATTCTGAGCTGCGCAGGTTCTGCGCGACTCGTGCTCCCAACTTGAATCCTAGGAAATCCGCAAGTGATGGAAACGCTGTTGAACCCCGACGTCTGGATCACCCTGGTCACCCTGAGCGCGATCGAGATCGTCCTCGGCATCGACAATCTCGTGTTCATCTCGATCGCGGTCAGCAAGTTGCCGGTCGAGACGCGCGAGAAGGCGCGCAAGTTCGGCATCGCGGTCGCCTGCATCAGCCGTATCGCCCTGCTGCTTACGCTGGCGTGGCTGGCCGGGCTGACATCGGACCTGTTCGAGGTGTTCGGCCAGGGCATCTCGGTGCGCGACCTCGTGCTGATCATCGGCGGCGGCTTCCTGTTGGTGAAGGGGACGATGGAGATCAAGGACCTGATCATCGGCGAGCCCGAGTCCGAGGACATCCACACCAAGCCGCTGGCATCGTTCGGGATGGTGATCGCGCAGATCGCGGTCATCGACATCGTGTTCTCGCTGGACTCGGTGATCGCCGCGGTCGGCCTGGCCAACCAGACCTGGATCATGGTCACAGCGATCCTGCTCGCGGTCGCGGTGATGCTGCTGGCCGCCAAGCCGCTGGGCCATTTCATCGACAACAACCCGACGATCAAGATGCTCGCGTTGGCCTTCATCGTGCTGGTCGGCGCGTACCTGATTGCCGACGGTTTCGAGTTCCACATCCCGCGCGGCTACATCTACGGCGCGATGGGGTTCTCGGCCCTGGTCGAAGTCCTGAACCTGTGGGCCAAGCGCACCGCGCGGGAGCGGCTCAACGCGGACTGACGGGGAATCCGTCACCAAAGAAAGGCCGGCCATGCGCCGGCCTTTCGTTGCGTGCGACCGGCCACGCACTTGTCGCCGTCGTCACATTTCCGCGATTGCAACGCACTGCCCCCGGTGTTGGAATGCCGGCCATCGTCCCTGAACGGAGTCGCGCCATGCGTAGCCACGCCATCCGCAGCCTGATCGTCGTGTTGCTGGCCATGTTCCTGAGCGGTTGCGGCTACAACGCCATCCAGCAGAAGGACGAGGCAGTCGCCGCGGCCTGGTCGCAGGTGCTCAACGTCTACAAGCGCCGCGCCGACCTGGTGCCGAACCTGGTGGCGACGGTGCGCGGCTATGCCAGCCACGAGCAGCAGGTGCTGACCCAGGTCACCGAAGCGCGCGCGAAGGTCGGCAGCATCAACGTCAATGCCGACGATCCGGCATCGCTGGCGCAGTTCCAGCAGGCCCAGGGCGAACTGCAGAGTGCGATCGGCCGGCTGCTGATGGTCACCGAGAACTACCCGCAACTGAAGGCCGACCAGAACTTCCTGCAGTTGCAGGCGCAACTGGAAGGTACCGAGAACCGCATCACCGTGGAGCGCCAGCGATATATCCAGACGGTGCAGGAGTACAACACCTTCATCCGCCAGTTCCCCACCAACCTGACCGCGATGGTGTTCGGCCACAAGATCAAGCCGAACTTCACGGTCGACAACGAGCAGCAGATCCAGCAGCCGCCACAGGTCGACTTCGGCCAACCGGCCGCGCCGACCCAGCCGCAGCAGACGCAGCCCGCGCCGCAGCAGCCCGCCCCGGCCAACGGCTGACGGAAGGCCGGTAGACCGGATCCGTGTCGATGACGTGGCCCGCGGGATTGCGCAGCATCCTCGCCGCGTTGATGCTTTGGCTGGCCTGCGTTGCGGCGGGTGCGCAGACGCTGACGCCGATTCCCGCGCTGGACTCGCCGGTGATCGACACCACCGGCACGCTTGACGCGCTTGCCCGCCAGAACCTCGAGGCGCAGGCGCGCGCGCTGCAGCAGCGCAAGGGCAGTCAATTGCAGGTGCTGGTGGTGCCGACCACCGAGCCCGAGGACATCGCCCAGTACGCGGTGCGCGCGTTCGAGCAATGGAAGCTGGGCCGCAAGGGCGTCGATGACGGCGTGCTGCTGGTGGTCGCCAAGGACGACCGCCGCGTGCGCATCGAGGTGGGCTATGGACTGGAGGGCGCCATCCCCGACGCCACGTCGATCCGGGTGATCCAGGAATACCTGGTGCCGAAATTCCGAGCCGGCGACTACACGGGCGGGATCACCGATGCCACCGCCGCACTGGTCAGGCTGATCGATGGCGAACCGTTGCCGGCACCGATGGTCGAGACACGGGCGCAGGGCGATGGCGGCGGCGGGGATTGGCTGTTCGCGCTGTTCGCGGCCTTGATCGTCGCGCAGGTGGCCCGGGGAATCTTCGGCCGCGCGCCATCGTTGCTGCGCGGCGTGGCCGGTGCGGGCGCCGCCGGAATCGTCGCCTGGCTGGTCTCGTCGCTGCTGCTGGTGGGCGCCATCGGCGCGGCGATCGGATTCTTCACCGGACTGGCGAGCGTGCCGACCGGACGCTTTGCGCGTGACCGGGGGTGGGGCGGCTTTGGCGGCCCCGGCGGCGGTTGGGGCGGAGGCATGGGTGGTGGTGGCTTCGGTGGGGGCGGTGGTGGTGGCTGGTCCGGCGGCGGCGGCATGAGCGGGGGCGGTGGCGCCTCGGGAAGTTGGTGACGCATGGAGACCTGCTGATGCGCCTGCTCAGGCACCTGTTCGCGCCCTCGGCGGCGCGGCTTTTCCCGGCCGACGTGCTCGAGCACATCGCCACGGCGATCGCCGACAGCGAGCGGCGGCATACGGGAGAGATCTGTTTCGCGGTCGAGCCCAACCTGCACCCGCGCGCGGTGTGGGCCGGCAAGCAGGCTCGTGACCGTGCCGATGAAGTCTTCGCGCAACTGCGCGTCTGGGATACCCGCGGCAACAATGGCGTGCTGCTGTACCTGCTGCTGGCCGACCACCGCATCGAGATCGTTGCCGATCGCGGCTTCGATGGCCTGGTCAGCGCCGAACAATGGCGCAGCGTGTGCGAGGCGATCGAGGAAAAGCTGAAGGAAGGAGAAGCCGAGGCGGCCGTGCTGCGCGGCGTCGAGGCATTGTCGGCGCTGCTGGTCGAACATTTTCCGCGCGGCGCGGATTACGTCGACAGCAACGAACTGCCCGACCGGCCACACCTGCTCTAGGCGACAGGGCCAGACCCGCTGACGCTTGGCCTCGGGCACAATACCGGCATCGTTCGCGTCGGAATTGCCGCCCCGCATGACCATCCTGCATCAGATCGACCCCATTGCCATCGGCCTCGGGCCACTGCAAATCCACTGGTACGGGATCATGTACCTGCTCGCGTTCGGTCTGGCCTGGTGGCTGGGCCGGCGGCGCATCCGCGCCGGGCGCCTGCCCGGCGTCAACGAGCAGGGCTACGGCGACCTGCTTTTCTACGGGATGCTCGGCGTGGTGCTCGGTGGGCGGTTCGGCTACGTGCTGTTCTATTCATTCGGCGACCTGCTCAAGGATCCGCTGATGCTGTTCCGCATATGGGAAGGGGGCATGAGCTTCCATGGCGGCCTGCTCGGGGTGATGGCTGCATGCTGGTGGTGGGCGCGCAAGCACGGCCTGCACTTCTTCGACGTCATGGACTTCGTGGCACCGCTGGTGCCGCCCGGGCTCGGCTTCGGTCGCCTGGGCAACTACGTCGGCGGCGAGTTGTGGGGCAAGTTCACCCATGGCGGCTGGGGCGTGGTGTTCCCGCACAGCGACCTGGGGCCGTACACCGGCGCGCCGATGGAGCGCCTGCGCGAGTTGCATGCCTCCGGCGCGCTTGACGCGTATGCGCGCCATCCCTCGCAGCTCTACCAGGCCGCGCTCGAAGGCCTGGCGATGTTCGTGGTGCTGTGGTGGTTCTCCAGCAGGCCACGGCCGCGCTACGCCGTATCGGGCATGTTCGCGCTGCTGTACGGCTGCTTCCGGTTCCTGGTCGAGTTCGTGCGTGTGCCCGATGAGCAGCTCGGCTACCTGGCATTCGGTTGGCTGACGATGGGGCAGGTGCTCAGCCTGCCACTGATCGCGCTGGGAGTGTTCTGGCTGGCGATCTCCCGCCGCACCCCGACGCTGCAGCCACAACCGGTCGCGCGCTCGGCAAGTTGACGCGTACGCCCGCAAGACCCCCGCACCACGCCTGCGAAAGAATTTGCCCGCGATGGACCCGCTGCGCCAAGAACATCGGAGATCCGCCATGCGCCACCCCGAATACCAGTACCTGGACCTGATGTCCCACGTCCTGGAACGGGGTGATCAGCGTATCGACCGGACCGGCGTCGGCACCTTGTCGGTGTTCGGGGCAATGGCGCGCTTCGACCTGTCCGACGGCCAGGTCCCGATCCTCACCACCAAGCGGGTGTACTGGAAGCTCGCGGTCAAGGAGATGCTCTGGTTCCTCAGTGGCGGCACCAACATCCAGCAACTGCTGCGCGAGAACGTGCGGATCTGGACGGATTGGCCGCTGGCCAAGTACCGGCAGGCGACCGGCGACGGGATCAGCCAGACGGATTTCGAGGCCAGGATCGTCGCCGACGACGACTTCGCCGCGCGATGGGGCGAGCTCGGCCCGGTCTACGGCAAGCAGTGGCGCCGCTGGGCCGGTCCGGACGGCCGCGAGCATGACCAGGTCGCCGACCTGCTGGCGACGCTGAAGAGCAATCCCGCCAGCCGCCGCATGCTGTTCCATGCCTGGAACGTGCCCGAACTCGATCAGATGGCGCTCCCGCCCTGCCATCTCGTCTACCAGTTCCACGTCACCACGGACGGCCGGCTGAGTTGCCTGATGTACCAGCGCAGCGGCGACCTGTTGCTGGGAGTGCCGTTCAACTGGACCGGTGCGGCGGCGCTGCAGCTGATGCTTGCCCAGCAGGCCGGACTTGCGCTCGGCGACTTCGTATGGATGGGCGGCGACGTCCACCTCTACCAGAATCACCTGGACCAGGCCCGCGAGCAGCTCAGCCGCGAGCCGCGCCCGTTGCCGCGCATGCGCTTGAGTCGTCACCCGGAAAGCATCGACGACTACCGGATCGACGACTTCGAGATCGAAGGCTACGACCCGCATCCCGCGATCCGCGCCGAGGTGGCGGTGTGACGCGGCGCTGAGCTCGGGGTTCCCGGGAGTTCGAGGTTTACTCGGCCGGCGGTGTGACCGGCTTGGCGGCACTGCCGAAATCGCCCTCCGCCGACGCCGCCAGGTAGGCGAACACCGCATACGCGGCGACGTTCTGGGCCAGCGCCTGCGGATCGATCTTGTCGAAGGTGTCATCGGGGGTGTGGTGCAGGTCGAAGTAGTCGGTGCCGTCCTGCGCCAGGCGTGCCCAGGCCAGGCCCTGCGCCGCGAACGGGCTGATGTCCGGCCCCGGTCCGCCGGTGCCGGGGGCGTAGGCGATGCCCAGCGGCGCCAGTGCTTCGGCGATCTGGCGATCTGCCGCCTGCGCATGCGGGGGCGCGGAACTCGAATACGCATAGATGCGGCCGGCGCCGAAGTCGCTCTCGGCGGCCAGCTGATGGCGGGTAACGTCCTTGCCATGCTGAAGCGCGTACGCCTTGCCGCCGTACAGCCCCTGCTCCTCGTTGGCGAACGCGACCACGCGGATCGTGCGCGCCGGCGCCTTGGGCATCTGGCCGATCAGCGCCGCGGCGGCCATGGTCAGGCCGACGCCGGCGCCATCGTCGATCGCGCCGGTGCCGAGGTCCCACGAATCCAGGTGGCCGCCGATCAGCACGACCTCCTTCCTGCTGCGGGCAGCGCCCGAACCGGTGATCTCGCCGATCACGTTGTGCGAGGTCGCGGTGCCGTCCCAGCCGCAATCAAGTGCCACGCGCACGTGCTGTGGACCCAGCTTCAGCAGGCGGGTCAGCTGCTCGGCGTCAGGCGCCGACAACGCGGCCGACGGCACCGGCACCAGGCCGTCGTCGAAGCGGGTGATGCCCGTGTGCGGGTTGCGGTGCGAGTCGGTGCCGGCCGAGCGCATCAGGTACGCCGACGCGCCGGCGCGGATCGCCGCCGAGGGGCCGCGGCTGCGCACGCGTGAACCAGGCCCATAGCCGCTGCCATCGCGCGCGCGCTCCATCGTGGTGTCGATGTAGGCGATCTTTCCCGCCAGCGAGCCGGCTGCCGCGGCCTCCAGCGAGGCAAGGTCGGCGAAGCGCACGACCTCGCCCTCGACCGTGCCGCCGGGACTGCCGCCGAGCGCGGTCAGGGTCAGCGCCTGCGCGTTGGGACCGAGCACCTGGGCGCTCTCGCTGCGACGCTGCCACTTCGGGAAGGTCACGGGCTCGACCCAAACCTTGTCGAACCCGAGTTCCTGGAACTTCGCCCGTGCCCACGCCACCGCGCGTGCATCGGCTTCGCTGCCGGCCATGCGCGCGCCGACTTCGGTGGTCAGCGATTGCGTGATCCGGTAACCCAAATCGCTCGCCAGGGCGGTCTCGCGCAACTGCGCGGCCTCGGCGATCGCCGCCGCGGGGATGCGCGTTTCGCGCGGGGCCGCGGCGATGGTGCCGGCGTTCGACAATGCAGCGAAAGCCAAGGCCACGGACGCGGCCAGCAGAGATGTGCGCATTCTTGTCCCACCAGTAAAAAACCAGACCGCGAGCGTATCAACTCACGGCTCGATCATGGGTGCTGGACGTCACGCGGCACTGTCTGGATAACCCGGTCGCGGCCGTGCCGCGCGCCTACTTCCTGAGCGAATCGCGGATCTCGCGCAACAACAGGACATCCTCGGCCGTTGCCGGCGCCTCGGCCGGCTTGCGCATGCGGTTGTAGGCCTTCAGGACCAGGAAGATCACCAGTGCGACCAGCAGGAAGTCGATCAGCGACTGCAGGAACGAGCCGTAGTGGATGGCCAGTTCGGCCGCGATTTCCTTGCCATCGGCGCCGATCCGCGCCGGGGTGACGACATACTTCCAGTCGTCGACGCTGGCGCCTCCGGTGACGGTGGCGATGACCGGCATGACGATGCCGTCGACCAGTGCGGTGACGATCTTGCCGAATGCGGCGCCGATGACGACGGCCACGGCCAGGTCGATCACGTTGCCGCGCGCGATGAATTCCTTGAACTCGCTGATCATGCCCATGGCCTGCTCTCCGTCCGAAGGCGGCACCGATGTGCCGGCGCCAACTATAACGGCGCGGGGCATCGCGTTCAGCCAGGTGGCAATATCTCGCCGGTCAGTTCGACGACGCCTTCCAGCATCGCGTGGAAATGGTCACCGGGTTGCAGCGGGCCGACGCCCGAGGGGGTCCCCATGAACACCAGGTCGCCTGCGCGCAGCGCGAACAGCCTCGACAACTCATGGAGTATTTCGGGAACGTTCCAGACCAGGTCGGACAACGAACCATGCTGGCGGACCTCGCCGTTGACCATCAGGGTCAGCGAACACGAATCAAGGTCGTCGACTTCACTGGCCGGCACCAGTGCGCTGATCGGCGCGGAATGGTCGAATGCCTTGCCGGTGTCCCAGGGCAGGCCCTTGGCCTTGGCCGCGGCCTGCAGGTCGCGGCGGGTCAGGTCGAGGCCGACCGCATAGCCGAACACCAGGGCGCCGGCATCGGCCGGATCGAGAATGCCGTCGGGCGCATCGGCGCCGATGGCAACCACCAGTTCGACCTCGTGGTGCAGGTCATGGGTCCCGCGGGGGTAGGGCACCCGGCCGTCGAGCACGAGGGCGTCGGCGGGCTTGCAGAAGAACACCGGGTTGCCGCGATCCGCGGCCGAGGTCGGCACCGTCGCGCCCATCTCGCGCGCATGCTCGGCGAAGTTGCGGCCGACGCAGTAGATGCGGCGAACCGGAAAAGTGTCCGTGGATGCCGTGTAGGTGGAGAGGGGATTACGACGGAGGACAGGGATGCGGGGTTGCGGCGGCGCCGCGATGACGTCGACCACGTCTCAGCGCGACAGCAGCGACTTGTCGACGACGCGGTACTCGGCGTCGACGATGCGCGGGTCGCGGGCGACCGGCTTGGCGCGGCGTGCGAACAGCTTGTAGACGAGACCGACGGCCAGCATCGACGCGCCCACGACCACCCCCAGCATCACCAGCATCACCACGACCGTGAGGCCGACCAGACCCAGCGCGAAGCGCAGGAGGCGGTGGCGCGGCTTGCGCGGCTCGAATGCGGAGCGCACGCGGGACGGGACGTCGCCAACGGCGAAGCGGGAAAAATCGAAGAAACGGATCTGGGCGAACATTCGGTGCGTCATGGGACAATGCGGCGTTGGCCGGAGCGTGCAGTATCGGTCGAGGGGTAGGTGCAGTTGTGAGGACTTCGTTAATCGACGCCGATGGGAGTGGTTCCGCCGCGCCCTTGCTGACTCTGGAACGGCTGGCCGACGATGCTTTCGCCGCGGTCGAGGCCACCCTCGACGGCGATGCGGAATCGTTGCTGCTGTACCGCCAGGGTGACCAGGTACGCGCCTGGCTCAACGTCTGTCCGCATGCCGGCCGCCGCCTGGATTGGGCCCCCGGACAGTTCCTCAGGAGCAAGGACGGCCTGCTCGTCTGTGCCGCGCACGGCGCCAGTTTCGAACTGGTCGGCGGCCAGTGCGTGGCCGGTCCCTGCCGTGGCGACGCGCTGCGCGCGGTGCCGGTGGTCGTGCGCGGCGGCGCGGTGTGGCTCGACGCAGCGGAGTAGCAGGAGCGGAGAGTTCCCGTCGCGCCAGCCCGCATCCCGCTCAGAACAGCACGTTGACCATGGCCACCGCCAACAGCGTGTAGACCAGCGACAGCGGCCCGCCGATTTTCCACAACTCCTTGCCGCTGTAGCCAGCCGGCCCGGTGATCATCGAAATCACCGGATTGGACGCAGTCATGAAGTTGTTCGAGGCCGACAGCGCCACGATCAGCGCGAACGCGGTCGGGTTGCCGCCGGCGGCGAGCGCGAGGTTGATCGCCAGCGGCACCACCACGATCGTCGCGCCGACGTGGCCGATCACCAGCGAGAACGCGGTGGTCAGCACGCCCAGCAGCACCTGCATGAGCCACAGCGGCGTGCCGGACGGCAGGCGCTCGATCGAATGCCCGGCGATCCATGCCGCGGCGCCACTGGAATCCATCGACCAGCCCAGCGGAATCAGGCACGCCATCAGGAACACGGTCTTCCAGTTGATCGCGGCGTAGGCCTCGTCGATGTTGAGCACGCCGGCGACCAGCATGCCGGCCACGCCGGTCATCAGCGCCACGGACACAGGCAGCCGCGCCGACAGTGCCAGCAGCATCGCGACTGCGAAGATGGCAAGCGCGATCTTGAGCTTGTGCGGCCGCTGCTCGCCTTTGGGGTAGTCGGTGATGACGACCAGGTCCTTGCTTGCCGCCGCATCGGCCAGGTCGGTCCAGATGCTGTGGAATACCAGCATGTCGCCGGCGCGCAGGGCGAGGTCGCGCACGTTCTCGCGGTGCACCGTCTTGTCGCGGTTGACCGCCAGCAGGCTCAACCCGAACTGCTTGCGCAACTGCAGCTCGCCGCCGGTCTTGCCGATGAACTTCGATGTCGCCGGCACGACCGCTTCGGAGATGCCGGCCCGGCTGGGATTGAACAGGTCGCCGAAATTGCGCAGGCGCGAACTCAGGCGCAGGAAGTTGTTCTGGGCGAAATCGACGACCTGCTGTTTCGGCCCCATTGCGCCGAGCACGCTGCCGACCCAGATCCGCGCGTCCGCCGGCGGCGCCAGCCTCGACTCGTCGCCGGTCTTCAGCGCCAGCAGCAGCGGCGCGCCGCGCAGCGCCTCCGCTTCGCCCAGCGACATGCCCACCAGCGGGCTGTCGGCGGTGACGGTGAGTTCGTAGACGTCGCCGTCGATGCCATAGGCGTTGGCGAAGTAGCTCTGCGTGCGCGCCGGGGTGACGCCCTTGCCGTCGTCGTCGCGCAGCTGCCGGTCGCCGAAGAAATGAAAGTACGCCAGCGACGCCGCCAGCAGCGCCAGCCCGATTGGCAGCGGGGCGAACATGTTCAGCGGCTCGAGCGTCGCCGCGCCCGAGGGCAGGTTGCTGTTGGCCGCCATCAACAGGTCGTTGAGCAGGATCAGCGGCGAATTGCCGACCATCGTAAGCGCGCCGCCCATCACGATCGCCGCGGCGATCGGCAGCAGCAGTCGCGGCAGCGACAGGCCGGTGCGCGACGACAGGCGCGAGGCGACCGGCATGTACAGCGCCATCACCGACGGGTTCTGCATGAAGGACGAGTTCAGGCCGGCGACCGCGGTGGTCAGCAGCAGCAGACGCTGCTCGACGCCGTGCGCGCGCCGCAGCAGCCAGCCGGCAAGGCGGTTGAGCGCGCCGGTGCGATCGAGCCCGGCGCCGAGGATCATCGTGGCGATGATGCTCATCACCGCGTTGCCCGAGAATCCGTTGAACAGTTCGTCGGGGTCGACCAGCCCGGACAGCCCCAGCAGCACCAGCACCACCAGGGCTACGACGTCGGCGCGGATGCGCTCGAACAGGAACATCACCATCGTGAAGCCCACCAGCCCGAGCACGAGCTTCATATCGGTGGTGAGCGTCAGCGCGGTATCCATGCCGTGGGTCAGGGCCTCTGGGTGGGAGGTGCAGGATCAAGCCGGTCGTACAGCAGGTCCCAGACCCCGTGGCCAAGCTTCTGGCCGCGGGTCTCGAAATGCGTCTGCGGGCGCCATTCGGGCCGCGCCACGCTGCCGCGCGGACCGGCGCGGTTGACCAGGCCCGCGGTCGCATCGAGCACGTCCCACATCTGCTCGGCATAGTCCTGCCAATCGGTTGCGAGGTGCAAGCGGCCACCCGGTGCGAGCTTTTTCACCAGCAGCGCGGCGAACCCGGGCTGCACCAACCGACGCTTGTTGTGGCGTTTCTTGTGCCACGGGTCAGGGAAATAGATGCGGACCTCGTCGAGCGCACCATCGGCGATCTCGTGCGTCAGCACCTCGACCGCATCATGGTGATACAGGCGCACGTTCTCGCTACCGTCCTCGGCGAGCGCATTGAGCAGGCGACCGACACCGGGCGCGTGGACCTCGATGCCGATCAGATCGCGGTCCTTGTCGTGCTGCGCGGCAAAACGCAGGGCTTCGCCATTGCCGAAGCCGATCTCGAGCACGCGCTTGGCGTGGCGGCCGAACACCGCATCGAAATCGCGCGGATGGCCGATGCCGTCACCCGCGGTGTAGTCCAGACCGAAGCGCGGCCACAGTTCATCGAACGCGCGTTGCTGCGCCGGCGTGAAGCGACCCTGCCGCAGCACGAAGCTGCGCACCTTGCGGTGGCCGGCCTCGACGGTGAAGGGCTTCGGCAGGGACTTGGCGCCTTCGCTGGTGAACGGATCAGTCACCCGATCAGTCCATCCACCGGCGACGATGCGCTGGCAAAACGCTTGCGCGGAATGCGGCCGGCCCTGAACGCGGCGCGACCGGCCTCGATCGCCAGCTTCATCGCATGCGCCATCAGCACCGGGTCGCGGGCGCCAGCGATCGCGGTGTTCATCAGCACGCCGTCGCAGCCCAGTTCCATCGCGATCGCCGCATCGGACGCGGTACCGACGCCGGCGTCGACGATGATCGGCACCTTGGCGTTCTCGACGATCTCGATCAGGTTCCACTTGTTCTGGATGCCCAGCCCCGA